>Ga0315338_1000160_pt1 | contig 288495 bp, 212 predicted proteins | sample ASW8metaG_FD_204518 | JGI IMG/M metagenome (GOLD analysis project Ga0315338, IMG submission 204518) | Ammonia-oxidizing marine archaeal communities from Monterey Bay, California, United States - ASW #8 | ecosystem: Environmental > Aquatic > Marine > Coastal | place: USA: California | collected... | reverse complement strand
CGGCTTGCGTCCAACACGATGCCCCTCGCGCCGCACAAATCGAAACGTTCGCTGCGGACTGAGGTGACTACCCGGGGCCTTGCGGCGGCGCTTCATTTTCTTCGATTGCATGTAGCTCTATAGCGCATAGGTACCTCGAGGTCACCGGCTATTTATCGAATAACTGCCACCAAAGGCATCTATTCGGCAAATGGCAAATAACGGCGGACATCCCTCCCTGCCCATCGATGGCCCTCTCTCACCCAGTTGGGTCCCTAGCCCCGCCTTGCCCCGTCACCGCCAGCGTCGGGTTACGGCCCTTTGGGCCCCGACGCTGGCGGTGACGGGGCAAGGCGGGGCGCCCCCCGTTTTGCTCCAGAGCCCGAAGCTGAGGGGAAGCAGAACCCAATCCCGAGGGGACCAGACTCCAGAAACCCCCTCTCAAAGACTCCGCTTCCAGAACTCCAGCATCTTCTCAAACAAGTGCACCCGTGCCGCGCTATCGCTGATCCCGTGCTTACGCATGGGGTACATCATCATGTCGAACGCGATCCCTGCCGATACCAGCTCGTCGATGAACGCCCAGGAGTTCTGTGGGTGTACATTGTCGTCATAGGTCCCGTGGACCAGTAGCAGCCGCCCGTGCAGGTCCTTGGCGTGATTCACGAGACTTGTATGCTCGTAGCCTTCCGGGTTGTCCTGGGGGCGCTTCATCATGAACTCGGCCCACTTGGTGTCGTAGTAGTGCCAGTCGGTGACCGGGGCGACGGCTATGCCCGCCTTGAATTCCTTGGAGCGGGTTAGCATCAGAAGGGTCATCGAGCCGCCGCCGCTCCAGCCCCAGATTCCCACGCGCTCGTCGTCCACGAACGGTAGTGCCTTGAACCAGCGGGCGGCGTCGACGTAGTCGTTGCGCTCGACGTCACCGATCGAACGCAGGTGCGTCGTGCTCTCGAGCTTCTTGCTGATGGCGGTCGAGCTGCGGTTGTCGCAGCGAGCGACAAGGTAGCCTGCGTCGAGTAGCAGCTGGTCGAACAGAATGTCATCGTCCCAGGCGTTGGCGACGGTCGGGGCCGACGGGCCACCGTAGACATAAAGGATCAGCGGGTAGCGGCGCGTCGGGTCGAAATCGCGTGGCTTGAGAATCCAGCCGGGCAGTCGCTGGCCATCGCGTGCGGTCACCTCCACCAGCTCGGGCACCTGAAGCTCCAGCCTCTCATGCGCTCCGGCCAGCGCATGGGCGACATCGTGCCTGGCGCCTTTCTCCGTGGCCACGAGCGTCATGAAGGGCGGGCTACCCAGTTTGCTGTACGTATCCAGGTAGTGCGCATTATCGGGAGCGAACGAAACAGCGTGTCTCCCCCCGGCAGTTGTCAAACGCTCTGGATCGGCTCCGTCAAACCGGACCCTGTACAGGTGGCGCTCAATCGGTGATTGCTGCTGGCTGGTGTAATAGATCCAGCCGTTCGCTTCATCGATGGCACAGACTGCCTGCCGCATCCAGAAGACGCCGCCGCCTGAGGATGCGATCGCCCAGTCACCATCCGTAACCCGCCGGTGGCCTTCGCCCGCGAGATCGTACATGTAGAGATGGGAATGGCCGCTGCGCTCCGAGGCCCAAAGAACGTGTTCCCCGTCTTCGAGAAAGTACAGGTCGTCGTGCACGTTGACCCAGGCCTCATCTGTCTCGGTGATGAGTATCCGGCTGGATCCGGTGGACACGTCGGCGATCGCCAGGTCGAGTCGGCGCTGATCACGGGTCAGGGTCTGTACGCTGAGACGCACGTTGTCGGGCAACCACTTGACGCGCGCGACGTACTCGTGCGTCTGGGGTAGATCGATCCAGATTGTCTCGGGTTCGGTGGCGGCAACCGAGAGTACGCCGACACGCACGCTTGGATTGACGCTGCCTGCCTTCGGGTAACGCTGAACGATTGGCTCCGCGTAGGGATCCTCGAAGGGCAGGAACTGAACGGTGCCGACCTTGGATTCGTCACTCTGCAGGTAGGCGATCGACCGGGAGTCATCGGACCACCAGTATCCAATGTCACGACGACCGAACAGCTCCTCCCAGTAGACCCATGAGAGGGTCCCGTTGAGGGTCGTGTCGGAGCCGTCCCTGGTCAGTCTTGTCTCGTCCGCGCCGTGGGCGCCGACTCGATAGAGGTCGTTGTCACGGACGAAGGCAACCCCGCGGCCGTCCGGTGAGAATGACGCGGAGGTCTCCTCGGCCTCGGTCCGGGTCAGGCGATGAAAGGTCGATGACGGCAGGTCGAGTACGAACAGATCGCCATCCATCACGTAGAGGCCCTGGTCGCCGGCTGCGTCCAGGGCATCCGGCCAGCGCCAGGCCGTCTCGGATTCATCCGGCAGCAAGGCCTCGAGGCTGGCGAGCGCCCGTTCGCGGTCGACGAACGCCGTACGCAGTCCGCTTTCCGGCGCGAGCAGCTCGAATCCCGGCTCGGCAGCCGTCGAGTCCCAGAGCAGGGCCTGGCCATCGCTGCGCCAGTGGTGGCTGGGTACGTCGTCTACCGCACGCCCGGCCGAGCTGTAGATCCACTCGACGGTGATCGGACCCGGAACCACGGTAGCGGAGCTTTGGCAGCCAAGCAGAACCAGGAGAAAGAGCGGTGAGACGTGCGTGCTGGTGCGCGGGTTTTGCATGGTCGAGGTGTCGGGGAGCGGCTTCATGGACGGAGTGTGGGACGGGTGGGGTGGCCGCGGTAGGGCTGGTCCTGACGATAGAGGTCGTGCCGCGCGCGCATGTCCGAGACCGTGGGCAGGCCGGGCTGCGAGCCCTTGCGGGCCAGGTCTAGCGCGCGTTGCACCGCGACGGCCGCCTCATCGAAGCGCTGGTTTCCGGCCAGGGCCGCGGCAAGCAGATCGAGGTGGGCAACGGTGGGTTCGGCCTCGCAGAGGCGCTCTGCGATTTGCAAGGCGACGCTTTCATCGCGCAACTCTGACCGGGGTGCCGCCGCGCGAATCCAGCCGAGTTCGAACTGGGCCGCCTTGAACCCGGGTCGCATGCTGAGCGCCTCGACCAGGTTCGACGCAGCGAAGGTCGCGTCCCCGGACTCCAGTGCGCTCATCGAGATCTGGAAGATGTGCTGCGGAAGGCCTGGCAGAAGACGAGCGGCCGTGCGGTAGTGCGACCGGGCCTGGGTCGGGCGGCCCTGGCGAGTGAAGACTACGCCCAGCAGGCGATGGGACTCGGCTGAGGACGGTCGCACGCGCAGGCTGCGCTCGAGCTGGGCGACCGCCTCGTCGAGCTTGTCCTGGCCTATCAGTTCTGTCGCCAGACCACAGTAGGCGCGCGCGTTATGGGGACGCTTGGCCAGGGTGTCACGCCAGATGCCCTCGGCTGTCCCGTAGTCCGAATTGCGGTTGCGGGTGGCCGTGGCGCACGCCAGCACGGCAGCGACAACCAGAGCCGTGGCGAGCTTGCGGCGCGTGCCGGGCGACAGGGGCAACCGGGCGCCCAGGGCGTGGCCCGCGAGAACGACGCCGCAGACGGCGGCCACGAGCGGAAGGTACATGCGGTGCTCCGCCGCAACCTCGCCCGTGATCGGAATGAAGCTCGAGGTCGGTGCCAGGACGGCCATGAAGACGAAGCTGATCAGTCCCAGACCATGGCGCGCCATGACGAGCCATCCGCAGGCGAAGACCGATAGCAGCAGGATCACGGCCCAGGGGAACCAGCCCGCCTGTCCCTGGAATGCGGACCAGTCGCCGTAGTCGAGGATCAACGGCGCGGGCCACACGACGAGGCGCAGGTAGGTCGGGATGACCTCTGCCTGGGTCAGGAAGTACGACAATGGCGTCAGCCCGGCGTGCAACCCGATGGTCTCTCCGCGCTCCGCCGTCGTCACCAGCAGCCCCAGCAATGCCCACGATAGGGCGAGAGACGCGTAGAAGGCCCGGTGCTCGCCCAGGGTCCGGGCGATGCCCATCCGGCGACCCTCCGGGGCGATGTATCGATCGAGTAGCAGCACGGCCAGGGGCGCTGACACCATGTTCTCCTTGGATGCCATTCCGAGCACGCAGGCGACCACGGCGGCCAGGTACCACACCCGCGAGCTGCCCGGGGTGAAGGCCCGCAGCGCGCAGTAGAGCGTGGTCAGGTAGAACAGCGCCATCAGCTGTTCGTTGCGAGTGATGACCAGATCGACCGCGTCCGTACAGAGCGGATGCACCACCCAGACCAGGCTGATCGCGAAGGACAGGGCGCGCGCGGGAAGGCCTCGATTCGCGGCCTGTAGAATCCGTCGCAGCAGCCCGAACAGCGCCAGAGCGCACAAGGCGTGGATGGCCACGTTGAACAGGCGGTATCCGCGCACGTCGTAGCCGCCGAGCGCGTGGTTCAGCGCGAGCGAGAGGGCGACCAGAGGGCGGCCACTTGCGCCGGTTCCGGGCGGGGCGCCCAGGCTGCGGGCCAGCGGCGTGAGGCTGCGCAGGTGGGTGTTCTGGAGGACGGCGCTCTCGTCATCAAATACAAACGGCGCCGACAGTGCATTGCCATAGGCGGTGAAGGCTGCCGCGACAAGGACAAGGGCACAGATCCACCCGGCGCGGGACCCGGCGCGGTCAGCCTGCATGGTGGCCGTGACCGAGGCCCGCGGCGCCTGGGCGGGGGGGGCTGGGGGGGTGCTGCTCACGGGGAATCGCTCGGTCCGACCTTGGGCGCGTTATACACTGAGCGGATGTCATGCGCCCGGAACCTTTCACTGCTGCTCGCCATCGGACTGATCGGCTGCTCTCCTTCGAGCCCGCGGCGGGCCGTCGTCATCCTGGTCGACACCCTGCGATACGACAGCCTCGGCTGCTACGGAGCGCCGCTCGACCCGACCCCGAATATCGACGCTCTCGCCGGCCAGGGCGTGCGTTTCGAGCAGGCCATCTCGAGCTCTGGCTGGACACTTCCGTCAGTGGCATCTCTTCTGACCGGCACATGGCCGTCGATTCACAAGGCGCTCGGGAAGAGCACGCGCCTGACCCCGATCTCTGCCGATGTGCCCACGGCGGCCGAGGTCTTTTCCGAGGCTGGATTCGGGACCTTTGCCGTTGCCAATGCCGCCTTTCTGAGTCCCGTGCTCGGCCTGGACCGTGGTTTCGACGTGTTCGACCACCGGCCCGCATTCAACGATCGGATCCGACGCGCGACCGCGAGCGTGGACACTGCCCTGGCAATGCTTTCGGACCACCAGGACCAATCGCTGCTGTTGCTGCTGCACCTCTTCGACCCGCACCTCGATTACGATCCGCCGCCGAAGTTCGCGGCGCGTTTCATCGGTGACCAGCGCGACCCGCCGCTTCCAATCTCGGCCGAGGATTGCTCGAGCCTGCTGGGCCCCGCCGGCGGGCCGCCGTCGAGTGAAGACCAGGGCTATGTCACGGCCGCCTACCAGGCAGAGGTGGCGTACGTGGACCAGGCCCTCGGTCGATTCTTCGACGGGCTGCGGGAGCTCGGGATGTTTGATGATTCCTGGATCATTCTGACCGCGGACCATGGCGAGGAATTCTGGGACCACGGCGGATTCGAACACGGGCACACGCTCTACGATGAGCTCGTGCGGGTGCCGCTGATCATCAGGCCGCCCGTCGGAACGGATCGACAGCTAGATGTGGTCGAGTCCCAGGTGCGCGTGCTGGACGTGATGCCCACACTCTTCGATGCATTCGGCGAGGTGCAGCCGCAGACCTTTGCGGGCAGCAGCCTGATTCCGGTCATGGGTGGCACGGACCGCAATGATCGCATCGCCTTCATCGAGAGCACCCTCTACGGCGCAGACAAGGTCGCCTTCCGCAATCGACGCTACAAGTACGTCCGCAACCGCGGGCTGAAGGCGCGCGTGCCCGAAGAGCTCTACGATTGGCGCACCGATCCCGGGGAATTGCACAACCTCATCGATGCCCGACCGGACCTGGCGCAGGAGCTGCGCGCAGACCTGGAGGCCTTCAATCTGGCGATCGAGGATGACGTGGCGCGTACGGGTACGGGGGGGGTCGAGGACATCAGCCCGGCGACGATCGAGAGCTACGAGCAGAGCCTCAAGTCACTGGGGTACATGGACGCCTCGGGCGAGGACTAGCTTTCAGGGGGCCGTGGAGGTCAGAAATGGCCTAATTAGGCGCTTTTCGGCTTGAGTTGGACCGGGAATCCCTCCGACGGGGGTGGTCAGGTACGGGTATTTTTCTATAAGGGTTGCTCGAATTCTCTGGCAAACACCCTCGCCCTGAAATCCAACTGCAGACCGATGAATATTTTTCGCCCCTTGGTACTGGTCGCTCTTCTGGCCCCGGTCGCTCCCGCGCAGGCACCCTGTGCATGGCAAGCTGAGAACAACCTCGTCGTCGTGGAAGTGGAGGCCGTGTCGCCCACGGGCAACTGGAGCGTCGAGACCAACTTCGCTGGCTACACCGGTGGTAGCTATTACCGCTGGACCGGGCCCAACCATTTCAATCAGCCGGGCAACGGCATCATGACCTACCCGATCGAGGTCCACGAAGCCGGCCACTACCAGCTACGGATCCACAACCGGCACGAAGACCCGGACCACACCGAAGAGAACGACTGCTGGGTCCGGATGGACGGCGGCAGCTGGATCAAGCTCTACTCGAATGGCAGCGGCACGGTTTCGAACTGGAACTGGAAGTCGCGCTTCGAGATCAACGGAAGCCATTCGGATGCGGGCTTTGGCCTGACGGTCGGCCGGCACGAGCTCCAGATCTCGGGCCGCTCGAACGGGTTCATGATCGATCGCTTCAACTTCTACAAGGGCAACCCCTCGGGCGTTTCCCAGACGAGCACGGAGCCGTCGAACTGCACCATCGGCGGAGTCTTCTGCTCGAGTGGAAGCAACTCGAGTGGTGGCGCGGCGGTCATCGCTGCGCGGGGCAGCGTAAGCGTTTCGGCCAACTCGTTGCAGCTCGTCGCTCAGCCCGTGCCCGCGGGCACGGTGGGGCTCTTCTACTTCGGCGAAAACACAGTGGACACGCCCTTTGGCAACGGTCGACGTTGCGTCGGTGGCCAGACCTTCCGTCTGCGTCCGGGCAGTGCCAATGGAACGATGCTCTCCCACGACGTCGACTTCACCCAGGGCACGGCCGGGGCCATCGGCGCCGGCACCAGCTGGCACTTCCAGGCCTGGTTCCGCGACCTCCAGGCCGGCGGTGCGGGATACGACACGTCCAACGGGCTGCACCTCAACTTCATTCAGTGAGGATCTGGGGCAGGGGGCCGCGGATGGCCCCCTGCCCCGGTCAGTCGCCGATGCGGCCCTACTTGGCCTTTGCCGGCACGGTCTGGTTGCGGGCCTCGAGCTTCGCGCTGATTTCGGCCGGTAGGCTGAAGGCAGCGGGCTCGACGTCATCGTAGGTGATAGAGCTGGTCGTGATCTTGATCCTCTGCGGTCCAGCCTTCTGGATCACGGTCGTGGCGACGAGGCGCTCGCCGAGCTTCTTGTAGTCTGACTGGACCACGACGACTGGCATTGCGGCCGCGGTGGTCATTTCAGTACCAGCGAGCAGGCCCGTCTCGACGTCGTAGTACTCGTGCGTGGTGCGCAGGGCCTTCGTGCTGGCAGCGTCCATGCCCGAAGGCAGCTTGGCGATGAGCTCGAGTTTCCAGCAGCTCCGACCTTCGAAGTCCGCCTTGGCCAGAGTCTTCATGCTCTCGTAATCGCTCGCGCTCTTGAGCGCGGCGGTGTAGTTCGCATGGAGCTGGGTTTGCAGTTGCTCGAGACCCTCCTGGATCTGCGCACCGATGCCGGGCTGGATGGACCAGGCGGTGGTGCCGTCGAAGCCCTCGCGTACTGTTCCCATGGCGCCCATCTCGACCTGAACCAGCCGCTTGTTCGACTTGTGACTCAGGACCTCCATCGGACCACCGATGTTCATGCCGACCAGCTCGAGCGTGCCCTTCGTGCGCGTGCTCGTGGTCGTGGTGATCACACTGGTACTTCCGGTCAGCTCGAGGTGGCGGTCGATCACGGTTCGCGCGACCGGGAGGTCTTCGCGGGCGCCGGCCTGCGCAGCGCCAGTTGTTTGTGGTGTGGCCCAGACTGGGCTGGAAAGCAGGATGAGCAGGGGGGCGGCGAGGATGATTCGCGAGTTCATGGGGTCAGGGGGTAGGGGGTGAGTGGATCGGATCTCGATCACGGATGGTCCGCTCGGGCTGCGGGCTCGGGGGGGTCCTTGGATTCTGCCTTCAGCTGGCGGGCGCCCTCGGCTTCGTCCGCCATATCATCGGCGATGTGGCTCCAGGATTCGAGACGCAGCGGGGGCGCAGGACGGCCCATGGGGGCCCCTCGCCTCGAAGTGGCGGCTCTTGCCGGACCCGAACAGGAACGGAAGCTACGCCTGCGTAGGGGGTTACGAATGCGGTGTGACCGTCGGGTGGATGCCAGCCGGGCTGCGAGTCACGATCCGGGTCCCGGCGCCGTACAGCCCACCCAACCACCCGGCATGGCGCATCAGGTAGGCCGACTCAAGAGTTAGGGCGCCCGATTCCGAACCTGGAGCTTACTCTGGGCCCATCTATCGCCTAATCAGTTTCATCGCTCGCGGCCTGCGCATGTCATCCTTTCGCGGCCACTCCATCAATCATTGACCCAAAGTACATCGAGGACAGCGTGTTTCATCGACTCACCGCACTGGCTCTAGTCGCCAGCATCAGCACCGTTTCCGCTCAGGCCGGCGACACGTGGTACGGAGACTTCGACGTCGCCGCCGCGGCAGCCAAGAAATCGGGCAAGGACCTATTCGTCGACTTCACCGGTTCGGATTGGTGCCACTGGTGCATCAAGCTGCACGAAGAGGTGCTCGGCATCGACGAGTTTGTCGCCTCCGCGCAGAAGGACTACATCCTGGTCTCGCTCGACTTCCCGCGTTCCGAGGAGGTCCTGGCCAAGGTCCCGAACATCGAGCGCAACAAGGAGCTCGCCCAGAAGTACAAGATCCAGGGCTACCCCACGGTCCTGCTCATGGATCCGGCCGGGGTCGTCTACGCTCGGACTGGCTATCAGCCCGGCGGCGTGGACAAGTACCTCGCACACCTCTCGGAAATCGGTCCGGCCGGCAAGCGCGCTCTCACCGCGAGTTCGAAGGTGCTGGCAGATTTTGCTGCCGCCCGTGACGAGGCGAGCAAGACCGCCGCGTGGGAAGGATGCCTCAAGGCAATCGATGGCCTGGGTGCGGGTTCGCCCCTCGCGGACCAGCTCGCCGGTCCCGTTCGCTGGGCCCTGACCGCCGATCCCGATAACGCCAAGGGCATGAAGAAGCGCGCTCTCAAGGCGCTCCTGGCCGTGGGCGTGGCCGACGACGAGCTCATGACGGCCGGGCGCGAGCTCGATCCGAAGAACGCCGACGGGCTGCTCGAGCGCGTGGTCGAGGCTCAGTTCGGCAAGGTGCAGAGCAAGGCCGCCGGTGAAGCTGGCGTCGCTGCCCTGATCGGGCTGAACGCCATGGGATTCAAGGACCGTGAACTCGGCTTCCGATTGAACTTCTCGGCGGCCCATTGGTGCGCGGGACCCCTGAGCGACGACGAAAAGGTCAAGACCTTCGTCGCGGCGGCACGTTCCATCGGGAGCGATGACTCCGACGCGCTCAAGGCCCTGGCCCAGCTGCTCGAAGGCTGAGCGAGCCCGGCTCCCGGACAGACTGCGGCCCGGCGCTGAGAAGCTCCACTTCTCAGCGCCGGGCCGCTACTCCATTAAAGGGGCGCGATCGTGTGAGTCCGTCCGCGGTTCTGCTCCTCGAGCCAGGTCTGCAAGGGGGCGAAGTACTCCACCATGGCCTTTGCTGATAGGTCGGAGCCGGTCTTGTCACGTAGCATCTCACGCCAGTCGACGCTGACACCCGGGGTCATGATCGACGCCAGGAACTCGCCGACGTCCTTGCGGCCGAAGTAGTTCGTGTCGTGCGGGTCCTCGTGCAGTATCTCGGTCGCGATGTGATCGTGTAGCTGAAACAGCAGGACAAAGGACAGGGCATAGTCATAGTACTCGCCGGGGTCGTTGTTGATATGAGTCTTGGTGGCCGCATCACACCAGCTTTCGTCGCGCTCGGAGGGCGGCGCGATGCCCTGGAAGCGTGCTGCCAGCTCCCACCAACGCTTGTTCCACTGATCCTGCGGGAGCTCGTCTGCGTAGAGCTCCTTCTCGAAGTAGGTCATGGTCGCGGTGGACCAGGGGATGAACACGACGTAGTTCAGCGCTTCCTTGAGTAGCAGCTGCATCGGATCGGCCTTCTCGGTCTCGTCCGTGGTCGGCGGCGCGAGCCCGATGGCCTGGGCGAAGCGCGGTTGCATGGCGGCCAGTCCCATGAGGGAGCCCATGGCCTCGTGGTAGGCGCGATTGGCGCCCTCGCGCAGCAGGGGCGGCACGTCCGGGTTCGTGTAGCACATGTAGTAGTAGATGTGCCCGAGTTCGTGGTGCGTGGTCTCGTACCACTCCGTGTTCGACTGCACGCTCATCAGCGAGCGCAGGTCGTTCTCCAGATCCATGTGCCAGGCTGATGCGTGGTTGTTCTTCTTCCAGCTCGCTCCGGTGGGAGCCGGGTAGAGGGAGGACTTCTCGTAAAAGACCTTCGGCAGCGAGTCGAAGCCCAGGCTCATGTAGAACTCTTCGGCCTGCTTGACGAGCCACTCGGGCGACTTGGCGGCCAGGGCACCGTCGAGGTCGAACCCCTCGACCTCCACCAGGCCCGACCAGTCCTGGCCCCAGCGATTGGGTAGCCAGTGGGCCGGAATGAGCTCCGGAATGGGCTGGTCGTAGCGCTGGGCCAGCTCGTGGCGGATCCAGGTGTGCAGTTCGCGAAAGAGAGGGCGCAGCTCGCGATTGATCCGGTCGAGGGATGCGACCATCTCCTCGGTAGTCATGCCGTAGCTCGAGACCTTGTAGGAGAAGTAGTCGTCGTAACCGAGCGCACGCACGGTCTCGTTGCGCAGGCCGCGCAGCTTCCCGAGGCCCTCGCGCAGGGTGGGTCCGATCTCCTTCGAGGACTCCCAGGCGGCCAGGCGCCGGGCCAGGTCCTTTTCGTCGCGCAGGATGTCGTCGATGTCGTTGGTGGACACCTCGGCCCCGTCCAGGGTGTAGGTGAAACCATAGAGCTTCTCGACCTGGGCCGTGTCGGCGGCGATGCGCGCCTTGACCAGCTCGGGCACGGTCTGCGGGTTGGCAGCCGCATTGTAGAGCACGTAGTCGAGCTGCAGGGCCTGCAGATGGGTCAGGGCGTCACGCTCCGCGAGCAGGGCGCGCGCGGCCTCGATGTTCTCGACACTCCCGGTGAAGGCGGCCATGGCCTCACTCGCCGCGCGCGTGCGGACAGCATTGGTGTCGTCGCCCTCGACAATGCGCGTGTTCGAGGCCCATTCCGCTTCGGACGCTTCCGCGTAGAGCTGCTGGTAGCGCGTGGTGTAGCTATCCAGGAATGTTTGCGCCTCGGCCTGGCTGGCCGCCCGGGAAGGGGCCGTCGAAGAGCAGGATGAGGATGCGGCAGCGGGCCACAGGAGAAGCAGGAATGCAGCGTATTTCATGGCACAGAGGTTAGCGGCACCATCAGCAGCGTGAAGGTCTTTTCACCCGATCCTGCCGGCCGTGCGTGAGCTTCAGGTACCATTCGCCCTCTCGCGAGATGAGAAATACTGCGGACGAACAACACGAGCGCGTCCCGCGCTGGGCCGGTGGGCTGGGGCTGGCCGTCGGCGCCCTGGTCGTGGCGCTGCTTCTGCAACTCGGTCAGGAGTCGGGCCTCGGTCAAGCCGTAGCCCAGCTCGAGCGGGATTCCCTGGATACGCGCTTCCGCCTGCGTGAGCAGATTGCGCCCACGATGCGAGATGACGACATCGTCATCCTGACCATCGACGACCTTGGGATCGCCCTGTTCGAGAACCTCGACCTGCTGGAGCCGAGCGAGGACGGCAGTTTCGTTCCGATCGTTCCCTGGCCCTGGCCGCGGGAGTTCTACGGCACGGCGATCCAGTACCTCGCGGCAGCCGGGGCCCGCGCGATCTTCTTTGACTTCCTGTTTACCGGAGTTTCGGTGCAGGAAAACATGATGGGGGGGGACGACTACACATTCGCCGAGGAGTGCGCTGCCGCCGGCAATGTGTTTCATACCTTGCTCTTCCGGGAGCCCGACGACACCGAGCCGGCGGATACGCAGGCTTCGGACTCCGAACTGGAGAGCCGCCGTGTGAACAGCCTCGTCATGGAGGGGCGTCTCGCGAGGTTTCCGGCCGCAAAACTACAAGCGGCGAGCGATCCCATCGATGCGCCGGGCCTGAACGAGTACACGGCCCTCGATGTCCCGCTTTCGATCTATGGCGATGCCGCGAAGGGGCTCGGGGCGATCAACGTGACCCCCGATCCCGACGGCGTCATCCGTCGGGTCGAATTGCTCTCGCGGTTTCGCGATGCGACCTACCGCTCCATCGAGCTGAGCCTGGCAGTGGATCAGACCGGGGTGAATCTCGTGGGCTGGAATCCCGATGGGCCGTCGATCACTCTCGGTGAGCTGGACATTCCCGTCGATGAGCACGGCCAGATGCTGGTCAACTGGCACGGACCGGCCAAGACCTACGAGACCCTGGCCCTTCACCTGCTGTTGCTCAAGGCCGAGCGTGCGCGCGAACTCGGCCTTGCGCCCGATGAAGTCGATCGACAACGCTTCGAGGGCAAGACAATCATGATCGGGTCCTCCGCAACCGGGCTGATGGACATCAAGGCGACGCCTTTCGGTGCGCGCTACCCGGGCGTCGAGGTGCATGCGACCGCGCTGGACAATATCGTGAATCAGGACTTCGTGCGCCGACCCGGCGCGCTCTGGCGGAATCTGATCACGGGTCTGTTCTTCCTGGTCGCCGGTCAACTGCTGATGCGCAAGCAGGGAGCGGGGAAGACCCTGGCCTTCGCCGTGTTGCTCTTCCTGGTCTACGCGGCCGGCGCGCTCTGGGCCTTCATCGGCTCCCAGACCTGGATCGACCTGGTCTTCCCGACCGGTGGGCTGGTACTGCTCTTCGCCGGGGCTCAGACGATCCACTACCTGACCGAGGGCCGCCAGAAGCGCGAGATGCGTTCTGCCTTCCAGCGCTACTTGCCGCCGGCCGTCGTGAACGAGGTCCTGCGCTTGCCACCCGACGAGCTGAAGCTCGGGGGGGACCGGCGCGAGCTGACCGTCTACTTCTCCGACATTCAGGACTTCACGTCGATGTCGGAAGGACTGGCGCCGGAGGAACTGGTACGCCTGCTCAATATCTACCTGGGCGAGATGTCTGACATCGTCAGCGCGCGCAACGGCACCCTCGACAAGTACATCGGCGATTGCATCATGGCTTTCTGGGGTGCTCCCCTGGCCCTCCCGAACGGACCACTGGACGCATGCCTGGCGGCCCTCGAGAACCAGGAGCGCATGGTCGATCTGAGGCGCCGTTTTCGGGAGCAGGACCTGCCGGAGATCCACGCGCGCATCGGGATCAATACGGGCCCGATGCTGGTTGGAAACCTCGGGTCGGAGCGCCACTTCGACTTCACGGTCATGGGAGATGCGGTCAACCTGGCGTCACGCCTCGAGGGGGCCAACAAGGCCTACGGCACCACGATCATGCTCGGGCCGGAGACCGCGGCCCTGGCCGCTGACGGTATCGAGACTCGCGAGCTGGACCTGATGACGGTCAAGGGTCGCAGTCAGCCGGTCCAGGTCTTCGAGCTGCTCGCCGCGCGCGGAGGACTGACGGACCTTCAAAAAGGCCTGTGCGAAGAGTTCCAGCGTGGCCTGGTCAGCTACCGCGCCAGGGACTGGAAGGGGGCCCTGGCGGGCTTCGAAAGCTGCCTGACCCTCGACGCGGGCGACGGCCCGGCGCAAACTTATCGAGATCGCTGCGTGCACTTTCTGAAACATCCACCCTCAGATGACTGGAACGGGGTCTACGAGATGCGTACGAAGTGAGTCATGCTCCACATTCGAGACAGAGACTGATCATGAAGAACGGCCGAACCCTCGCACTGCTGCTCCTGATTGTGTGCCTATCCCCGGCGATAAACCTGGCCCAGGAGGCGATGCGCCCGCGGGCGCAGGTTTTCGTGGCGCGGGCCAATCAACCCCTCTTCTGCCAGCCCCTGGCCGCCGGTGGCTACAAGGCGCGACTGCGCAAGGGACAGAAGCTCGGAATCCTGGGCACCCAGGGTCCCTGGAAGCAGGTCGAGGGCGAGGGCCTCGAGGGTTGGGTATTGAGTCCGGCACAGCGTCGCCTCGGGGGCGTGAATGTTTCAGATGCGTATCTGAACAGTACGGTCACCGCGACGATCGGATCGGGACTCGTGACCAAGGGCTTCAAGGACATCTACGGTCGCAAGAACGCCGGCGGTGCGGAGCCGACCGGGGCCGTGACCCGTGCGCTCGAGATCAAGCCTTTCGACATGGCCGAGTACAAGGCCTTCATGGCCGCCGGTCACCTGGCCTTCACGCCCTACGTCGCCGCGCCGTCCGCAATGTCGGACACCGAGGACGCGGGCGCCGAGACCCATGAAGCGGAGACCCATGCAACGGCCCAGACCGATGCCCAGGTAGAGCCCGTCGAGCGGAAGTTGAGCTTGAAGGACGACCTGCGCGCGGCTGCCAACAAGAAGATGGGCAGCATGCAGGTGACGCAGGACGAGCACTATTTCTCGCGTAATCTGTCGTACGAGGACGAGCGCGCGATCGGCTATGGCGTCGGCGTCCGCCTGGCGAAGGGCCGCATCCACGCGGGCGAGGAATTGACCCAGTACATTCGGATGATCGGTGCCGCGATCGTCGAGAATTGCGACCGCCGAGACATCCCGTACCAGTTCATCGTTCTCGATGGGGACGAGGTCAATGCCTTTGCAACTCCGGGCGGCTACATTTTCATCACGACCGGGTGCATCCGGGCCTGTCGAAGCGAGGCGGAGCTGGCCGGCGTGCTCGCGCACGAGGTGGCACACGTAGCTCGTCGCCACGGACTGCGCATCATGGACAAGAGGCGACTCACGATCGCCAGGAACATCACGCGCGCCGAGCTCGACCGGGTGCTCAACAAGTACATGGGTGGTATGGACCGTGACACGGCCGAGACCGTGCGCAAGCTGACTAGCCTCGCGGATGAGAGCTACAAGTTTTGCACCGCGGGCTGGGGACAGGAATTCGAGCTGGAAGCCGACGCCTACGGCCTGCGCTACGCACATGCGGTCGGCTGGGACTTCCGTGGTCTGTTCGCCTTCCTCGAGACCCTTGGCGAAGGTGAGCACGTTTCCCTGGGCCAGGCCTTCCGCAGCCACCCATCGGTTCCCGAGCGCATCGCGGGCCTCGAGGCAGTGGTCAAGAAGGATCGCTTGAAGCCCTCGGGCCACTTCGTCAAGGAGCGCTTTGTCGAGCGTTGCGCGAGCGTGCGCTAGTTACGACTGCATGGCCCTCTGTGCCGATATCCGTGTGCGCTTGTTGCCGTCCGCCAGTGGGGCGCCCGGCCCGGGCGGCGCCCTGCAGTACGCCAACACCTTCCTGATCAACGAGACCATCGCCGTCGATGCGGGCTCGCTGGGTTTTCACGGCTCGCCGTCCACCCAGAGCGAGGTCCGCAACATCTTGTTGACCCATGGCCATGCGGATCACATCGCGTCCTTGCCGATGCTCCTGATCAACGACTACGACCCGCAGCGAGAGTGCATGCAGGTCTGGGGTACGGACGACACCCTCGACGTGCTCAAGAGCCACGTCTTCAACGACCGCGTCTGGCCTGACCTGGATCGTATCGGAACGCCCGAGGCTCCCTTCGCGCGCTTTCGCCAGCTCGTGCCAGGAATGCCGGTCGAGCTGGAAGGCCTGCGCTTCACGCCGATCCCGGTGGACCACACGGTGCCGACCGTTGGATTCCTGGTCGAGGCGGCGGGCAAGAGCCTGGTCATCGGGGGCGACAGCGAGCCGACCGAGGAACTCTGGCGACGTGCGCGAGAGCTCCAGGGTCTCTCCGGGGTGTTCCTCGAGGCCTCCTTTCCCGACCGCGAACACGACCTCGCCGTCGCATCGAAGCACCTGACGCCCACCCGCTTCGCCGGTGAGGTCGCCAAACTGCCGGCCGGGACGCCGATGTATGCGGTGCATTTCAAGCCGGCGCACCAGGCGGAGATCTGCGCCGAGCTCGAACAGCTGGGTCTGAGCGACCTGTGCATCGTCGAGCCCGGCAAGGAGTACACTTTTTGAGGCGCGCCACTGGAGCGAGGGGTTGAGCGAAAGCGCGACCCTCGAGCGCGGCGATGGGGTCCGGCGCCTCTCGACCGTCGGCCGCCTGGGCGCCCTGACCCTGCGGCTCGCCTCCGAGGCCTGCTACATGGTCGCGGTTGGCACGCGCGTCTTGCGGGTCGCCTTGAGTCCGCGCTCCTGGCCGCGCACGACTCGTAACGTACTCGCGCGGCAGATCTTCTTCACCGGGGTGGGGGCCATACGATTCACCCTCTTGCTCGCACTGCTGGTCGGCATCTCGGTCGTGCTGCAGGCGCAATTGTGGCTCGAACAGGCCGGTCAGGACGTGCTGCTCGGGCCAGTCCTGGTAACCGTCGTGTTGCGCGAGCTCGCACCCCTCCTGGTCAATGTCGTGGTGCTGGTGCGCAGCGGCAGCGCCATCGTCACGGAGCTCGCGACGATGACCGTCGCGGGCGAGGTCCATCTGCTCGAATCAGAGGGGCTCGATCCCCTCGAGTACCTGGTTCTACCCCGTGCCGTGGGCGTCACGATCTCGATCTGCTGCCTGAGCGTCTTTTTCATGGTCGCGTCCCTGGCGAGCGGATTCCTGGCATCGCTCGCCCTGGGCCACCACGGGGAGCCGGGCTCGAGCTTCATCGGAAGCGTCCTGTCGGCCGTGGGCCTGGAGGACGTGGTCCACGCGGTGGCAAAGGTCGTCGTGCCCGCCCTGCTGACGACGCTCATCTGCTGCGTGGATGGCCTCGGGGCGGGTGGCGCGCGCACCGACATCCCGAAGGCCGCAACCCGTGCACTGAGCCGGGCGATCGCAGCCCTCTTCGTCTCGTCCGCCCTGCTCTCCATCGTGGCCTACCTTTGAGCGCCTCCTCAACCGCAAGTTTGCTGACCTTCGAGCGCGTCGCTTTGCCCGCGGCGTCGACCGGTGCGCGTCCGCTCGCCGGCGTGGACCTGGACCTGGCGCCCGGCGGACTGGCGCTCGTGCAGGTGCCCCGTGGGCCCGGGGCTGCGACCCTGGGCGAGGCTGCGGTCGGGCTTCTGGCGCCGTTCAAGGGCCTGGTGCGGTTCATGGGCAGCGTCTGGAGCGACGTCTCCGGCGCCCGGGCCATCGAGCTTCGAAGCGCGATCGGTCGCGTCTATGAGCAGACCGAGTGGGTCTCCAATCTAAACGTGGACGAGAACGTGATCCTGGCGAGCTGCCACCATGGTTCGCGGCCGGAGGAGGAGATCGTGGACGAGGCCCTCGGCCTGGCCCAGGGCTTCGGACTCTCGGAGCTGTCCTCGAGCCGCCCGGACCTGGTAGGGCACAGCGAGCTGCGGGCCTGTGCCCTCGTGCGAGCCTTCCTCGGCGAGCCCACTCTGCTGGTGCTCGAGCGACCCCTGCGCGGCGTCGCCGATCAACTGTTCAAACCTCTGGTGAAGGAGGTCAGCCGCGCCCGCGCCCGGGGTGCGGGTGTCTTGTGGATGACTCCGGAGGAACGAGTCCTCGATTCGGGGGAACTCCAGGCTGACGTGCGTTATGTTCTTGAGGCCGGTGGCTTGCGTGGGCCGGAAGGAGATCCTTCGTGAAGAGTCGATTCGATTTCAATTCGGTGAGCGAGATCACGGGTGCCTTCGTCATCGTAGCCCTCATCCTCGTCACGGGCGTGATCGTGGTGGCAGCACGCTTCCAGCGCTGGTTCGAGCCGGTCTACGAGCTGGTCGTGCAGCTGCCTTCCGATACTGATGTTCCCCGTGGTGCCGACGTTCTCATAGCCGGATCGACGGTCGGCCGGGTGGCCCAGGTCTCGCTCGAAGTGCCCCTGGAGAACGACGCCGGGGACTCCCAGCTGGCCACATTTGTCTCGCTCGAACTCCAGGGCGAGCTGGTAGAGCACCTGCACCTGGACTGCGAGGCGCGCGTGATCTCTCCCTTGCTGCCGATCCTGGGCGCCGTCCAGATCAACCTCTCGAAGGGTGACAGCAGCCTGCCCGTGCTCTTTCCCGAAGGCGAGCGCAGCGCGCGTCTGGCCACGATGGCGGTTGCGGATGTTGACCTCGAGGGCAATGTGAAAGTCTGGAACGACAAGGCCCTCGAGTGGGAAGCGCGCTTCGTGGAGGTTTACGGGAGGCTCGACCGCTGGGAAAAGGAGATGGTCGAGTGGAACGAGCTCTTTCGAGCGTGGGAGGTGCGCCTGGCGAACACCTACGATCGCATCGACCTGATGACGACCGAGCCTGATGGCGAGCTCTACGTACTGCTCGCCAATACGAACGCACTCGTGGAGCACCTGGCCAACGAGGGCTTCATCGGATGGGCCCTACGGGACGAGGGCTGGAACGCGCGCTCCCAGGCGATCTTCGATACGACCCAGGAGACAATGGAAAACACGCGCTCGACGATAGCGCTGGTTCGAGGGATGCTCGCGGGCGAGCAGCCCTATCCGCCGCCCTTCGATACGACCCTCGAACGGCTGCCCGCCATGGCGCAGCAAACCGAATCACTACTCGCACGACTGGACGGGATCCTCGAGCAGGTCCAGGCCGCGTCTCGCAGCCTCCCGCGCCTCGCCAGTACGATCGAGGAGGAGGCCAGCACGATTCCCGGCTTCCTGATCGAAAGTCAGGAGACCCTGCGCCAGATCGACGTGCTGGTACGGGGACTTCAGCAGCACTGGCTGCTGGGTAGCGGTGTGGCCGACCAACCCGGGCCGGGTCGAATCCCGGTCGAGGACGTGGGCGCAGCGCTCGGGGGTGAACATTGAGACTGGCTCTGCCGAGCCGCGTGGTCCCGGGCCTGATTGCGCTCGGGATCGCGGGCGCGAGCTGCGGGGGCCCGGAGAAGGTCGTCGAATTTCCCCGCGACACCGAGTACGCGCGGCTGGAGTTGAGTGCTCGCGGCGCCTTCGAACGGGGCGAGTTCGAATACGCACGCGACCTCTACAATCGCCAGTTGCTCCAGGCCGAACGCAGCGACAGACCGCTGCGCATAGGCAACAGCGAATTCAACCTGGCGGTCTGCGAGATCGCTCTCGGGAATACGGACCGTGCGCAGGACCTCTTGAACAGTGCGCTCATCGAGCTGGGCCGGGCCGGCGAGCCGCTTGCGCCGGTGTATGTGGTGCTCGCCCGTGCACACCATCTGGGAGGCGATCCTGGCGCGTGTCTGGATGCTGCGGACCTGGCCCTGCTAAAAGAGAGCGGCGCGACCCGGCGTGAACAGGTCGAGGCGCTAGCTCTGCGCGGGCTCTCGCTGCTCTCGGGACAGGTGCCCGCAACTACAAGCGGAGGACCTCCCGCCGCGGCGGCTCTCCGTCGTGCTGAGAAGCTCGGCCAGAAGCTGAAAACGGCGGGCTATCTTCCCGTTTCGGTCCTGCGCCTGCGTGCGCGAGTCAGTGAGGTCGACGGCAAGTGGGTTGACGCAGCCCATGCCTACGAGCGAGAGGCCGAGGCTTCCCAAGCTCGCGCGCGCTACGATTTCATGTCCGAGGCCCTCGAACTGGCAGGAAATGCATGGCTCGCCGCGGACGATCCTGCTCGGGCCGGTGACCGGCTCCTGCGCGCCGCGCGCTCGCGCTATGCATACGCTGTCGGGCGAGAGGTCCCGGCGCGACGGGCGATCGAAGACCTGGCCCATGCGACCCGTCTATGCCAGCGCGTCTTCGAGTCCGGAGCCGTCGATGCGGACCCGTCCCTCGAATCCCGTCTCGCCCCTCTGGTGGCCCGGATCCAGGTTGAAGAGGAACGGGTCCTTGCAGTCCTGGCCGTGGTCCAGGCGCGGGACGCCCTGGACTCAGCGGAGCAAGGATCCGAGGCGGATCCGGAATAGGGGCGCGTCAGTCCTTCTCGGGCTCGGGAAAGGCGACCCTCAGGCGTTCGATGTTTCCGCGCATGGTCTCGATGAAGTCCTTCGACGGAGGATCGGTCGCCGCCGGCGAATGCTCGCAAGTAGAGACGACGATGCTCGTCAGGCCGAATCGATCTCGAAGTTGCGCGACCTTGCTCGCCGTCGGTTGGGACTTCCAGAGCACAGTGTGGGCCACGCTCCGCTCGAGCTCGTCCTCCACCTGTCGAAGCTCGATCTGGTCCAGCGGCGCCGTCGGATCCAGGTGCACGTTCACGATGGGCCAGCCGTAGCGATCTCCCAGATAGTCAAAGCAGGGGTGGGATGCCAGTAGAGTCGTGCCTTCTTCGACGGCACCGAGGGCACGGAACTGCTGGTCGAGCCGGGCCAGGTCGTTGGAGAGGGCTTCGAAGCGCTCCTCGAGTTGGGGCCCGCGGTGCGGCATGAGTCTGGAAAGGGACCCGAGCACGGCCCGGGCCTGGGCCTGGGCGAGGACCGGGTCGAGCCATGTGTGGCCGTTGGTGTCCACGTGAGAGTGTGTCCCGACGAGCCCGTGGCTGTGGGTGGTGGAGGTCGGACTCATCAGCCACCGGTCCTTGAAGGAGCGGCTCGTATCGACACGGGAGGCGCGCGGAAGGCTCACCCGCTTTGTCCAGCGCTCGAAGCCGGCACCGTTGAGCAGGATCAGATCGGCTTTCTGGTAGAGCCGGATCGCGTCGGCATCGGGGGTCCATGAGGAAGGATCTGCGTCGGCCGGGAGCGGACACACGACACGCACGTCCGCGGCCCCGATGCGCTCGGCGAAGTAGGTCATCGGATAGAAGGTCGTCGCGACAAGCGGTCGCTCGTCCTCGAGTCTCGTTGCGCCGTGGGCCTTGCGCACGAGGCACGTCAGGAGCGTTACGCCGACAGCCAGCCCGATCCACGCATTCCTCATCACGCACCCAAGATACCGCGGCCCACGTACCAGACCAGGAGCATGGCCAGCAATCCGGCCGCGGCCAGGGCGGTGGTCAGGATCAGTCCCATTTCGGTCGCCAGCACGCCGATCAGGGTTCCGCGCGCACAACCGATGCGCCGCAGGGTTTCGATCTCGCGCGTCCGGGCGCGCAGATCGAGCAGCACCACCAGCACCAGGAACAGGATCGTTGCGATCGAGACCAGGATCACATTGGCGTCGAAGAAGGCCTTGATGCGAAAGACAAAGCCCATCAGCTCGTCGATGACCTCGGTCGGCACCAGGAGCTGGGCGTCGTCCGACACCCGGTAGCGTCCTTTCAACAGGGTGGCCTCCTTCGAATCCCGGGGCACGACCAGCACGGCGGTCAGGGGGAGCTCGTCGGGCGCCGCGTGAAAGTGAAAGGAGTCGATGTTGTCGGGCGTGATCTCGGTGTACTCGACGACGCTCGCGTTCAGGGCCACGGCTCCGCCCTGGCTCTCCAGGATCTCATCCGGCGATGCGCCTTCGGCGGCCGTGTGCCCGTGGCCGATGCCCTCGATGATCCAGGCCGTCTGGATGTCGACCAGAACGGCTCCGTCGTCGGCGCTGCCCGTCGGCGCCAGGACGCCGACGATCTCGAGGCGCAGTGGATAGCCGGAGCTCAGCTCGTAGAGGCTGCCGCGGTCCGTGAGCAGGTGATCACCGACACCCAGTCCGAGGTGCCTGGCGACGCGGCTGCCCAGGACGGCGTCACCGAGTACGAGTGGCGCGTCCCCGCTCGCAAAGGTCACTCCGCGAAAGGCGTAGTAGTCGTGGCTGCAACCGACGACCGGGAAGTCACGCGCCGAGCGCCGCGCCAGCAGGGGCAGGGCCAGTCCCAGGCCGCCGAGCTCGAGCTCCTCGACCTCGGCCATCGAAGTGGTGCGTGGCGGCCGCCCGCGAAAGTACAGGGCGTTCAGGACCAGGTCGTAGCGACTGCCCGGGGCGCCGACCACGAGTGGTGTGGACTGTGCGCGAGCAACGAGAGCTCGGCCGTAGGTGTCCACGAGCATCTGGACAGCGACGGGCAGGAGCGCGGAGAGCAAGATGCAGAGGGTCAGAAGCGCGCTCCGACCCCGGTGGTACGAGAGGTGACGCCAGGCCAGGAGGAACACGCCCTTCATGACCGGTTTTCCTGTGCGGGCTGGCCCAGGTCGAAGACGCGCTCGAAGGAATCGAGGTGCCCGTGGTCGTGGGTGACAAAGAGCACGCTGGCGCCGGTCTGACGCGCTTCGACGAGCAGGGTCTTCAGGATGCTCGCCGACGTTTGCGGATCCAGGTTCCCGGTCGGTTCGTCGGCCAGGATCAGGGCCGGGCGCGGAAGCAGGGCCCGGCACACGGCGACTCGTTGACGCTCGCCCTGTGACAGGGCGTCGGGTCGGCGGGGGAGCAGTGCTTCGATGCCCACGGTCTGCGCCAGGGAGATCAAGCGCTGCTCGACATCCAGGTCGTGCGGGAGGTCGCGCGCGACCAGGTAGGGCAGGGCGATATTCTCGCGCACGGTCAGGTACTCGAGCAGTTCGAGCTCCTGGAATACGAGTCCGATGCGGTGAATGCGTGTGCTGCGCCGCTGGCCCTCGGCCAGTGAAGCCCAGCTGGTCCCATCCAGGCGAGCGTGGCCGCCATCCGGGACGAGGATCCCCGCTGCAAGGTGCAAGAGCGTCGTCTTCCCGCAGCCGCTCGGGCCGATGCACGCCACCTGCTCGCCGGGCTCGATCAGCAGCTCCGGCACCTGCAAGCGGAAGCCGCCATCGCCGTAACTGAACGAGACATCTTGAAGATGGAGGGTTGCTCCGGCCATCTCAGCCACCCTCGTCCACGCGCGTATGGTCCTGGATCTCTACACCGGCGATCTTCCAGGATCCTCCATCATGCTGAACGGCGTAGGACGCGCGGTACTGGTTCACGCGTCGATGGATGTGACCCCAATGGGATACGACGCCGTGCACGCGCCAGCTCGTGTCCACATGGAAGCGCGCCTGCTGATCGCTTCCTGGCTCGACGCCGTTGGCGATCATGGCTTCCGGGTCGGGGTGGGAGTCGATGCTTCTCTCGAGCACCTCGATCTCCTGAATGCTGCAAACTGCGCCCCCGTCCTCGCGCAGGATGAGGCTCTCGTAGACCTCGCCGTAGAGTCCGTCGAGCAGCGCGGGTGCGACGCTGACAGCCAGTAGGTCGTAGATCTCGTCCTCGCTCGCGGCGTCAAAGGCGGCGTAGATGTTGCGGTGCAGGGTGTCGAAGAGAACCAGCGCCTGCTCCTCTGCCGGTACCGTGATGCCCCGCTGCCAGGGGGCCTCGAAGCGGGGCTGTGGCCGATCCCAGACCAGTCCGCCCGCGACCAGGGTGCCGATGCACAGCGAGACGGCTGGAGCTGCCCGCAGTCGCCCTCGCAGGCCCATCACTGCGGTCAGTGCGGACAGGCCAAAGAGCCCCAGGGAGACTCCCGGTAAGGAGCGGGCAGCGAGGTCGTCCGACGATACGGCCGTGACGACGGGCCGGGCCGGTCGGGCTCCGCGGGTGTGCCAGGTGAATTCAGGCTCTTCCGGGTAGAGCGCGCCCAGGTCCGGGAAGCGTCCATGCTTCACGAGCACAGGAATGAACTGCTCACCCTGATAGTCGGCCCCCTCGAAGCTCTCCCAGACCAACGATACCTTGCGTGGCATCCCGTCGCAGGCGTAGGCGAGGTCGACCACGACGACCATCCAGCCGTCTTCATCCTCGGAGTCGACCGGAATATCGACCTGTCGCAAGACGGGTTGCACGCGCTCGCCGTCGATGCTCAGCGGGTTGTGATCACGGAAGTAGTTGCTGATCTCAGCGCTGATCCGCGCCAGATCCCCGAGCTCCAACGATTCATCCAGGGAACTCGAAAGGCCCAGGTTGCGGCCGAGGGGGTCTGGCCTGCCCTGCAGGCTCAAGAGCACTTCTCCCTCTTCGATGGAGAGGTCGATCCAGACCAGATAGTCCAGGTGGTGGGGCAGAAGCGCGTTGCCGGAGGCTGTGCCGACTAACATCAGGCCCGCCACGGCCAGACCTAAGTTCACGGAGCCTCGGCCCTCTCGCTAGCCCCTTCCTCGGCTGCGCCTTCGCCCTCCGCTTCCTCGTCTTCCTCTTCATCTTCCTCTTCGGACTCGGCCTTGCGCGCCCGCTTCTTGGCCGCCCGCCTCAGGATCGCCTCGAGATTGCGCTCAAGGTAGAAGTTGTCCGGATCGATCTCGTTCGCCAGGTGCAAGAGGCGCTCACCCTCTTCCCACTGTTCGTCATCGTCTATCAGCGAAGTGCCGTAAGCGATGTAGTAGGTCGAAACCAGCGGGTCGATCTCGATCGCCTTCCTCCAGTTCTCGTGCGCCGCCTTCTTGTCCTTCGATCTGAGCAGGAGATCTGCGTACAGGTGGTAGGTCAGGGAACTTGCATCGCCGGTCGCGATCGCCTGCTCGTACAGCCGTTTGGCGCGCAACTTGCGATCGAAGCGCCGAGCGTGACCGGCCGCGCGCTCGAACCCGCGCGCCGTGGAGATGTTCATGTTCTCGTTGATGTAGTCGTACCACTCCTTCTCCATGGCCATCAGCTCATCCTCGTTCTTGATCTTCATGTACTTCATGAAGCTCTCGAGCATGTCGGGACCCATCACGGTCATCAGTCGGGTCTTGGCGCCGACCTGCATCGGGCGGCGGCCGATGTCGCGCGCGGAGGCCAGGCCCAAGAAGAACTTCTTGAAGTTCTTGGCCCGCTTGGAATCGCTCATAAGGAAGTGCACGAATGACCAGCCCCAGCTGTAGTCGCTGAAGTTGCGATCCTGACAGCCGAGGATCTGGTCCTTCAGCGACACCCACTCATCCTTCTCGATTCCACTCTGAATGTGGACGATACGTCCGTCGTGCAGACCGCCCCAGTCGAGGGTTTTCTCGACCGGGTCCCAGATGCTAGCCGCGTAGAACTCGCTCAGGGACTCGCCGGGCCAGTGGGGGTACTTGAAGTCCACGTCGATGAGCTTCTGCAGATAATGCCCGAGCTCATGGTAGATGACTTCCTCCGTCTGACCGGGATTGATGCGGTCATAGAAGATGTTCAGCTCGTAGGGCTCGATGAAGCGGAAGAAGCCGAGCACTCCTCCGGGCATTCCAGTGACCTGCAGGAACGCATCGCGGTCCACGTAGAACTTGACCAGCAACTTCTCGACGTCCCGAGGACGGCGGATCTTCCAGGTCTTCGCGAACTCCTCGTAATACTGCTCGAATAGATCACGGTAGTTTTCGAACACGCTCGGCGGCACTGTCGACTCGAATCGAAAGTTCTTGGTCTCCTCCTTGTGCCGTTTGCCCCACTTCCGCAGATCCTTGATGGCCTCGATCTCGGCGCGTCGCTGGCTGACGCGCTCGGCCACCAGCTTGTCGCGCTTCTTGATGCTGACCCACCTACCATCGAAGCGGACCTGGCCCTTTTCGAAGCGGGACTTCTCCTCCTCGGTGGCCGGCACGTATTTCGAATTGTCCTCGAAGATGCACTCGAGCACCTGGTCGCGTGGAACCGTGATCGTGCCGTGCTCGAATTCAATTGAGACCGTGTCCTCTCCCTGAATCAGAGGCACATGGTCGAAGATGCGTCCATCGCGCATGCAAAGTACATCAGCCCTGGCGCCCACGGCGCTGAGGGTCAGAGCGGCGGCCCCCAGCAAGGCCATCGTCGGCAGCTTTATCATTTGATGGCCTTCGCATAGGCGTTTTCGAAGGAGGTCCAGTCTCTCGCACTCCACGAGCCAAAGGTGCGCTGGAAGGTCTCCTCGAGGATGCGCCTTTCCTTGGCCTTGATCGCGTCCGCGCGCTCCTTGATCAGGGCCTCCTCTTCCTCCTCGTTCTTGGGCTCGTCGGAATACTCCTCGTCGTTTTCCTCGGCTTCCTCCTCGGCTGCCTTCTTTTCCTTTCGCTTGCGGTCACGTTCGGCCTTCTCTTCTTCCTCGATCTCGCTCAGTACCGACTCGAGGTTTCCGACGTAGTCCCGCATGGCGGCCTTGGTCTTGCCTTTCGACCCGGCGCCGACCGTCATGAAGCGTGCGAGGGCGACGGATTGCGCCCAGAGGCTGAAGTCCCTGTCCTGCCCGGCCGCGTCATACTCCTTGTCCGTGAGCATCATCAGATCCTTGATAGACAAGGCTGTCTCGCCACGGGTGGCGCGCCGTAACCACTCGCGCTCCCAGTCGCTGGGGCCATGCTTCATCTTGGTGCCCTTGACGGTCGCCGATGAGAGGGTTCCCGTTAGCCCGCTGTTGAGCCAGGCGGGAAGTCCGAGGCGCACCATCGGGTTTCGATCCTGAATCCAGCGCCGCAAGACGGCCCTGTTTACGTTCCGGCTCTCACCGCCGATGGCCCCGCCCGGGTCCTTGTAGGTGATGAACTCGGTGGTAAATGTCAGCGTGCGTACGCGCCCGGTCTTGGCCTTCACGTTGACGAACTTGGCCACGCTATCGAAGTCCTTGCAGATGCGTAGCAACGGATAGCGCACGTACTCGTCCGGAGCCAGGTCCGGGAAGGTCTTGTCCAGCCACTTGTAGATGGCCCGGATGCGCCCGGCCATTCGCTTGTTGTAGCGGCTGTCCACGCAGCTGAGGATTCGCACCCCGTCGATCTCCTCGGTGCTCCACCCTTCAGGCATGGTGGACGTCATTCGCTCCCAGGTTCGGTCCTGCTCCAGCTTGCGGTACTCCGCTCGTTCCTCGGGCGTCTTCGAGCGCAGATTGGAAAGCGATATGAAAGTCCCGACCTCATCGAGGTTCAGTGAGATCGTGCGCTCGATCGTCTTGAACGACCTGAACGTCCGATCCATCGTCGAGCGCTCCTTCTTCAGCTGGTGCTCGAAGAAGTCGAATTCCACTGCGACCTTCGCCAGGTCCGTTTCGAAGATATAGGTCACGACATGTCGGGCCGCGCTCTCGATCTTGACGTCCAGGCAACGGACCGTCATCCCTGCGACCTGCTTCTCCGTGTCGTTGTCGATGTAGAAGCCCTCCTTGAGGGTGCCCTTCAGGTAGTCTTCGTAGTCCCTGTAGATCTTCGTGCGCAGGCGCACGCCCCGCTCGGGCTTGTCGTCCTCTTCCTCATCCTCGTCTTCGTCCTTGTCGTAGTCGAAGTCGTCGAAGTCTGACTTCTTGATCAGCTCATCGATGAACGCGATCACCCGCAGCTCGGGCTGAAACTCGAAGGTGTATCCAAGGCTGGGATCCGTCCAGAACTCGGACTTGCGGGACACATATTTGGCCACGATCCACTGCTCTCCAGTCTGCAGCGGTGCCTCATTCCATCCCTTGGGAATCTGGATCTGAAACCCGAGCCTCTCGTCCTTGTGGACTCCCAGGGCGGTCGCCGGCCGGGTCAGAAGGGCGACTGAGACGAAGACCGCGAGAATGGCCAGGGCCCTCTGAGAGGTACTCCGGTAAGGCATGGGATGCTCCTTGGGTCGTTGGGCGGATTCCGGGATACCCCGGCCCAGCATTGTAAGCGACCGCAGGAAAGTTCCAGGACTACTTCTCGCCACCACCGGCCGCAACGTCCTGCCGCAGCACGTGGTAGCTGCCCGGCGCCAGGTCGCCAAAGCTCTGCTGCGCGCCCGATGGCCAGCGTACCGTCACCTGGACAGGTCCCGCCTGGTCGGCGAGCCCGATTTGCAGGCGCGGATCGTTGCTGGCCTGGTAGCTGTAGGCCATCTGGACGCGGCGCCGCACGTCGATGTTCCCCCCGACGACGTGCACCTCCGCGTCGCAGGCGTCCCGACCGTCGGCATCGATCACGCGCAGGCCCAGCCAGCTCTGCTGCTGGCCGACGATGTTCTCGAGGACCTGCACCGGGGCATCCGTATTGACCACCACCAGGTCCACATCGCCATCACCATCCAGGTCGCCGGCGGCCGCCGCCCGGCTGATCTCGACGCTCTCCAGTCGTGTTCCACCGCGGGGGAGGAGCTCTCGAAAGCGGCCCTCGGCTGACCCCCGGAAAACCTGGTTGGGCTCCGCGTAGGGTCTGTCTGGGCTGTAGAAGGGATCCTCGCGCAAGACGTTTCCGTTGGCAGCATAGATGTCACGCCAGCCATCCCCGTCGAGATCTGCGAGCACCAGCCCGAAGCTGGTGAAGGATCGACTCACGGCTCCGAGTCCGACCGCTCCCGTGCGGTCCATGAACTGGCCGCGATCTTGCAGATAGACCGTGTTCGCTTCGCCGCGCAGGTGAGCGAGCAGGATGTCCAGATCCCCGTCGCCCTCCAGGTCCGCCGCGACAACGCCCATGCCGGCCTCGGCCTGGCCCTGGCCGCCGAGGGCGCAGCCAAGGAACAGGGCACGATCCTCGAAGGTCCCGTCGGCGCCACGGACCCACAGGTTGTTGGGCGTGCCGTCGTTGGCGACGTAGATGTCCGGTCGTTTATCCCCGTCGAAATCACCCCAGGCCACTCCCAGCCCGTTGCCCCAGGCGGCGCCGATCCCGCTCGACTCCGTCACATCCTCGAAGGTGCCGTCCCCCAGGTTGCGATAGAGCACGTCGCGCGCAGGCGCGCCGTACACCGTCGGGGAACAGTAGCTACGGACTCGATCGCGGGAGCTCGAGAAGCACTCGCGCTCCGTTGCCCCATCCCAGTCGACGTAATTCACGACGAACAGGTCCAGCAGACCGTCGCCATCGTGGTCCAGAAAGGCTGCGCTCGTGCCCCAGCCCGGATGGTCGACTCCGGCAGCCGCACCGATCTCGGTGAAGCTTCCGTCCCCGTCGTTGCGGTAGAGCCGATTTGCGCCGACGTTCGTGACGTACAGGTCCAGGTCGCCGTCTCCGTCGATATCCCCGCAGGCCGCGCCCATACCGTAGCCCGTGTCGCCAGTTCTGCTCTCTTTGGTGACGTCCTCGAATCGCGCGGCACCCATGGGCACGGGGCCGAGGTTCCGGTAGAGGCGGTTGGCCCCGGTCAGCGCCCCGGGCTCGACCAGACCGTCACCGCCCTGGACCAGATAGATGTCCAGCCAGCCGTCCTGGTCGTAGTCGAACAGGGCGACGCCACCGGCGACGATCTCGGGGAAGAGGAAGCGCCGCTCGCTGCCCGCGCTGTGTACGAAGTCGACGCCCCAAGGGGTGGCCACTTCCTGGAACCATGGGGGTCCAGGCCGGTCGCCGTCCACCGGAGGGGCGGAATCCTGTGTGTCGCCGTGCTCCGAGCAGGCGGCCAGCGCGAGGCATAGGGTCACGAGGCCGGTACCCGCGAGCGACCGGCGCGCCCAGCATGAACGGGGGATCATCGAGGGACCTTCACATCCGGTAGGGCCCGCTGTAGATGGCCCATGACCTGGCCCTGGGCGCCGAGCTCCATCGCACGCAACAAATGCGCTCGGGCCGGCTCGAGCTTGCCGAGTGCGACCTCCGCGCGCGCGAGGTACGCGTACCCGAGACCGAACCTCGGTGCGACCTGGGTCAACTGTTCGAAGACCGTGAGGGCGGTGGCGTGGTCACCCATCTGATGGCAAGTACGGCCGTAGGCTTCGAGTATCTGGCGGTTCTTCGGCCGCAGCTGGAGCGCGCGGACGAAGCACTCCTGGGCGAGTTCCTGTTGTCCGGTGGACATGCGCGCCAGGCCCAGGGTCCCGTGCCCCTCGGGCGAGTTCGGGTCGAGTTCGACCGCCCGCTCCGCCGCCGCGAGGGCGGCCTCGGGCTGGCCCAGCTGCAAGAGGTGGGAAGCCAGACTCGTCTGGACCTCGACCGAATCCGGGGCGAGGCCTTCCGCACGCCGGAGGGCCTTGGTCGCGGCCTTGGCGCGGCCCATCTGGGCCAGGCTGATGCCGCTGCACACGAGCCCGTCCACGTTGTCGGGATCCGCCTCGAGCACCTGCTCGAGACTCACCAGTGCCTCGGCAAAGGCCCCCTTTTGCATGAGCGCTCGCGCACGCAGCACGAGCGCCCCCGCGTCGTCGGGTGTGTGCTTGAGTACTGCGTCGGCATTGGCCTGGGTGGCCGCCCGACGGCTGCCACGGGTTCGCCGCTGCGGCGCCTCCAGGCGATCTACCCTCGAAACGAGGTAGCTCGCCCGTTCTTCCGACAGGGCATCGGGCATGATGCGCGCGACCGCTCCGACGCCGCGCGCCAACGCCGCCTCGGCATCCGCCTCCAGACCCAGTGCGCGGTAGACCAGACCGAGCAGGTACTGGGCCGATGCGTAGCTCGGGTCGAGGGCCACGGCTCGCTCGAGCGGGCCCCTGGCCGCCTCATTCTCGCCGAGGTCCGAGAGGGCCTGTCCGAGACCCGCGTATCCCTCCGGTCGTACGGGTGCGCCCTCGATCGCCGCGGCGAAGGCATCCGCGGCGCTCCGCGACGCGCCGGTCTGGAGCAGCAATGTTCCCAGCAGGTGCTGGGCGGGCGCATGCTCGGCCACGGCTGCCCGGCGCTCTTCGATGAATTCCAGGGCTTCCTGCGAGCGCCCGTTGTGGTGCAGGCAGAGGGCGACGTGGTGGATCCAGAGCGGCTCCTGGGGCTCGATGCGGTGGGCCGCTTCAAAACAAGTGCGCGCTTCCAGCCACTGACGCTGCGCCTCGTACACCAGCCCCAGGGTCGCCACGGTGCTCGCGTCGGTCGGATTCGCGCGCACGTCCTGTGCCCTGGCTTCGATCAATGCGCGTAGCTCCGGATCGAAATTGGCCAGGTCGGCCGGCAGAACGACCTCGACCGGATCCGCGCCGCAGCCGGTCGACATCATGCCGGCGAGCAGGGCCGAAGCGAGGGTGCGAATCCACACCGAGCGAGTCGCCACCGGCGCACCGGCTGTACTCCGCAATCCCGCGTGACATTGAACGTCCATCGAACTCGACCTGCGGGGCGTCATGGATAGGAGCGGCCCTTGCCGTCACTTGCGTTGTAGCAAGACCGCCGACAGCCCGCCAGCTCCGGTCGACCTGAGCCAGGACACGAGCTTCAATCCCGAATTGTCGTGGGACTTCGCCGTCTAAAGGTCCTCGTCATCCACGCTCTGGTGGTGCATGGACCACTGCTCGATGACGACGCCCGGTTCCCCGCTCATTCGATCCCGGTATTCCTGGATGTGAGCCGCCAGGGATTCGCCCAGGCCGCTCGTCCGTTCGGATTCCGAGGAGGCGACCTCCGCGCCGATTCCACGGGTCATCGATCGAAGGGTGGATGTCGCGAAATTGTCGAGCTGGCTCAGCCTGACGCCGGGGTCAGCGCCTTCTGCGAGGGGGACCTCGGCCCGGAGAAATTCTCCGAGTGGGTCGCGGGTGCGTGACGCGATCAAGAAGATGTGCTCGGTACCGCCCGAAGTGGTGACCTTCCAGCTATTGTGACCACTCGGGAGGGACAGGTTCACGCCCGGGGGCAGTAGGTCTTGTTTCTCACGTGGATAGAGCGTGAAGCAGCGTCCGTCCTCATCCTCGTTGAATACGTAGAGGTAGAAGGGTTCCTCCGCTTCGACGCTCAGGGTGAGGCGGTCGCCCACTCGAACAGCTGATGCGGACGTGACGAGCTGTTTCTTGTTGTCACCGGTTATGAGCTCCAAAGAGGTTCGCACCTCCAGGGCGGCGGCCTTGGCCGGACCCGAATCCCGGAATGCCATGACACCCACGAAAGCGAGTCCCACCGCCGCGCTCGACAGCAGCCAGGTCATCGACCTGGACCTCCCGCGCGGATCGGTCGGAGTACCACCGAGGAACGATCGCAGAGCCCGTTCGAAGTAGCCGATGGTCTCGTATCGGTCCTTCGGGTGCTGGGCCATGGCCTTCTCGATGATGGCCGCAAACTCGGTCGGGGCGTCCGCCTTGACGTCGAGCAGGGGCGTCATCTGCCCTGCGAGGACGGCCTCGCGTAGCTCGCCGATGGTGCCTGCATGGATCGGGAAGCGTCCGCTCAGCAGCCAGTAGAGGGTTGCGCCCAGGCCGTAGATGTCGGTGTGCGGCCCTGGCTCGCCGCGCCCGAAATGCTCCGGCGCCATGAACGGTGGCGTTCCTCCGAGACGCTTGCCGTCGGCGTCCGGGCTGTGAGCCATGCCGAAGTCGAGCAGCACCGTGCGCCCACCGCGCTCGCGGATCACGTTGCCCGGCTTCACATCCATATGGACCAGGTTTGCCTCCTGCAGGGCGCTCAGGGCGTGGCACAGGTCGATCCCGATCTGTGCAGCCTCCGCCGCGGAGAGGGGGCCGTCCTGCTCGACCACCTCCTGCAGCGTGCGACCCTGTACGAGCTCCATCACAAGACGGATTGCCCCGTCAACCTCGTCAACGGCGTGGATGCGCACCACGTTTTCGTGGTGAATCTTGGCCATCGCGCGCGCTTCCTCGATGAAGCGGCGACGGGCGCTACTCGTGGTCGCATCGTCCTTGTTGAGGGTCTTGATCGCGACCTCGCAATCGAGGGCGCGGTCGCGTGCGCGGTGCACGACTCCCTGTCCATCCGAACCGAGCTTGTCCTTGATCTCGTAGCCGAACTCGACGCCCGGGCCCGCGTGCTCCAGGGCGGTATCGACCGCCGCCATGCCCGAATGCAGCAGGCGCAGCTCGGCCTCGTGTTCGGAGTGGCCGCTGACGAATTCTTCGAAGGGCAGCCCGTCGGATTCCTCCGTCTGGTAGAGGAATCTGGCATACAGAGACTCGGCGGCTTGCCTCGAGCTCTCGTTCGGCGGGTCTTGTTTTGGAGATGTCATCTGGATGCCTTTCTTACTCAGGCTAGCTGTGCATGGCCACCTGTTCCTATCCGTCAGTCTGGCGCGACCCGCGCGCGGCCCAGTGCGCGAGTCGACCCATGGCGCGCGCGAATGCGCTGCGCGCCGCCTTCATGTTGTCCTCACCCGAGCGTTGCATGACCTCGTCCCAGCTCAGCTGGTCCAGCTTGCGTAGACGAACGAGGGTCCTTTCCCGGTGGGGGAGACGTTGGATGAGTTGTCGCAGGCCCTGGCGTTCCTCGGCCAGGGCCGCTTGTTCCGCTGGGTCGGCATCGCTCGCAACCAGTTCGAATGGGCGCTCCTGGCTATCAACCGGGCCGATCGGCTGTTGACGTGCGGGGTCGCGGTCCCCGTAGCGCATTCCGCGCGCTTGCTTGCGCAGCTTGTTCTCCGTGATGCGCGCGAGCCAGCGCAGCAGGGCTCCGTCCCCATCTGGTTCGAATCCCTTGATGCCGGTGAGGGCATCGCCGAGCACGGACTGGACGAGGTCGCCGGACTCGGCGCGCTGGCGCAGGCGCGGGCCCATGCGGCGACGCACCAGTTCATGCACGAGTGGCTCCATTCGAAGACACAGTTCCTCCCGTGCCCCCAGGCGCCCATCACGGGCGTCGTGGAACAGGGTTACGGACGATTGACTTTTGGGGGGCATCGCGGGAATCGAGCCTAACATCTGGTGGGGCCGGCTCCCGCAGACGGGCACGAAGACGACCCGATGTGATGGAACGGTCATGCCCCCCTCAGTCCGCGGGAGGCCAGACTGACCCGCACAAAACCTCGATTTTCGCCTTTCAGGCCTGCTTTTCCGGGGCCGGCCGCCCGACGAACAGGCGTCCCAGGCCGTAGGTCGCGAAGGCCCAGACCGTCCCGATGGCGCTCGCGAGCGCCCAGCCGGCCCAGGGCGCCAGTTCCGACTCTCCGACCCGGCTCGCCTGCAGGAACAGGTCGTCGCCGCGCAGGACCTCCACCACATCCGGGTCGGTCCAGGGGCCCAGGTTTGTCGTGAGGATCGAGCCGATCTCGTAGGCATCTCCATGGAGGGAAAAGAAGGGCGCCAGCGCCAGTGGCAGGGCCATTCCGAATCGGAAACCATTTCCCGCACGCCCCTGTCGAAGCAAGAGCCAGACGCCGGGAAAGATGGTCAACAGGAACGGAGCCATGTCCGTCGCCAGGTAGACCAGGTCCGAGCCGCCCGTATCGAATCCGGTCAACTGACCCGCGTACTCGCTTCCGGAGTAGACCCAGGGAATGAAGCGCGCAAGAAGGGCGCCGCCATAGACGGCATCGATCTCGAGCCGCGTGACCTCGCCACCCGTGGCCATGCAGCCGTAGGCGTGGAGCAGCTCGTGTACGGGCACGTAGAGCCAGTATCCGACCCAGAGGCCGACGATGACCAGCAGGGCAGATTTCGGTCCCGCATCGACGCAACGCTGGAATCCGGTCCACACGTCGCGGGCCGGGTTGGCGATCACAGAGGGGATTTTCACGGCGTCAGGCTTCTCCTGTTCAATGGGGGCTCGGGGTCGTGCACTGCTAGCGGTCGATCGTACCACCGGCCCGCCTGGGCCCATGCCCCAGCGGCCACAGGCGTGCCGATGGGACCGACTGGGCTCGCTGTTGGGCCAGACCCGATTGGCCGGTCTGCTGCCCGGGATTGCATCGTCCTCGGCTCTCCAGGGCCGAGCCCCATCCAGGTCCTGAGCTCGAACTGCCGGAAGAGTAAGGAGTTAGGCGTGCAATTGAGTTCGAGAGCGACACCGAATCCAGCTGGATTCAGGGTTGCAATGGCGGGAGGTCGAACGTATGTTTCAAACGGACGTTCCATTCTTCCATACCCGAGCGGATCCCATGGCACCTACCGACACGAGACAGCGCCTCCTGGAGGCGGCCGAACGACTCTTCGGGAGTCTTGGATTCGCCGAGACCTCGTTGCGTGCCTTGACCAGTGCGGCCGAGACCAACCTGGCGGCGGTCAACTACCACTTCGGTTCGAAAGAGGGCCTGTTCAAGGAGGTCGTCCAGGGCGTCGTCGCCCCCGTGAACCGCGAGCGATTGCGCTTGCTCGACGAACTCGAGAGTCGTTCCGAGACGGGTGATTCGCCGCAGCTGGACGAGATTCTGCGGGCCTTCTTTGGCCCCGCTCTGGCATTGGGAACGCGGCCCGACGCACAGGGCGAGCGGCTTCGCAAGCTGATGGGCCGCATCCGTTTCGAGGGAAGCGCCGTGGATGAGTCTGTGCACGAGGTCTTCGAGGAGGTCGAGGGACGCTTCGGGCCGGCCTTCATGCGCGCGCTTCCGCACCTCTCTCCCAAGGGCCTCTTCTGGCGCCTGCACTTCGCGTTGGGGGTGATGTGTTCCACGATGTTCAACCCGAATCAGGTGCAGCTCATCTCGGATGGCCTGTGCAATCCGACGGACGTGCAGGAGACACTCGATCAGATGGTCCGTTTTGTTTCGGCAGGATTCGTGGCCGCGGATGTCGAAGCTGCGCAGGGAGTCACCGGATGATCCTGCGCCGAACCATTCGGACGCGCGGGGCATGGGCTGTCCTGATGCTCTGCGCGTGGATCCCGGGGTGCGCGCAGGCTCCGACCCGGACCGATCTGTCGGGGGTCGTCGATCTGCCGGATCATTGGGGCGCCGGCGGTTCGTCCGATTCAATCGGGGCGAGCGCCAGTTTTGAAGCGGGCCTCTGGTGGCAGGACTTCGGGGATCCAGAACTGGACGCTCTGGTCGAGGAGGCACTCGAACACAATCACGACCTGGAAGCCGCGGCAGCGCGCGTGGACATGGCGATGGCCCGTGCGGACGTCGCCGGCGCCGCGCGCAAGCCCACGTTGAGCGCAGGCTACGACATCAATCGGCAACGCCAGAACTTCGTGGGTCTTCCAATCCCTGGGGCGCCGGCTGACCAGGTGCTTTCGACCCAGTTCACGGCACAAGGGCTGTCCTTGAATGTGGGCTGGGAAGCAGACCTCTGGGGACGCCTGGCTGCTGGCGGCCGGGCCGCGCTGGCGGAACTCGGGGCCAGCGAGGCCGACCTGCGCGGAGCACGGTTGTCCCTGGCAGCCGGAACGACAAATGCCTGGCTGGCGGTTATCGAAGCGCACCTGCAGCTGCAGCTGGCGCAAGAGACCGCGGACAGCTATCGGGCGAACGTGGATTTTGTCCGTCGGCGCTATCGCGAGGGTCGTGCCGATCCACTCGACCTGCGCCTGCTGGAATCCGACCTGGCCTCATCGGAAGCGCTGATCGACGCGCGGCGCGAGGGACTCTCACGCACCCGGCGGCAGCTCGAGCTGTTGCTCGGTCGGTATCCGGATGGAATCGTGACCGCTGCCCAGGACCTGCCATCCATGCCGGCGCCGATTCCCGCGGGCTTGCCGTCGGAATTGCTCCTGCGCCGGCCAGACCTGGTGGCTGCCGAGCTGCGCCTGGTGTCCCGAGACGAGCGCCTGGCCGAGGCGCGCGCACAGCTGTATCCATCGCTGACCCTTACCGCCAGCCTGGGCCGCCGTAGTACGGACTTCGAAGACCTGTTCGAATCGGCTTTTGACGTCTGGTCGATCGCTGCCGGATTGCTGCAACCAATCTACGCCGGCGGTCGAATTCGTGCGGGTATCGACCTGACCCAGGCGGAGGTGCGGGCGGAGCTGGCTGGTTACGCGCAGAGTATGTTGCGGGCCTTCGCGGAGGTCGAGGATGCACTTCTTTCGGAGGGGACCCTCGAGCAGCGCGAGACACGCCTTCAGTCCGCGAGCGAACAGGCCCTCGGTGCCCAGGTCATTGCCGAGGATCGCTACCGAAGTGGGCTGGCCGATGTGGTCACTGTCCTGACGGCCCGGCGCCTGGCTCTCAGCGCACGCAGTCGCTTGCTGGAGGTTCGGCTGGCACGCTTGCAAAATCGCGTCGGTTTGCACCTCGCCCTGGGTGGAGATTTCGATGGGGCGCGCGCGCCTGTCATTCAAGCGAGCGGTGGGCTCGCAGCAGAGGAAAAGCTTTAGGCATGAAGATCCTGGCAAAGATCCTGGCACCCGTTCTCATCCTGATTCTTGGTGTGTTAGGCACACAACATCTAATCAGTCTGCGGCCGGAGCCCGAGAAGGTGGAGATCGAGCGCACCGTACCACTGGTGCGGGTGAAACACGCGCTGGCGACGAGCCACACCTATCAGGTCACGGCGCACGGCAGCGTGCAGGCGCGCACGGCGAGCGAGATCGTGGCCGAAGTTGAAGGGCGAGTGGTCCACGTCTCACCGATGCTCGTCAACGGCGGGTTCTTCGAGGCCGGCGATCTATTGCTCGAGATCGACCGGGAGGACTACAAGCTGGCGCGCGCCCAGGCCGAGCTGTCCGTCGCGTCCGCCGAACGCCGTCTGGCCGAGGAGCAGGCCGACGCAGCCCTGGCGCGCGATGAATGGGAGAGCCTGGGCCAGGGCGATGGCTCGCCGCTCGTCCTGCACGTGCCTCACCTGGCAGAGGCCAGGGCTTCGGTCGCGGCCGCCAAGGCCAGCCTGGAGCGTGCGGAGCGCGACCTGGAGCGCACGGAGGTGCGCGCTGCATTCGCCGGTCGGGTGCGCGAGAAGATGGTCGACCTGGGACAGTTCGTGACGCGCGGCAAGACCCTGGCGAGCATCTACGCCGTCGACTACGCGGAGGTGCGGCTGCCCGTGCCCGACTCGGAACTGGCCTTCCTGGACCTTCCGCTCATCTATCGCGGCGAGCGCGCCGCGGGGGATCAGCCCCAGGTGGAACTCTCCGCCGATTTCGGGGGAGAGCGTCATGTCTGGCAGGCCCAGATCGTGCGCACCGAGGGTGAGATCGATCCGGCGACACGCATGGTCATCGCGGTGGCCCGGGCCGAGGATCCCTATGGGCGCGGCGACGATCTTCAGCGCCCGCCGCTCGCGGTTGGGATGTTCGTCCAGGCGCGCATCACCGGCAAGCGCGTCGAGGACGTATTCGTCCTGCCGCGTGAGGCGCTGCGAGGCCCGGGCAGAGTCTTCATCATGGATTCCGACGACCGACTGCGATCGCGGCAGGTGCAGGTACTGAACGCCGGTCGCCATGAACTTGTGATCGGCGGGGGACTGGTCCCTGGCGATCGGGTGATCGTGTCGCCGCTGGAGACCGCCACCGACGGGACCGAGCTGCGCTTACCCGTCTCGAAGACTGGCTCCGGCCAGACCGAATAGGAGACCTGTCGTGAAAAAGATGGTCGCCTGGTTCGCCAGCAACAGTGTCGCGGCGAACCTCCTGATGGTCGTGATCCTGGTGGGAGGTGGTGTCACTGCCGCGACCATCAAGACGGAGCTGTTTCCCGAGTTCTCCCTCGATCTGATCTCGGTCAATGTTCCCTATCCGGGTGCAGCACCCGAGGACGTCGAGCAGTCGATCTGCGTACGAATCGAGGAGGAAATCCACAGTATCGAAGGTCTCAAGAAGGTCACGTCCACCGCCGCGGAGGGAAGCGGGACCGTGATGATCGAGGTTCTGCCGGGTGCCGACGCCAGGCGCGTGCTCGATGACGTCAAGACGCGCATCGATGCCATCGAGACCTTTCCCGACGAAGCCGAGAAGCCGATCATCCAGGAGCTTGCGATGCGCGCGCAGGTGATCAACGTGGCCGTATCCGGCGCGGTGGATGAACTCACCCTGAAGCGCCTCGGCGAACGCGTGCGCGACGAGATCAACGCGCTCGACGGGATCAGCCAGGTGACCCTCTCGGGAGCGCGCGAATACGAGCTTTCGATCGAGGTGAGCGAGCAGGGCTTGCGCCGTTTCGGGCTCTCCTTTCAGGAGGTAGCGGACGCGGTGCGAGGCGCCTCCCTGGACCTCTCGGGTGGATCGGTCAAGACACGCGGCGGGGAGGTCCTTCTGCGCACCCAGGGCCAGGCCTACAGCGGCGAGGAATTCAGCAATCTGGTCGTGATGACGGCATCCGATGGCACGCGCATCCGGTTGGGCGACCTGGCAACGGTCGTGGACGGCTTCGAGGACACGGACCAGAGCACGCGCTTCAATGCGCGCCCGGCGGTCATGGTGCAGGTCTTCCGGGTGGGTGACCAGAATGCGCTGACCGTTGCCGGGCAGGTGCACGACTATGTTGCCAAGGCGCGCTCTCGCATGCCGGCGGGCATCGAGCTGACCATCTGGGGCGACGCGGCCGTATTCCTGCGCGGGCGCCTGGATCTGCTGCTCAAGAACGGATTGCAGGGGCTGGGCCTGGTCTTCCTGGTGCTGGCCCTCTTCCTGCGATTCCGCCTGGCCTTCTGGGTCACACTCGGGATTCCGATCTCGTTCATGGGCGCCCTCTGGGTCATGCCCGGCCTGGATGCATCGATCAACATGCTGAGCCTCTTCGGCTTCATTCTGGTGCTCGGGATCGTCGTGGACGACGCCATCGTCGTCGGAGAGAGCATCTTCTCCGAGCAGAAGCGTGGGCTGACGGGACTTGCGGGAGCCATTCGTGGTGCGGAGCGTGTGGCGGTACCCGTTACATTTGCCGTCCTGACGACCGTTGTGGCCTTCACGCCGATGCTCGGACTGCCCGGGATCATGGGCAAGTTCTTCAAGGTCATGCCGATCGTCGTCATCCCGACCCTGCTCTTCTCCTGGGTCGAATCGAAGATGATCCTGCCTGCGCACCTGGCCCATACCAGCACCCGACTGGGACGCCTGGGGATGGTCTTCCCGTTCAGCCTGTGGACCAGGGTGCAGGGCCTCAGCGAGCGCGCCATGGAGCAATTCGCGGCGCGCGTCTACCAGCCCGTTCTCGAGGCTGCGCTGCGCTGGCGCTACCTGACCCTGGCGACGGCCTGTACAGCGCTGCTGCTCGTCATGGGGCTGATCGGTGGTGGATTCGTGAAATTCGCATTCTTCAACGCGATCGAGGGGGACATCGTCGCCGCCCAGGTCACGATGCCCCTGGGGACCTCCGCCGCGGTGACCGCCGAAGCGGTCGATAGGCTCGAAGCGGCAGCGGCGACGCTGCGTCGCGAGCTGGACGAGCGCTACGGTTCAACGGACGGTCAGGGTGTCGTCACGAACTATCTGGCGGCGGTCGGCGACCAGCCTTACCGGGCCATGCAACAGAACAACGGTGTCACCGGCGGCAACATGTACGCCCAGGGACACCGTGGCGAGGTCATGATGGAGCTTCTGCCAGCCGAGGAGCGTGAGGTCAGCTCTTCGGACATCGTCAATCGCTGGCGCGAGCTGGTGGGCCCGCTCCCGGGTGCCATCGAGCTGGTGTTCAGCTCGGACATCATGTCGGCCGGGGACGCGATCAACGTGCAGTTTGCCGGCGATGACACGGATGCCCTGAAGGCCGCAGCCGAAGAGTTGAAGGCCGAGCTGGTGGGCTTCAACGGCGTCTTCGATGTGGCCGACTCCTTCCGCGGGGGGAAACAGGAGCTCAAGCTCTCGATACTGCCTGGAGCGGAGGTCCTGGGTCTGACCCTGGCTGATCTCGCGCGCCAGGTGCGTCAGGGCTTCTACGGCGAGGAAGTCCAGCGCATCCAGCGCGGTCGCAACGACGTGCGCGTGATGGTGCGCTATCCGTTTGCCGATCGGCGCACGCTCTTCGGTCTGGAGTCCATGCGCATCCGGACTCCCCAAGGGGCAGACGTACCCTTCTCCAGTGTAGCCACGGTCGAACTCACACGCGGCTACGCCTCGATCGAGCGATCGAATCGGCGCCGCACGATCCGCGTCACGGCCAGCGCCGACAAGGCCGTGGCGGATACGGGCGGAATCGTGAGCGCCCTGACCGGCACGGTCTTGCCGTCCATTCTCGATCGACATCCGGGCGTCTCGTACACCCTGGAGGGCGAGAATCGCGAGGAAGCCGAGACCATGGGCGCGTTGAAGAAGCTCTTCATGCTCGCCATGATCGCGATCTATGCCCTGATGGCCATCCCGTTCAAGTCGTACATCCAGCCGGCCATCGTGATGACGGCCGTGCCCTTCGGCCTGATCGGCGCCGTCGTCGGACACATGCTCATGGGCATCGAACTCTCCGTACTCTCCATGTGCGGGATCATCGCTCTGGCGGGGGTCGTCGTGAATGACAGTCTGGTACTGGTGGACTTCGTCAATCGCAGACGCGAGGACGGAATGCCCATCGCCGAGGCCGCGCGCACCGCTGGTGTGCAACGCTTCCGGCCGATCCTGCTGACCTCATTGACGACTTTCGCAGGGCTGACGCCGTTGATCCTGGAGAAGAGCGTCCAGGCGCAGTTCCTCGTTCCGATGGCAGTCTCGCTGGCGTACGGAGTATTGTTCGCGACTGCCATCTCGCTGGTCATCGTGCCGGCCTGCTATCTGATACTCGAGGACCTGCTGGGACTCGGCCGGCGCCTGTTCGGAGAGGGCACACGGGACGATGGGGCGAAACCGGACGGTCTCCTGGCGGAGGGGCTCCTCGCGGACGGTATCCGGTAGCACGCTGCTGCTCCGCTGATAGCCAACCGCGGCCAGCCTTCCCGTGATCAGTCAGCGCCTGGCAACACCCATGATGTGGGGACGGATCCAGACTGGCCCGGCCTTGCCCGGAATCCGGAACTCCTGAATCTCGACCGACGTGAAGTCGGCCGCGCGGATATCGGCGGCCAGGTCGCGCTGGGTGTGGCAGCCGTCCGCCAGGACGCGATGGACCGGACACATGATGCGCTGCAGGAATCGCAGAGCCATCCCCGTCGGCGCAATGACATGTTCCCAGAACAGGAATGGTGCGCCTGGTTTCAGGACACGCCGCACCTCCGCCAGGGCCTGGGCCACGTCCGGAACAGAGCACAGGACTAGGGTGGAGAGGGCTCCGTCGACGCTCGCGTCGTCGAGTGGAAGGCGGCCGGCGGTGAGCAGGCGCAGGTCCACGTCGAGTCCCAGGGCGGCGGCCTTCTCGAGCAGGAGTGGGTGCATGTGTTCGTTGGGCTCGATTCCGATCCACTTCACGCCGGCAGGCACGTGGGCCAGGTTCACTCCCGTGCCCGGGCCGATCTCGACGACCGTGCCACTGAGCTGGCCCAGGAATGCGGCTCGGCGCGGGCCCATCTCGCGTTCGTAGCGGGCGGCCATCCGGTCGTAGTGGCGAGCAAACAGGCGGTTGGGAATGCGGATGGGCATTTTGGGGGGCCGGGCCGTGGACGGGCCACGAAGATTGTCTGGCCAGGGAAGGCTCGATTCGGGAAATGGCACGCTATGCTGCCGGATCGACGTGTCGCCTCCGGCGCGTCAGACCCCCGTATTCTAACGTACCCATGAGCGTCTCCTGCGGCATTGTCGGCCTTCCAAACGTCGGCAAAAGCACCCTGTTCAATGCCTTGACGGCGGCCGGTGCGGAAGCCGGGAATTTCCCCTTCTGTACCATCGATCCCAACGTGGCGATCGCCGAAGTGCCGGATCCGCAGCTGGACCTGATCCGCGCCCACATCGAGAGTCAGAAGATCATTCCGGCCTCGGTCAAGGTGATGGACATTGCCGGACTGATCGCGGGCGCCTCCAAGGGCGAGGGGCTGGGCAACAAGTTCCTCGCGAATATCCGTGAGACCGACGCCATCATGCAGGTCGTGCGTTGCTTCGAGAATCCGAATGTCGTGCGCGACACTCCCGTCGATCCGAAGCAGGACATGGAGGTCATCGAGCTCGAGCTCGCCCTGGCGGACCTCGAGACCATCGCGAAGGGCATCGACCGAGCGTCCAAGAAGGCGCGTGCCGGTGACAAGGACTCGATCTTCGAGCGCGACACCTTCGAGCGCGCACATGGCGCGATCGAGGCGGGCACGCCGCTGAGGGCCGTGGACTGGAGTGAGCGCGAGCTTCAGGCGCTCAAGCCTCTGTGCCTGATGTCTACCAAGCGCATGCTGTACGTGGCCAACGTCGCCGACGACGATCTGGATGGATCCGGCGCCCACGCGCTCGCCGTGGCCGAGCATGCCGCAGCGACAAATTCGGAATGGCTGCCGATCTGCACGGATATCGAGAGCGAGCTGCGCGGACTGGACGTCGAAGAGCGCCTGGCCTTCATGGAAGATCTGGGGATCAGCGAGCTGGCCCTCGGCCGGCTGATCCAGTCGACCTACGCGCTGCTGGGTCTGCAGACCTTCTACACCGCGGGCCCCAAGGAGATTCGCGCCTGGACCATTCACAAGGGCTGGACCGGTCCGCGCTCGGCGGGTGTGATCCACACAGACTTCGAGAAGGGCTACATCCGGGCCGAGGTCTATTCCGTCGCCGACCTGGTCGAACACGAGACCGAGGCCGCGATCAAGGCTGCTGGAAAGATGCGGACCGAGGGTCGCGACTACGTGATGCGGCCCAATGACGTGTGCCACTTCCTGGTGGGCAAGTAGCGCTCCGGCGTCAGTAGCGGTGCAGTGAGCCGTCGAGCAGGCGGCCCCATTTCTCGTTGAATGGGTGGACCACGCCCACGACCTCTTCGCCCCGGTAGACGGGGTGACCGGTGTTGGCCCACTCGAAGAGAGATCCCTCGAGGTTGCGGACATGGGTGTAGCCGGCCCGGGAAAGCTGTCGGGCCAGGTTGGCTGAGCGCTGGCCGACGGAGCAGTAGACGACTACCTCCCGCTCGGGTGGGGCGTCCCCCAGCCATCGACGCGCAGTCGTGATGTCGTCGGCGCGCCGTGCTCCCTTCAGGTGACTGATCTGATATTCGCGCGCGGCGCGCACGTCAAGTAGCAGGGGGGCGGGTCCGGGTTGTCGCAGGCGCGCATCGAGCTCCGTCACGGACAGGCGCGCCACCTCCGGGAAGTCTCGCCGAATGCGGAGTTTCGTCGCGCCAAGCGCCTGCTTTCCGGCGCCCAGGACATAGTTGCGGGTCACCGTCTCGAGGGCCGTTGAGGCCAGGCCCACGGTCCGGGCGTCGAGCAGGGCGAGCTCCCAGGTGACGCCCTCATCCAGCACGCGAGTCGCGAGCCAGATGGCGGCCGCACGACCCCTCCCATCCCCGTGGAGCAAGAGCTTGCCGCGCTTCGGGCTCCGATGTTCGAGCATCAACTGGCGCACGCGATCAAAGATCGAATCCGTGAGCGTCGCAGGACCGTCAAACCCCACGACCTCGTAGGACAGGTCCAGTCGCTCCAGGAGCGCCCGCTGGTCGAAACCGCGCGCCTCGGTTCCGAGCCGCAGGTCGACAACCATGGACACTCCCTGCGCAGCGAGGCGCTCGAACCCGGCTTGCGTCGGTTGACCTCCGAGCAGGACTGGCCCGACCCTGTACAGGGGCTGCACGCCCTCGAGCTCGACCCGCTCGAGGGCGGGAGTGGCGGGGGGATTCGCCTGCCGATCAGGAGTCCCTAACGAGAGGGCGGTCAGTGCGGCGAGGGCGAGCATGTTTCAGGGCTCAGGGCAGGCGCGGAACGGCCACCTCGGTGATCGGCCCGAGCAAGGCCTCCTCCATGAACTGCACCAGGTCTTGCTTCTCCTGTTCGGTCAGCTTCAAGGGGAAGATCTTGTCGGACAGCCACGGGCTCCTGGTTCCACCCTTGTCGTAATGCTCGACGACCTCCATGAGCGTGGCCAGGCTTCCGTCGTGCATGTAAGGAGCGGTCAATGAGATGTTGCGCACGCTCGGAGTCTTGAACGCACCCTTGTCAGCCTCGTTGTCCGTCACCACCGAACGACCCCAGTCGGGCGATGCCCCGGCTGCGTCCCATTTCTCGAGGCCGATGCCGATGTTATGGAAGGCCTCGTCTGTCAGGTCCTGACCCACGTGGCACGACGAACAGCTGGCCTTGCCGAAGAACAGGCCACGCCCACGCTCGGCACCGGCACTCATGCGGTGCTCGTACTCCTGATCCAGAACCCGCTCGACTGTGGCGAGGAATTCGGGCTCCTCATCATCGTCCGGCTCGTAGTCGAAGAAGGGCAGGGCCTGCTCGAAGTAGTCGTTCTTGTTGCGACCCGAGACGATCGTGCGTTCGAATGCTGCAATCGCCTGGCCGATGCGCGCCGCACTGGGATCGCCGCCGAAGACGGCCTTGAACTGCAGGGTGTACCCGGGGATCTTGCCGAGGCGCGCTACCGCTTCGTCGAGTGTGAAGCCCATCTCGATCGGGTTGGCGATCGGGCCGACCGCCTGGTCCTCCAGGCTGGCCGCACGCCCATCCCAGAATTGAGTCAGGCCGAAGACCCGGTTGATCACGGTCGGTGCGCTGCGACCGCCCATTTGCCCGTCGATCCCTGTCGACACCGGCGCCGCATCGGCCCAACCCTTGGCCGGGTCGTGGCACGTGGCACAGGAGACCGTGTTGTCGCGGGACAGACGCTTGTCGAAATAGAGCTGACGGCCGAGCTCTACTTTCGCCGGCGTCAGTGGGTTGTCGGCCGGGATATGGTCGGCGAACTCGTCGGTCAGGCCCAGCGGGCGCTCGAGGGTCAGCGACTCGTGGGCCCCCGGGGCGGCCAGTGCGGCCTTGATCTCTTCGACGCTCAGGCTGCCGGCCACGGCGCGATCGTCGCTTCTACCGGTCACCTGACTCTGGGGCGCGCCAGGTGCGAGCAATCCGATGCTCGCGGCCAGGGCGCAGGCGAATGTATACATGGGGGGCCTGGGCAATCTCGTTGGAGAGGGATTGGGGCGAAACGATGAGCGTAGTCCGTGTGCGCCCTGCGCTCAACGTGCCAGGGGCCGTGGGGGCGTCAGAATGGATTCTTCGCGGGTCAGGGGTGGTGCCCTGACCATGGCCTGGCGTATGATCTCCGCCTCATTCAGCCGCCCCTTGGCGGCTCGGGCGCGCGACAGCGGCTTCCGGATTCCACCTGGCGACCTGCAGGTGGGGAACAGAGCGCCCGACCCAATCGATCCGATCGAGACTGCCTACCTGTTGCTGGGGTCTGATCCTGCGTGGCCTTCCGGTACTCCCGGAACCGCGGAGCGAGCCCCATCATCAAGAACAGCAAGACCACTCCGTCCTCGGACGGTTTCAAGACCTTTTCACTGGAGCCCCGCGTGCTGCGCGGCGTCGAGGCCGCCGGATTCCAGGCTCCGCGCCCGATCCAGGCCCAGGCCATGCCGGCGGTACTCGCCGGTCGCGACGTGCTCGGCCTGGCCCAGACGGGTACGGGCAAGACTGCGGCCTTCGCCCTGCCGATCCTGTCGCGCTTCGCGGCCCAGGGCAATTCGCGCGGCGCTAGCCCGCGCGCCTTGATCCTGGCTCCGACGCGTGAGCTCGCGACTCAGATCGAACGCGAGATCAACCAGCTCGGCCATTTCACGAATGTGCGCTCCACGGTCGTGTACGGCGGGATGCCGATCGCCCGTCAGGTGCGCGCCTTGAAGAAGCGCCCGGATATTCTCGTGGCCTGCCCCGGACGCCTGCTCGACCTCTACCAGCGCCGTGAGCTGGATCTGCGTGGCGTCGAACTGCTCGTGCTCGATGAAGCAGACCACATGTTCGACATGGGCTTTCTGCCCGACATCCGGCGCATTCTTGGGGCCCTGCCCGCGCGGCGTCAGAACCTGTTGTTCTCGGCCACCATGCCGCGCGAGATTCGAAGCCTGACCGACAACCTCCTGCGCGACCCGCATGTCGTCGAGCTGGCACACTCGGCCCCGGCTGAAACGATCGAACACGCCCTCTATCCTTGCACAGACGGTTTCAAGCAAGACCTGCTCAAGCACCTGCTCGACGAACCGGACTTTTCATCGGCCATAGTCTTCTTGCGGACCAAGTCGCGGGCCAAGCGCCTGGCCGAACGCCTTGTGCGCGACGGTCGCCAGGCCGTGGCTCTGCAGGGCAACATGTCACAGTCTCAGCGCGACCGGGCCATGCATGGCTTTCGCCAGGGGCGATACAAGGTGCTCGTCGCTACGGATATCGCGGCCCGTGGGCTCGACGTGGAGGGTGTCTCACACGTGATCAACTTCGACGTCCCGAACACTCCCGACGCCTACACCCACCGAATTGGCCGCACGGGTCGCAGCGAGCGGCCCGGCAAGGCCTGCACTTTCGTGACAGGTCAGGATCGGGCGCAGGTGCGAGCGATCGAAGCTCGCATCGGCGCGGAGATTCCGTGCGTTCGCCTGGCGGCCTTCGGCGCCATCGAACCGACCCGACGCAAGAAGGCGCCCGCACGCCCCGGCAGTCGCGCTGGCGCCGGAAACGGCAGGCCGCACGGCCAGGACGAGGGCGGGCCGTGGAAGGGCAAGGCTCACGGCCAAGGCGATGGCGATCGCGGGCCCTGGAAGGGCAAGGCTCACGCCCAGGGCGATGGCGGGCCTTGGAAGGGCAAGCCGAGCGTGGGGCGAGCTGGAAAGCGGCGCGTGGTCGGGCCTGAGCGCGGCCCTCGTTCGACGACCAAGGCTGTCGGCGCAGCTCAGACCGCTGCAAACAACAGCTGGCAGGCCGGCAAGGGCTGGGACCAGCCAAGCTCAGACCTCCTGGATGCGGGCCACGGCGGGCAGTCTGGGCAGAATGCGGGAGGCCCGTCCGTCGGCCGGCGCGCTCGCCGCCGGATACGCCGTTCACAGCCTGATGCGGCGGTAGCGGAAGACCGCGGTGCCGGCGCCTGGGGCAAGCCAGGTGCGCGGCGCGGGCAGAATGCATCCGGAGGATCAAAGGGCAACGCCAAACGAGGACGTAGCGTTCCGGGTCGCGGCCGCTCAGCCCACGCCCGAGATCGTTCAGGTTTCTGAGGGCGAGTGCGACGGTATCACCGGCGCGGCGACAGGGCGCCAGTTCGTCGAGCCGTCTGGACAAAGAACAGCCTGCCGGGGACCTCGCTCCACGCGAGGTCCCCGGCAGGCTTGATCGATGATTCGCGGAACCCGCTAGAGGGCGTGGGCACCGCGATATGACGCCTTAGCGGCGCTTTCGGGGGCGCTGGGGCCGACCATAGTCCTCGTAGGAGCTGGTCACGGCCCGGTCGCGGGTCTCGCGGTACGCCTCGCCGACTTTCAGGGTGCGGCCAGCGAGGTCTGTTCCATTCAGGGCGGTGAGAGCGCTCTCGGCGTCTTCCTCGCTGCCCATCTTTATGAAACCAAATCCGCGTGAGCGACCGGTCTTTGCCTTCTTCCGAATGGTTACGGTCTCCACTTCCCGGCCATCACTAGCGAAGAGCTCGCGCAGCTGGTCCTCGGAGAAATCCAAGGGGAGATTGCCAATATAGAGGTGTTGCTTCACTGGGCTACTGCCTTGTTGCAGTTCGGAATCCTGTTGAGCGATCAAAAAGTGAAGCGAGCGACAGTGCTCAACTGCCGCTCGCCTTTCATATCATGCCGCGGGGATTACCAGCGGTTGCCGCCGCCACCGCCGCCGCCACGGCCGCCGCCGCCGCCGCCGCCGTAGCCGCCGCCGCCACCACCGCCGCCGCCACGGGGCTGACGCTCGCGGGCTTCATTGACCGTGAGGCTGCGGCCGTCAAGCTGCACGCCGTCGAGGGCCTGGATCGCGGCTTGCGCGTCTTGCTCGTTCGCCATTTCGGCGAACCCGAAGCCACGCGGGCGCCCGGTGTCGCGATCCATCATGATCGTGACTTCCTTGACGCTACGGCCGTCTTGGCCGAGGGCGTCGCGCAGGGTGTCTTCATTCGTATCGAAGCTGAGGTTGCCGATATAGAGTCGGTTACCCATAGGGGGTCGTTCCTTTTCCGTTTGTCAGCGCGTTCTTACCTGACCGAACGGAAAGGCTTGCTAGCGCGGATCATTCACTTGGTTTCGGTCTGTGCTCCACCCCGAATGGGTGGGGCTAAGCGACGTTCCAGCGTGAGGCTCGATCGAGCACTCGGCCGGGACGTTGCACGTTTGTGCCGTCGACGTTCGCGGGTAAGCCGCGCTTGGGGAGGACGTGAGGGGCACTGTGGGAGCTTTGCGGAGGTGGCCGCCAGTCGCGACACCGCGGTGGTATCGGGGTAGATGCGGCACGACCTTTGGCGGAGGGTTCGAGCGCGGGAGTTGGCTCGTACCGGCGACCTTCACCACCGGTGACGCACACTTTACCAACTGGATCAGCTTCGCTCCGTGGTTTTCTAAGTCTTTTTCGCCCCGTGACTTAGCCCCAAGTCTGGGACATCCAGGGGCGCTCGGGGGGCTCACATGGGGCCATCTGGGGGCCAAACTCCCACGATCGGAGGCCAACGCCGGAGGCCATTCTCGGGTGTTGGATCAGACCGTGGCCCACGCACCGGAGCTGGATGGGGCGCACTGGCCCGGGATATGTGGGGTAGAATGGCCCCGGCGGCGCGGGTTTCACCCGGGAAGGGCATGGCTCGCTCCGGTGCTCCGTAACTTTGGTTGGCGATGGGCCTGTTCCTGGCAGACGGGCGGGCCGGATCCGATCGGGGGGCGGTGGATGAATTCCATCGGCCCTGCGCCAGTTCGATCCCCACACCCAGAGTTGAATCCATCTTTGTATGAAGCACCTTGCCCGAGTATTGACGGTGATCGCTGTTCCCGCTGTTTTCGTCGCCTCGTCAGAGGCCCAGCAATTCCAGCTACAACCCTCGGCCCTGCCCGGAGCAACGCGCTGGAGCGAGGGCGTCTCCCTGGCGGACGTCGACAACGACGGTGATCTGGACATCCTGTTTGCAGAGGGCGAGGGCTTCTCCGGTCCTGGCCCTCAGCGCCAGAACATCCTCATCATCAACCAGCTCGTCGAGCTGGGTGCCGGTAACTACGCCGATGAGAGCGTGGCGCGCCTTGGGGTTCACCTCTCGAATGGCAAGAGCGTCATCACGGGCGACGTCAATGGCGACGGGTGGATCGACCTGTTCTACCTCAATGCATTCGACACTGGCCCGCCGTCCCTCTACATCAACCGCGGCGCGGCCCAGCCGGGTTTCTTCGACCTGGAGAGCTCGACGCGTGGATTCACCGAGGTCCTGAGCTCCGCGGATGCTCAATTCGGCGACCTGGACGACGACGGTGATCTGGATGTCATCGTCGCCGATACGGGTCCCAATTTTCTCGGCGGGCCGGGCGGAAAGCCGCGCCTGTACTTCAATGATGGAGCGGGCTTCTTCACCGAGGACGCGGTGGCGATGAACGCGCCCACCAAGCTCGCCCAGATGGACATCCAGCTGTTCGATGCGGACGGTGACTGGGACCTGGACCTGCTCGGTACCAATCGCGGGAGCAACCCCGGCGGGATCCACTACCTGATGCTGAACGATGGCACGGGGTCATTCACCGACATGTCGAGCGCTCTGCCTCCGACGTCCACCTTTTGCTACGAGGCGGAGCCGGCCGACCTGGACGGTGACACCGATGTGGACTTCTTCTTCTTGAGCCAGACGAATTTCTCGGAGGGCGTGATCCGCAATGACATCGTCCCTTCGGGTGTCTTTGGCTACACGGCGCTTCCGGCACTCTCGGGAAACGTGGATGACAACGAAGTCGCGTATATCGACTACGACAATGACGGGGACCTGGACGCCTTCATCGGCTCGCTCGGTGCTCGGGAACGAATCTATCGCAATGACGGTGGACTGAATTTCACGAGCGTCGCGGGGCTCATCACGAGCGTGAATGACCCGACCCTGGACATGGCCGTCGGCGACCTGGATGGGGACGGGGACTACGATGTCGTCACCTCTCAAGGCGAGAGCAATCAGGCCCAGTGGGGCAACAAGCTCTACCTCAACACGGGGGCTGCGGACGACCTTCCGCCGCTCGAGGTCGCGACCGATGTGCCGGCCTCCGTCGACGCCTTTCCGTTCGTGGTCCACACGCGCGTACAGGATCAGGTCCTCGACGATTCAGTCCACTACATGTCGTCGACCCTGGCCTATGCCGCCCGACCCGCGCTGGCAGTCGACGTCGATCTAGTCGGCGGCGTCTTCTCGCCGGCGAACGTGGTAGTCCCGACCGGGACGCGGGTTCAGTTCACGAATCAGGACGCGAGTCCCCAGAGCGTGCAGGGCACGACGCCGCTCTACCTGTTCGATCTTCCCATCGCGGCCATGGGCGGCAGCGCGGACTTCACCTTCGTGCGCCCGGGCATCTACACCTACCAGAGCAGCCCGGGTGGTGCGCTCGGTCAGGTCACCGTGGTCGGACCGCTGACCGAGGTTCCGGGGAGGAACTCGGGTGGCAGCATCTTCCGCTACGAGGTGTCTTGCTTCGCGGTCCCGGACGGCGAGATTGTGGTCGAGCCGATGTACGAGGACGCTGTCGGAAATGTCGGTGTCGGCGTGGTGCGGACCGTGGCCTATACGGGCGCTGGGGCGATCGGGACCAACTTCTGCATCGGCGCATTGAATTCAGCCGGGCTCGGCGCTTCGATCTGCGCCGTCGGAAGCAACCAGGTGGCGGCGAACGATCTCACCCTGATCGTCTCCGACGTCGCACCCAACAAGCCCGGGCTTTTCTTCTACGGCGGGGCAGCGGTTCAGGTGCCCTTCAACAACGGATTTCGTTGCGCGGGTGGCATGACCCAACGGCTGCAAGGACCGATGTTCGTGGACAGCGCGGGGCGCCTGGCCCGGTCCGTCGACCTCATGTCGTCGCCGGCGTTCGACGACATCACTGCGAATGTGCCCGTCACGACATACTTCCAGTTCTGGTACCGGGATGCGATGTCGAGCAATCTGTCCGACGGAATCTCCGTGAGCTTCCAGTAGTCGGCGGCCGCTTCGATGGAGTGTGGCGCCTGGAACTGATCGGGCTCTACATTCCGAAACGAACGGCGGCCGACAGCGCCAGGAGCAAACCCACGGCGATGCTGCACATCGCCAGTGGGCCGCTTACGAAGTACGGGAATGCCATCAGCACGATTCCAACCAGGATCTGCGGGACCCGCGCCTGGGCCTTGCCGTAGGTGAAGACGCCGAAGCCCACGCTGCTCACCACCAGAGATGCGAACAAGGTGCCGACGGAGATGCCCATCTAGCCTTGATCGGACGGGAGGCGGTCCCCAATCCAGCCCGGCGGCGTTTTCTGGCGCGGACGCTAATCCCGTGGTCCTGGTTCCCGCCGATCAGGGCAGATTGAGGTTCAGGAAGTGGTCACTCCGTTTCCAGGGCACGTTCATGGCGGCCGCGTCGGACCGCAGAGCATTGCACTGGTCGATGAAGGTCGGTAGCAGGGGCTCGGACAGGGTGCCCGCGACCGAAGGGATCGTGAACGCATCGTGGCCTGCGAGGGTCGTCACCCCGAAGAAGACATCCGGTCGGCCGATTCCGAAGCAGTCGTCGAAGAAGTAGCCGCCCGTGTTCCAGCGCAGGCCCTCCTCACCGGGGTAGGTCGTCGGATCGCTCCAGCGGCCGATGGACATCGAGATGAATCCGGGCAAGAAGGGTCCGCCGGATACGGCGCTCGTTCCACAGGCGCCGGTGATGCTCAGGTCGGAGAGTGCGAACTGTGCCGTACCGGGGGTGGGAATGCCGAGGCAGTATTCGGTGACCGGATTGATGGCCAGGTCGATGGCCTCTTCAAAGGTGCACATGGGCACGCCGCTATTGAGATTGACGCGGCGCGAGGCCTCCTGATCGCTCGCTCCCATCTCGATCGGCTGCAAGCTCGTCGGGATGAATCCGGCGGAGGGACCCACGAATGAGAAGCTACGATCCGGATGGAAGCTACCCGCGCGGGGGAATCCGGGGCTGTGGTCGATCTCGTCCGGTGCGTGGTTGAGCATCCACGCAAAACTTGGGGGCAAGGTGGGGTCCACGCAGGAGCGCGCCATGTCGAGGTAGCCCGTGAATCGAACCCGTCCACCAAACGCCGCGGCACAGGCTGGAACCGGGCAGGGGGCTGTCCCGGCCGACGCGGTCGGCCGCAGGTTGCCATTCGCCAGGTAGCGCCAGACCTGTATCGGCGCGCCCGTGTCATCGACCTCGCGCCAGGTGCGCGAGTACTGAACTCTGAGCCTGCCGCGCCACTTGAGGGTGGCGCTCGCGTCGAAGATCCGCAGGCCCATGTTGCGGATTGCGCAGGGAGCGAGGTTTGTGCTGGCGACCGACCACCTGGCGTAGCAATTCTGAACGGCCTCGACGTTGCAGTCGGTCCAGCAGATGCCGAGGCAATCCTGGGTGAACGGCGGCGGCTTGGGAATATCGGGCTGGGCAGGTGAGCAGCAGGGACCACCATCCAGGCCGTCCGGCTGGCAGGTGCTGACGATGGGGACTGGCGCCAGGGCTGTACCCGCAGGATACATGTAGGCTTCCGGACCGAACCGTACTCCCATCACGAGCACGGCGTGGCCCGAAACGGATTCAGTTCGGTAGGTACCCGCCAGAACGTCCAGCTTCGCGACGGAATGGCCGCTACCGGCGATGGGGGAGAAGCTCGTCGCGCCGATGGGGACTCCGTTCAGGGTGATCGTTGCGACGTCCGAATTGGCCGCGAAAACGATCAGGCTGTGGCGTGCGAGGACCGGGTTGTCCCATGGCGCCGGAAGGAATGTGCTGAAGCGGTGATCATTCTGAAACTGATCGATCGGGATCAGGTTGCACATGGCCGGGTCGCCAATGCCGCCCGCGCCAGGGCTCGCTTCGCCCGTGATGTACTGGGTCACCATGATCGGCGCGCTGCCTTCGAAGATGTGGTCTCCGGTCAAGGGACCAACCTCCAGGAATTCACCGGCATCGATGGGCGAGCCTGCAATCGGAATACCGTCCTGGGTGACGGCGGTTCCGTCAGTCGCTGCGAAGAGCCGGTAGATCGTTCCGGAGGGGCGTATCAGGAGGTTGGCCGCCAGATAGGAGTCGCGCCAGGCCTCGACCGGAGTCGCGACCTCGAAGATGTGATCACAGGCGGAGGTCGTGGTGGGCACATTCAGGCAGTAGGCCCCGTTGCTGACCGAGACCGGCTGGTCCGCGGTGACGCGCGTGCCACTCAAACCAACCGCCGATCCGGGTGTGCTCATTCCGAAATAGGCCTCACCGCGGTCGAGCGCCACGTTGAACGGCACGTTGGCAGGGTAACCGCCGTCCATGGGCACGCTGGGGGTGATCGTGATCGTCGTTCCGTCCACGGTGGCGACGACGGCCAGCTGCCCGCCCGGGTTCGACGTGGGCGGGTCGTAGTCGTTGGCGAAGTACTCGAGACCCAGTGCATCGACCGGAATGCCCAGGGCACCGTCGCTCGTCGCACCCTTGCGGTTTGCCATGAGCACATTGAAGGGTAGGGCGGCCGACAGCCGGACCGAGTTGTTCATGACGGTGTCCACAACCCAGGCGCTCGAAGCTGGACTGGGGACGACAACCAGGGTCGTCGTTCCCGGTACGACGGCCACGGTTGTTACGAAGGTCGGCGCGAGCACCGGATACTCGACAGTCACCGAGGTCGCCACATCGCAGTTGAGCATCAGCTCGATGGTCGGACGGCCGGCGGCCAGGTTCGGCAGATAGGACAGGATGAACTCGTCTCCCGTATTGCTCGCCTGTGCCTCTGCGGGGGCATGGCTGAAGAGCAAGGCGAGGCCGGCGAGCAGCAGACGGCACGGTCGAGCGGGGTGCGGCATGGTGGAGGCTCGGGTAGGGATCCTGGACGGCTGGATTGAGGTATTAACCCATGACAGCTGGCGCGTCGATCGGACAACCGAATTGGAATTGTCTGGCATCGATTGCGCAAGGCATGCAGCGTGGATATCGGGACCGGGCCTCGGGCAGGGTGCGGCGATGCCCGGTCGCGCGGGCTAAGTGATGCACGGGAGCGACGATACATCGGAGAGCGGTCACCCACGACGTGCCCGCCTGGCCGCGAGGCTTCTCGCAGGGTCGATCGGTCTGCTCGCAATCTGGTGGCTAACAGGGGACGCGGAGCTCGAATGGAGCGCCATCCCTGTAGTGCCCTCGGACGGGACGGTGCGGGAGCAAGCAGCCATTCCGCCTTCCCCATTCGACGCCCTGGACGACCCGACGCGGTCGCGGGATTCGGTCGCTGGACCCGGGTCGGTACCTGGCCCGGGGCCCGTCTCCGGCACCGTCGATACAGATGCGCCCGGTCAGTCCTTCTGGGTCCGTATCGTCTCCGCCGAAGATGGCCAGCCCTTGGCGGGGGCCGAGATCTGGGACATCGAGTTTGCGGACCAGGTCGGCGCCTGCCCGGATGTGACCAGCGCACCCGAGGGGTCGGCCCTGGCCATCACTGATGGAGATGGGAAGGCCCGACTCCCTCTGATTGACCGGGCCAGGGACGACGCCTTCTTCCTGCGAACCCAGCCGCGCTTCGTGGTCGTGGCGGCCGGACGTGCACGCGGACTGTTCAATGAGGAATCGGCGGCCACGGAAAGGGAGATGGCACGTCAGATCCCGTTGAGAGAGGCAGCCGCTCTCGACGTGACGGTCATCGGCCAGGACGGAAACCCCTTCAGCGATGTGCAGGTCAGCCTGGCGATCAGGGACAGCTCAGGGGCAGCCCGTGCCGCGGACATCACCCACGCCGAAAAGCTCGGCGTGCTCGTCGGGTTTCGATATGTGAACCGATTGGCGGATGCCGCGGGCCGGGTCACCTTCGGATGCCTTCCGTGTGGCGTGGAGATTCGCGCCGCAGTCCTCGTCCCTGATCTTGGCCCCAGGAGGCAGCGCCTCGGTACGATCACTCCCGTACTGGCGCCGGGCGAGCGGCGCGCAGTGACCCTGGTGGCGCGGCCACCGACCGACCTGTACGGCATCGCCTTCGATCAACACGGCGCGCCCGCGGGGCAGCTCGAGCTGGCGCTCGTGCGCGACGACGGCCAGTTCGGGAGTACCGTCCGTTTCTTCCAGACCGTCATCAATTCCTTCACGACGACCACGGCGGTCGATGGAGGATTCCGTTTCGAATCCGTTCCTCCCGGACCCTGGTTGCTCGTGCCGCGCCAGCAGCCGCCGAAGAGAGGCGAGCCACTCCTCGAGTACGCCTTCGCACCCGTCCCGACGCGCGTCGAACTCACCGGCGCCGAGCCCACCCGGACTCTGGAGCTCGAGCTCTGGCGCGACCTTTACCTGCGCGGTGTCGCCCTGAATCCGGATGGTGGCCCAGCGTCCGACGCAATCGTGGAGCTGCGCCTCGGTACGGGTGAGATGTACGCCAAGCGGCAAGTTGAGCCGGACGGGGCGTTTGTCCTGGGTCCATTGCCAGACTGGCAAATGGAGCTTGCGGCGCGGGACGAGGTCGCGGGTCAATCGTCGCCGTCCGTTGCGGTTCGTCCTGGGGCGGCGCTCCTGACCCTGAAGCTGGCATCCGACGAGGCGCGCTAGACAGACCGGCGGGTCAGTGGTGGACGCCGGGAGCCTCGTGCCCCGTCCGCTCGACCCAGGCCGGGTAGTCACCGTGGAAGACCAGGGGCGTGGCGCTGGTCGTGTCACCGCCGCCGCTCAGGTCGAGCACCTTGCTGGCCAGGCCGCGCAGGAAGGTGCGGTCGTGGGAGACGAACAGCATGGTGCCTTCGAAATTGCGCAGGGTGCGCACGAGCACTTCCTTGGTGGCCAGGTCGAGGTGATTGGTGGGTTCGTCGAGCACGAGGAAGTTCGGCGGGTCGAAGAGCATCTGAGCCAGGACCAGACGTGAGCGCTCACCGCCGGAGAGCACGCTGATCGGCTTGTCGATCTCATCACCAGGAAAATCGAAGGCTCCGAGCAGGGTGCGCTTGCTCGGAGTCGTCGCCGTGGGAAAGGCGTCGTCGATCTGCTGGTAGACCGTGAAACTGGGGTTCAGGAGTTCGAGTGAAGACTGGGCGAAGTAGCCCAGCTTCAGGCTGGCGCCGAGCTTGACATCGCCCGCGTCGGCCTCGATCGCGCCCACGACCAGCTTGAGCAGGGTTGTCTTGCCCGAGCCGTTGACGCCCATGACGCACCAGCGTTCGCCGCGCCTGATGTCCAGATCGAAATCGTTGTAGATGACGCGCTCGCCATAGGTCTTGCGCACCCCCTTGAGGGTCGCCACGTCGTTGCCGGACCGGGGTGGCGTACGCAGCTCGAACGGGACCAGGACGCGAGTCTTCGGGGGCTCGAGTTTTTCGATCTTGTCCAGCTTCTTGATGCGCGACTGGACCTGGGCGGCCTTGGCCACGTGTGCCTCGAAGCGCTCGATGAAGCGCTGCTCCTTCTTGAGCATCGCCTGCTGGCGCGTGAACGCGGCGGCCTGCTGGGCGGCGCGCGTCTCGTGCTCGCGCATGTAGTACTCGTAGTTGCCCTGGTAGCTGATGAGTTCGCCAGCATTGATGTCGACCAGGCGTGTCACCACGCGATTCATGAAGTCCCGATCGTGGCAGGTCATCAGGACTGCGGCCTCGGAGTCCTTGAGAAACTGCTCCAGCCACAGGATCGACTCGATGTCGAGGTGGTTTGTGGGCTCATCCAGCAGCAATACGTCGGGCTTGCCGATCAGCACCTTTGCGATCGAAACCCGCATACGCCAGCCGCCGGAAAGCTCACCCACGTCGCCCGCGATCTGCTCGTCGTCGAACCCGAGGCCCGCGAGCACTTCCCGTGCGCGTGCCTCCAGCTCGTAGCCACCGAGCTGCTGGTACTCGCCCTGGACATCCCCGAAGCGTTCCAGGATGGCATCCATCTCGTCCGCGCGCTCCGGATCGGCCATGGCCGCCTCGAGTTCGGCCAGCTCGTGGTGCAGGTCGCCCAGGTTGCCACTGCCGCCAATGGCCTCATCGATGACCGAGCGCCCGCTCATCTCACCCGCGTCCTGCCGGAAGTAGCCGATCGTGATGTTCTTGGGGACGCTGATGCCTCCGCTATCGGGCGATTCCTCGCCGACGATCAGGCGAAACAGGGTCGTCTTGCCGGAGCCGTTGGGACCGATCAGCCCTACCTTCTCGCCTGGATTGAGCTGGAAGGCCGCGTCGACCAGGAGCGCCTGGCGACCGAAGTGCATGGAGATGCCGCTGAGGGAGATCATGGGCCGCGGAGAGTAAGTGAGCGAGCGATCGGAGGCGAGACCCGAGGCCGGCCAATCCAGCCGGTTTCACTCGGGCGGAAGCTCGTACATGCCCTTCGTCGCATCCACCAGGCGGCCCTGTCGGACGAGCTCGTCCCAGACGCTGCGTGGATAGCGGTCCGGCGGCCGCACAGCGACGATGGACGATCGCTGCCCGCTACTCATCGGGCCACCGCCGATGGATGACTCGGCGTCGAGTACCGTCACCTTCAGGCGCTTGCGAAAGGCCTTCAGCGCACGCTTCAGCACGTCGCGATCGTGAACCAGCAGGTGGCGCTTGCCCGAGAGCCAAGGCTCCAGGATCGCGTCGAGCGCGTCCCTGTCCTCGGCGACGATGGCGAGCTCGAGATCCTCGTCGACCTCGCCGCACAGGGCCATGGCTTCCTGAGCATCCGCCCAGGTCGATCGGGGCGGCACGTCACCGGACGCCACGCCGGAGTCCGGCTCGCTGATCACGGATCGGAGCACTGTCAACAGAAGTTCCATCTGGGGATCGAACATGCGGACAGGATACCAGGCCCGGTCGGGTTGAGCGCCATCGTGGCGAACACTCGGCTTCAAAGCCGCTGCCTTCGGGGCGGGAGCCGCTGTGCTAAGGTCGGGCGATGGAGCGTCCAGAGGATTCCGGTCCGTCGTCCGAGCCCAGCCTGGGGGATCCTCTCGGCTGGGATCGGCAAGCGACCTGGTGCCTGGTCCTGCTCGTACTTGGGGCACTCCTGAGTCTCGTCTGGTGGTCGCAAGATGTCTTCGACCCCGAGAACGACGCCTGTATGTACATCCAGGTTGCGCGCAACCTGCTCGCTGGCGAGGGCTTTACCCTGCTCGGTGAGCCCTTCGGCGTCAGACCACCCGGGTTTTCCGTGCTCATCGCGCCATTGATGGCGATCTGGGGCACGCACGTTCCCGCACTCAACCTGTTCGTCAACCTCTTCGGAGTTGCGTGCATCGCCCTGCTCTTTGCCCACACGCGCGCGCGACTGGGATCTCCCATTGCCCTGGCGCTCTCGGTGCTCCTCTGGATCAACCCGGGCTTCCGCAGCCTGTGCAACCAGATCATGTCGGACGTGCCCGGAATGGGCCTGGCGCTCGGCTGCCTGCTCCTAGAGCGGTCCTGGCGCCCGAGTGGACCCCGGCGCGCAATGCTGCTGGGGATTGCGATCGGTCTCGCCGGCCTGGTGCGGACTTTGAACCTGCTACTCGTGCCATCGATCCTGGCCGCGACTTATCTACGCCGCGGCGACACTCGTGACTCGCGCGTTCGTGGGCTCCTCATGATTCTCGGCACGCTGCTGGTGAGCGCTCCGTGGTCCGTGCGCAACGCGCGGACGGATTTCACTACTCCGGCCGAGCAAACCTTCGTTCATTCCTACGGGGCGGGCATGTTCCACCAGGATGCTCGCGACCCGAACTCGCCGTCTGTGCCCTGGGACGAGATCGTTGCCCGCGCGCCGGCCCAGCTTTCGGGTACGGTGCGCGCGCTAGGGTCGCGTTTCGGTGCGGGTGAGCTCTCGACGTCTGCGGCCTGGCTCGGCAGTCTCAGCCTCCTGTGTATTGCACTCGTAGCATTGAGGCGAAAGGAACCGGCAGAGTTCCTGTGCCTGGGATTGCTGGTCATTGTGGCCCTCTACTTCGCCTTCGATGATCGCCTCGTGTTACCGATCTTCGTGCTCGGTTTGCCAGCCGTGGCCGAGGTGTCGCGATCATTGCTCTCGCGGATCTGGCCGGGCCGGGCCTGGACGACCTGGGTCATGGTCGCAGGCCTGGCGGGGCTCGGCCTGTTCGACCTGACCTGGATGCCGGATCTCCGGAATCTCGAGGCCCACGCGCGCAGCATGGAGCGCCTGGCGGGGCATGTCGAGGAACAGATCCCCGCCGGAGTACCCATCGGAATGCGGGTCGGTGGCGAGCTCGCCGTGTACTCCGAAGAGCGCACGATCTACAGCATGCATTTCGTTACGCGACCTGGAAGCTGGCGATTCATGGATCCCTTCCTCGAGGAGCGCGGAATCGACCACTGTGTCTTCTTCGAGCCCGTCCGCGACGAGGCCTCGCTCTCGCCGAGTGGGCGCCGTAAGAAACGCCGTGCCGACCAGATCCGGTCTTTCCTGCGGGCGTCGTTCAGGGAAGTCGGCCAGTTCGATGGCTGGTGGATCTATGAGCGCCGCTAGAATCCCCCGCCTGGATGGGCCCCGGATGCCCCTGGGCGGCGGGTGACCGCTGGCGATTACTGGGCGGGCGAAGCGCCCGATTGTCCGACTCGAGTCCTCAGTCGGCCAGGCTAGCCAGGTGAGTCGCGCGGGCGGCACTGCGAGTGCCGGCGTGTCTCTTCACCACGCGCTCCAGTTCGCGCACCAGCTTGTCCGTCAGGCCATCCTTGTAGAGCTTGGTCTGGATCTTGGCGAGAGCCTTCGCCGCGTTGAATTCTTCCTTGGGCTGCTCTTCGAATGCCACCCGCAGCTCCTCCAGAGCCTCGCTGTGCGCCGGCGATTTCGCCAGGACGCGCGCGAGGTCGTCGATCTGATCCTCGGCTGTCACCAGGTAGCCATTCTCGAGGCACCAGCGGGCATCCTGCAGGTCGGCCTGGATGCGCGCTTCGATGCGCTCCATGAGCGCCGTCGCGGCCGGCGCATCGGTGCCAGCCTTGTCCCGCACCTTCTGCGCCTCCTTCAACGCCGCTACGTACTTGCCCTTGCCGCTCTCTTTCCACGCTTTCTTCAGGCTGCGGGGGAGCTCGTCGGGGGCGTCGGTCGCGCCCTCGATCTCGTTCGCTATGGCCTCGTCCAGCTCGCGCTTCATGCGCATGGGGTTGCCCCGCAGCAGAACCTCGCCCTCGGCCGAGAGCAGCACGAAGGCCGGGATGCTCTTGCGGCCGGACGGGAAGGGGCGCTCTTTCGTCCACATGGCGGGCGTTCCCATCCAGTGCTTCCGGTATGCGAAGGCCTCGACGTAATCCATGCTGCGCTTGCTGCTCACTTCGACGAACAGCACGGTCAGATCATCGCCGTACTCTTCGGCACGCTTGATGGAGGACGGCACGGCCCCCCCGACGCACGGGCCTCAGTAGGTGCCCCAGAACTCCACGAGTACCGGGCGGCCGCGTAGGGCCGCGAGTGAGGCCGTGCCCAGGCCGTTGACCAGCGGAGACTTGAACTTGAACGCCAGGCCCTTGTCGGCCTCGGGCACCGTGCCGGTGATTGGCGACAGGCTCGTGGCTGCGAGCAGGCTGAGCAGCAAGACATTCATCGAGTTCGTTCCCCTTGGGCAGTGCCCGGGTCCCTGGACCGTCGTTCCGGCCTACTCTACCCGAGGGATGCTGGATTCACACCTGGGCGCGCAGGACCTCGGCATTGAGCAGGGCTGCGGGTGTTTCAGGGTCGTCGACCGTGACCACGAATACCTTCCCGTCGCGCAGGTCGAGCCTGAGTCCAGGACCAGCCCGCAGAACGACGGCCGCGCGCTTCATGAGAGTCAGGCTTCCGCGGTAGCCCCAGCCGCCCCACTCCGTCGGTCGAACGTCGATGGCCGACGCGCTGGCGATCTGCTCGAGCGAGATCCTCGTGCGCGGCCAGGGAAGAGGGCCGTACGCGATGCGCAGACCTCCCCGGTCGGCGCACAAGGTGATGCCGGAGATGGCGATCACCACCAGCCCCACGATGAGTGGCAAGATCGCGAAGGCCCAGTGTGCCAGGAGCGCGGTGACGACTGCTCCGAGCAACGAGAGCAGCCCCAATCCGCGGAACCAGGGATTGTGGAGCGAGGTGTTCCAGACCACCCGTTCGCCCGTGCCGAGCGGCATGGCCGGCGTTGGCTGAGCATGGCTGGGCTGCTGCGAGACTGTCGGTAGCCGTGAGCCCAGGTAAGCGCCCGCCGCTCCCATCGCGAGGCTCGCGCCGATCAGTCCGACCAGGACCCAGCCGGGCCCCTGGGCCTGCTCCCAACCTGTGAGACCGCGCTGGGACAGGACTGTCCATGCGAGGATTCCTGCTCCCATGCCGGAGATGAACCCTCCGGCGCATCCGACGATCGGACCGACCTGGTCGGTCATCGGGCGCCGATACAAGGCGAGGGCGACGCAGGCTGCGCATCCCAGGCCGATCGTCACTCCCATGAACAGGGCGAAGCCGAGAACCGTCATCGAATCATCGGGCACTCCCGAGAAGTCGAAGTGGCTCGCAACTCGCGCGGGCAGTTCGGACCGGTAGGCGATCAGGGGTCCGAACCCCGAGCTCAGCATGGCCACGGGCATGGCCAGGCCCAGGATCCAGCGAGCGCGGCGTTGATTCATAGTTGCACCTCGATCAGCTTTCGGATTTCACCGTCCGCGAGACCCGCACGTCGAGCCTCGAGTACGAGTTTTTGGGCCAGTCCGGCGAAGCGCGCGAACTTCGGGGCCAGCCCTGTGACCAGGGTGCCCCGACCCCGGCGCATCTCGACCAGGCCCTCGTCACGCAGGGTCTGGAGGGCGCGCAGCAGGGTATGCACGTTCACTCCCAGGCTGCTCGCAAGGCTGCGCGCCGGGGGCAGTCGCTCACCACGTTTGAAATGCCCATCGGCTATGTGCTTCCGCAGCTGGCCCGCCAGCTGCTCATGCAGGGGCTGGCTGGATTGGAGGTCGACCTTGAGTAGCATAGTTCTAGTGTAACTAGAACTATTGAGCTGTCAAGTCCAGCCTGGATCGGGCGCATTTCGGGGCCATGGGAGGGGCCTGGCGGCCCCCGGGCCTTCCCTGGCCACCGGAGCTACGGGCAACGGGAACGCAGGCCCGGAAGGCCGTCGATACTCCGGGCATTGTTCTCTGTCTTGTACGCCTCGATCTCCCCGGCGGACTTCTGCCGGCCCCATTTCTCCAGCTGCTGGCGATCACCGGTGTATTCGAGGACTGGAACCCCGTAGCCGCAGGACTCCTGGATGCGCGTGATCTTCAGCACGATGATCGAGCGCGCCGGTACCGGGGAATCGAAGCTCTCCTGCAGACCCGCATATTCGGGGTCCTCGGGCTCCACGACCCGTGCCCGGCCCCAGAGACGCAGGATGCGCGGCGGACCGCTGAAGGCGCAGAACATCAGGACGATGCGCCCGTTTTCGCGCACGTGTGCGACGGTCTCGATTCCGCTTCCCAACAGGTCGAGGTAGGCCACCTCGGTCGGCCCCAGGATCCGGAAGGAATCCAGGCCCTTCGGTGACACGTTGATATGCCCCGCGTCGCCGCTGGGCGCAGACGCGGCGAAAAAGACCGCGTGGCTCTGGAGGAATTCGCACAGGGCGTCGTCCAGTTGCTCGAAGATCTTGCCCATGGAGTGGTCGGCGGTGGAATTCTGGCCGCCGGGCCTCGCTGCCGATCTGCGGCGAGGCCCGACCGATAGCCGGCTTACTGTGCGAGAGCCAGCTCGATGCCTGCCGCGATCTGTTCCCGGCCAAACTGGTGCCCAGGTAACTTCACGAGTGCCTCGCCGTTTGCGGCGAAGACAACCAGGCCGTGCTTCAAGTCGGTGAATCCGTACTCCTCGAGCGCTTCCGAGGAGCGCGCGGTCTCCTCCGCGGGGATGATCGTGAAGCGGACCCGGTCTGTGTATTCGTTTTGCAGCTCGCCCACGGCGGCTACCACCTTGTTGCAGAAGGGTCAGGTGTCGGCGATGACGTAGTAGCGAACCTCGGGCAGGGCGGCCTTGACGGTCGCTTGCGCGGCCACCTCGTCTTCGTGCTCGTGCCGGTCCGCTGCGCAGGCTGCCAGTGGCAGGGCGAGCAACAGGATGGCGGGGTATCGGAGCAATCTCATGGGTCGGTCCTTAAAGTGAGTGCGTCAGCACGATGATGGCGGCGCTCGCAAGAGCCAGGGCGCACAGTCTACCTATCGATCGCTGCACGCGGGCGATTTCCGCGGGTGCTCGATCGGTCCAGAATGCCAGGAAGAGGGGCCAGGTCAGGGCGCCACTACCGAAGACCGTCATGATGGCGGCCACGGCCATGACGGGCACCTCCGTCAGCACTTCGTAGATGCAATGGTGGTAGGGCAGTTGCAGGACGGTCGGCGCGACCGTGTCGATCCAGACCCAGCGTGCGAGGGCCAGGTTGGTCCATCCCAGGATTGCGGCCAGTGCCAGCAGGCTGAGGCGCGGGCCGCGGGATCCGTCGGCCGGATCCCTCCAGAGGCCAATTCGGAGGATCGCGAGCAGGGCCAGGTGCGACAGGGCATAGAGCGCCAGGTTGGTCGTCGGGAGCCGTGAGCCGAGGGCGACCAGGGCACCCGAACTGGCGGAGTAGGCATCCGCCTGGGTGTCGAGCAGCTGGGAACAACACGTCACCGCGGCTTCCGCGCGCTCGCCCAGGACGTAGTACATCTCGGCGGCCCCGTCGGCGAGGACCAGCAGCGCAAGTGGGAGGGCCAGGACGAGCAGTGGGCGCGCCAGCTGGTCATCCGTGGAGTTGCGGCTCGCGACACTGAGGCTGCACCAAGCTCCGAGGGCGAGCAGGGTGGCGGGTTTCAGCAGTTCCAGGTTGCCGACGAGGGTTGCGTCCAGTTGCGTCACGCCGAAGGCGCACATGACGCCCGAAGCGGCGAACTCTGGTACGAAGCTCTTCAGCAGGCCGTAGAAGAGGGGCCATGCGATGAATCGAACGCCGATGAGGACTGCCACGATCAGGCCGAGCAGATGCAGACTGTCCTCGTCGGTCTCGAGAGCGGGTGTCCGGCGGCGGCGCAAGAGGGCGCGCATCGAGACGACCGACAGTACGAGGGCGAGGACGGCCGCCAGACCGGCCAGGAATATCGATGCGATCGTCCAGGCGTTCAGGATCACGGTCTGGGCTCGTCCATGTCGACGCGGTGGCTGGCTGGATCCATCAGCGCGGGATCGTGGCTGATGACCACGATGGTCGTGCCCTTCTTGCGCAGGGACTCGAGAAAACTGACCACCGAGGCTCCGGTGCGAGCGTCGACGCTCGAGGTGGGCTCGTCGGCCAGGAGCACGTCCGGTTCGTCTATCAGCGCCCGGGCAAGGGCTACCCGTTGCTGCTCTCCGCCCGACAATTCCCGCGGGCGCCGCATGGCAGCGTGGGCCAGCCCAAAGGTGTCGAGCAGCTCCTCTGCGCGTTCCCGGCGTTCGCCGGCGGAGACACCGGTGGGAACGAGGCGGCAGCTCACGTTTTGCCAGACGCTCAGGTGTTCCAGGAAGATGAAGTCCTGGTACACGATTCCCACGCGCCGCCGCCGGAGCTCGGAGAGTGCGCCCGACGGTACATCGGTCACGTCGCGGCCAAACATCCAGACGCGGCCGGAGTCGGGGCGGTCGAGCCCGGCGAGTAGATTCAGGAGCGTGGTCTTGCCAGTTCCCGAGCGGCCGCTGATGGTCGTCCAGCTGCCGGGCTCGATGGAGAGTGTCGTTGGCGCGAGTTCGAAACGGCCGGCTCGACCCCCGGGTCCCGGAGCGGCGTAGCTGCGCGTGACCTGATCCAGATGCAGCAACGCGTCCCGGGCGCTCATCGCAGGGCCTCGACAGGGCGCGTGATCGCGGTGCGCCAGGTGGTGTAGATGCTGCCTGCCATGGTGACCGTGATGCTGAAGATCAGCGCAAGGAGCGGGGGCAGGGGGGTGAAGGCCGAAGGGATGCGCATCGACGGAAAGGTCGGCAACTCCGGGAGAAACAAGGGCCCGATCAACGGCGCATGCAGGAGGCGTACCCATACGAGCGAGATCGCGAGTGCGCATCCAGCGGAGAAGAGGCTCACCAGCAGATTCTCGAGGGCGACCATCTCGAGCACGTCGGTGGTGCTCCAGCCTTCCGCCTTGAGCAGGCCGATCTCACGCCGGCGCGGGCTCTTGCCAAGGTAGGTGAGGACCGCGAAAGATGCGATCGCGAGCACCAGGGTCAGGGCCGAGAGCGCGCTGAAGACGCCCTCACGCAGGGTCGTTCCGCGCCCCACGTATCCCTCGACCAGGTCGCGCGTCTGAACGCGGAAGCGGTCGTCCAGGCGCTCGATCGCCTCGCCCGCGAGGGCTTCATAGCCCGGGCGCGTGTACACGCAGGCGTCACTGACGCGCTCCTTTTCGCCGAATATGACCGCTGCCTCTTCGAGCTCGCAGACGATCGCCTTGGCGCTCCAGAGGGACGAGCTGGACGAGACGATTCCAGAGATCCGGAAGACGCGCACGGAATGGCCTTCGAGGGTGATGCTGTCGCCGGCGGAGTAGCCGGTAAGCCGCGCGAGCTCAGCGCCGATCAGGACCTCGGCCGGGCCGCCTGGTAGGGCGCCCTGAACGGGAACCTGGTGTTCGGCGAGGCGTTCGAGTGGAACGCCGACGAGCACGGCCCACTCACTGGCCAACCTGGCGCGGCCGATGATGCGCGGTACGACCTGCACGACACCCGGGATACTGCTCAGCTGTTCGACGCGCGCCAGGGGTACGGGCGCGTCGCGGCCAAATGCATCCCAGCTGCAATAGAGGTCGGCGCCGGCCTGCACGGAGTCGAGAGCCTCTCGCTTCACGCCCTCGCCGATGGCGACGCCACTCAGGAGCAGGCTGAGACCCAGGATCAGGCCAGAAGCGGCGACAACATAGCCGCGCGCGTTGCAGGCCACATTCTCGGCTGCCGCCGCGAGCAGGTTCCCGTGTCGGGCCAGGGAGCCGCTCACCGTGGACCGCCCAGAGCGGGCCTGTCCACGACGGCGGCGCCGTGGTGCGGGTTCGGGCAATGCAGTCCCGGAATCGGAAACAGCTCGTTCTCGCAGTGCCCGACGCAGCGCGGGTCAAAGGCAAAGAAGCTCCAGTCCACGCCGACCGCATGCCCTCCACCCAGGCCGGCCAGGGCCGCCTGAAATGGGTCACCTGACGACGTGTCACTCGGTGCCGCTGCGAGCCAGACCACATCGGCCAGGAGCAGGACGCCGATGGATCGAAGCAACCACGAGCCCGGACTCGCCCCTGGTCTACTCCTGGGCAATGCTCACGACCTGGTTGATCGTCGGCGTCTTCAGGACCTGGGGCTCGGTCGAGCCCGGCCAGAAGACCTCGATGCGGTCGACCTCGTCGACGTCTCCAAGCCCGATGTGGACGCGTGCCGAACTCTGGGTCAAGTAGCCCTGTGAGTTGGCCGTCTGACGGTGCCAGCTGCGGGATCCGGCCACGACGTGGATGCGCGCGCCGACCGCGTCGACGTTGCTGCTCGTGCCGGTCAGGTCGATCTGCAACCAGTTGCCAGGCTTCGAGTCGTTGCGAAGCAGATAGGGCTCATGGTTGAAGTTGTTGACGATCAGGTCCAGATCGCCATCACCGTCAAAATCACCAGCGGCGACGCAGCGTGAGCTACGAGTGAACTCCCGGCCACCGATCTCGGCCCCGGCAATGACCTCGCCTAGGGCGGGCGGTTCGATGCCTGCCTGGGCCGCCACTTCCACGAAGTTTCCGCCGCCCTTGTTCATGTACAGGAAGTTGGGCCAGTAGAAGAACGGGTAGCCCATACCGGCCGTGACGAACAGGTCCTGGTGCCCGTCGTTGTCGTAGTCGCCGGCCGCCATGCCCCAGGGCCACCAGTTCTCGAGATTTGCCTGCGCGGACCGCTCCTCGAACGTCCCATCGCCGTTGTTCTCGAAGTAGGTATTCCCGAAGAGTGTATCCGTTGTAACGGTGTCGTCAGGACTCTCGATCCTCTTGCCCTTGCGGGTGTATCCGAGAGGCGTGTTGTACTTTGCCGTCGGTTCGCGCACGAATGTCGGATCGCTGGGGTCCTTGCCCCACATGTCCGAGTGCATGTCGACCACGTAGAGGTCGGGATACGCATCGTCATTGCCGTCGAAGAAGCGTGCGCCCATGCCACCCCAACTCGTGCGCTTCAGGGCCGTGTCGGTGGTTTTCGTGAACGTGGCGTCACCATTGTTGATGTACAGGTGGTTGGCGCCAAACATGTTCGAGACATAGAGGTCTGGATCGCCATCCAGGTCGATATCAGCCACCGCCGCATCACCGTTCCATTCGTTGGATGCAATGCCGGCGGCATCGGTCACGTTGCTAAATGTGCCGTCGCCGTTATTGCTGTACAGGATGTCCGCCTCACCCGCGTTGTACACCTCGGGCGCCTTTGCCAGCTTCATGAAGGGTAGGTCGACGCCGACGTAAAAGTAGTTGGCTTCGTGGCTGATGGTCTCGGTGGTGAACTTGCCGATATTGCAGAGGTACAGGTCGATGTCACCATCCATGTCGTAGTCGAACCAGGTGGCGCTGTTGGAGTGGCCCAGGTACTCGAGGCCGGCGCCCTGGGTGACATCCTCGAAGGTTCCGTCTCCACGGTTCTGGAACAGGTGGTTGCCGCCACGGTAGGTGGTCACGTAGAGATCCTGATCACCGTCCTGGTCGTAGTCTGCAAAGGCTGCGCCGACACTCAATGCGCGATCCACCGCCACACCGGCCTTCGCGGTCACGTTTTCGAAACGCATGTTGCCAAGGTTCCGGTAGAGCCCATTGGAGCCCAGGAAATTGAGCAGGTAGACGTCGTCCAGGCCGTCGCCATCGACATCGGCGACGTTTACACCGCTACCGTGGTCGTAGGGATTGGTGCGGTAGTTGGAGCCGGTCTCCGTATCGCAATACACATGAGTGAAGTCGATACCGGAGGATGCGAGGACGTCCGTGAATTTCGGCACGGCTGTGCTGGCGTCGTTGCCCGTGGCATCGGGATCGGGGGCCTCGGAGCAGCCCAGGCACAGCATGGACGCGAATGCGGCGTACTGGATTGATTTCATGGTTCTTCTGTCGCCTTCGCGAAGGGGTTTGAGATGCGCTCGCCATTGAACTCGGCGAGGTGGGCGTGGGCGTCGGCCCAGCTACTGAAGATATGGCGGCGCTCCTGGCGGGCCGGGATCGTAACGATGTCGCTGAGGACGAAACAGGCCTTGGTGGCATCCAGCGTCTTTCCTGTCACCTCGTCGCGAACGTGCCATACGGATTCCTGCGAAGTGGCGGGCCAATCGCTCGCGCAACCGATGCTACAGAAGCGTGCGCGGCGCTCGTTACCATCCATCAGGTCGACGCGATAGATCGGCACGATGCGTTGGCCGTCCAGCGCGCATCGCTCGGCGTCCGCGTCGAAGATTCGCCAGCGGCTTACCAGCGAGATCACCAGGACGGCGGTGAACCACAGGACGAGTCTGGCGTTGGACATGCTGAGTGCCTCGGAGCGGCGGGCGGACGCGCAACTGAGCCGTGCTACGTGGCCAGGTCCAGGCCACGCACCGGTCGCGGCAACCCGCCGTTTCCAGCAGGGGCGCCGGATTGTCCCCCGGGCCGCGGGCCTCGGCAAGGGAAGAATCGACCGGTCCAGGGCAAATCCGGCGTGCTCCATTCCCGGAACCCTCGAAGTGGTTGGCGGGTGCCGGTCGGTGGCGATCGGGTCTCGCTCCCATTCCTTGACCAATGATCGCTCGCTGGGCGCCATTCAGATGCATGATGTACCCATGCTCTGGATGGTGCGACGGCTGCTCTACATCACCATCGGTGGTTACGTCGGGATCTGCGTCCTGGTCTGGATATTCCAGGCCAGGCTCGTCTGGTTTCCCGGCCCGCCGCCGCTCTCCGGGCCCGGGGAGCTCGGCTGGGCCTTCGAGCCGGTGGTGCTGCGTAGCAATGACGGGGTGAATCTCGCGGCGTGGTTCCTGCCGGTCGACGGGGCGCGCGCCGCGCTCCTGATCTCCCATGGCAACGCGGGAAGTATTCAGCAACGTCTGACCCAGGCTGAGGCCTTTCGGGAGATGGGCCTTTCGGTATTGCTCTACGACTACCGCGGATACGGCGATAGTGATGGGCGCCCGTCAGAGAGCGGAACGTACCTCGACGCGCGCGCGGCCTTCGATCACCTGGTCCAGGTGCGTGGGTTCGAACCATCCAGGATTCTCCTCTACGGCGAATCCCTGGGCGGGGCGGTAACTGTCGAGCTGGCGACGGCGCGGCGTAGCGCGGGGGTCATCCTCGAGAGCTCATTCACCTCGCTGCCCGACGTGGCCGCCTCGATCTATCCATGGCTCCCCGTGCGCCTGTTGACCCGCATTCAATACGCGAGCATCGACCGGATCGAGCGTATCGACGCGCCGCTGCTCGTGCTTCACAGTGTTCAGGACGAGATCATTCCGTTCAGTCATGCCCAGGGACTCATGGAGCGTGCCCGTGCCCCGAAGCGATTGGTCCGTACGGCGGGTGGCCACAACGACGGTGGATTCACGGCTCGCGCGGAGTGGCGCCGAGACGTCGCTGCCTTCGTCGATGAAGCGCTCCGGTGACGGACGCTGACCTCCCCAGATCTGGTCTCCGGGGCGACGGTCTTGCTACTTGCTCTGGTGCCCTGGCGTTCTCATTCCGAAGCCCGACTAGCCATTGCCGGTTCAGCCCGCCGCAGTCAGACGCGGCCGCCGATCAGGGGGGTGCCTTGCGCAGGCGCCGAAAACGGTTTCGGATATCGCCGCCAATGGCCACAAAAGGGTCGAGGAATTGTCCACCGAGGCCGGTCGGGAATTCCTCGTCTCCGTGGTATCCGAGCTTGCCAGCGGAACGACCCTTGGGCAGGTAGGCGGTACCGAGCAGGTAGTCCCACACCGCAAGCGAGGCGCCGTAATTCACATTGCGACGGGGGTCCACCGACGCGGCGTGATGCCAGATGTGGAGCTGCGGATTGTTGAAGATGTACTTCAGCGGGCCGAGTGGAATGTTGATGTTGGCGTGGGAATAGACATTCGTGATGCCCAGCAGGAAGGCAACCCAGACGATCTCCTCGGCGGGGAAGCCGACCAGCGCCATGGCGAAGAAGGCCACGTAGCCGCCCCAAAGAAACTCGACGAAGTGGAATCGATTTGCATTCCAGATATCGAGCTCGCTCGAGGAGTGATGCACACGGTGGAAGTGCCACAGGAAGGGCACCTGGTGAGAGGCCCAGTGACCCAGGTACTCGACCAGGTCAGAGAACATGTACATTGCGACGAACCGGGCCCACATCGGGACCTGGTCCAGCTCGACCACGAGCAGGTCCTGGCGGCGGATCCCGAAGTAGTGGGCAAGGGCGTCCTGGGAGATCAGAATCCAGGTGGACAGGACCGCCGTCCCGAACAGCACCCACATGAAGTTGGTGTTGAAGAACGTGTAGAAGACGTCGTTCCAGAGCTGGGGCCTGAGCTTGCGCTGTGCTTTTCGCCAGGGAAGCAGGAACTCGAGCGGTTCGAGGACCATGAAGATCAGCAACATCGACAGCACGAAGCTCGGGAAGGCCGTCTGGACCATCGCGAGGAAGCCATCGATACTCGCGGACTCGACCCGCAGGAAATGGCCCCAATAGAACTCGAGCGACATCATGCCCGGCCGTCCGAACGGTCAAGGAGCGGTGCTCCGATCATGATGGCGAGTCGTCGATCGGGCCAGGCTCGATGGGGGACTTGTCGAGCGCCCGTTCGAGACTTATCGCAGCCAGGCTCACATTCCCGATCAGGAGCGCGAGCAGGGCGGGAGTGGTCTTGGATGTCTTCGTATAGATGGACAGGCCGATGAATATGAAGACCAGGGCGATGATCGTGTGCAGGACCTTCATGAGGATTCCGTCGAGTTCGGGGCCATGTGCTCGACCCTACCATGGGGGACGAGATAGGGCCAAGCTCACCCTGGACCGGGCGCCGGCCCCATGTGCATGCTGTCTCGGGTCGTCCCGGCGCTTCGTGGAGCAGGCGTCGGGCCAGGACCTGAGCTCTGATGGCACTAGAACCCGAACGTGGTGAGCGCCTCGCGCGACAGGAGCGGCGGCTACGCCTGCTCCTCTTGCACCTGACCGGTCGCGCGCTCCGGGCTCGGGTCGAGATCGATGACCTTCTACAAGAGGTCTACTTGCGGGCGCTCGGCGCGAGCTCGCTGCCCCAGCCTGATCCGGACGATCCCGCGGAGACGAGTTTGTGGCGCTATCTGAACCGCCTGGCCCGCAACACGGTGATCGATGCGGCGCGCGCCATCCGGGCCGCCAAGCGAGCGGGTCAGACCGCTCGACTGGAGCATTCCGACTGGAGCGTGGCCGGACCGCGGGCGAGCCAGATCCTCGCCGCAACCTGGGGGCCGGCCACTCGGGTCCGGGCCAGTGAGATTGAACAGAGACTGGAGCAGCGCTTCCGTAGCCTTCCGGCAGAGCATCAGCGAGTGATCGGTCTGCGTCAGATCGAGGGGCTCTCGGCGCGCGCCGTGGCGCAGCGCATGGGCCGCAGCGAGACCGCCATCCACTCCCTGTATCGCCGCGCGCTGCTCGCCTGGCAGGACGACGAGATTTTCCGGGAATCCCGCGACGAATCGGAGCCTGGCTAGCGCCCGTAGAGCCCATGGACCTCAATGAAAGCCTGGACGACCTTCTGGACCGCGTGGTGGCCGAATACTCCGATGCCCTGGCCGCCGGACGGTCTCCGTCGCGCCCCGACTACCTGGCGCGGGTGGACCCGACGGCCCGTCCGGGCCTCGAGCGCTGCCTGAAGATGATCGAGGCCGGTCTGGCTGCGGTCCCTGCCGGGCTCATGCCCCTGACGCAGGACGCTGCTTTCGGGCGCTACACCCTCAAGCGCGAGATCGGCCGCGGCGGAATGGCCATCGTCTGGCTGGCCCATGACAGCGAGCTAGAGCGGCCCGTGGCCCTCAAGCTGCTGCGCCCCGGTCTGGCCCTGGAGGGCAAGCATACGGATCGCTTCCGGCGCGAGGCCCTGGCGGTCGCGAAGCTCCAGCATCCCAACATCGTGCAGATCTTCGATGTGGGGGTAGAGCGCGGCTACAACTACCTGGCGATGGAATTTGTCGAGGGACCGTCGCTCGCGACGGTGCTCGAGGCGGTCGAGAAGAAGCGCTATTCAGCGGACGAGCTGCGCCGGGCCGCCGGGGCTCCTCGTCTGGCGCCGGATGCCCGTGGATTCGAACAGGCCATGGCGCAGATTCTGGTGCAGGTCGCCGATGCGCTCAGCGCGGCCCACGAAAAGGGTCTCGTTCATCGGGACATCAAGCCGTCGAATATCTTGTTGCGCGGGGATGGAACGGCAGTGGTGGCAGATTTCGGTCTGGCGCTCAGCGAGGGCGACCCGGCCCTCTCGATGACGGGCGACACCCTGGGCACTCCCTACTACATGTCGCCAGAGCAGGCCCAGCTTTCGGGCACGAAGGTCGACCACCGCACGGATGTCTACAGCCTTGGAGTGACCGTCTTCGAGGCCCTGGCCGGCACGCGACCGTTCGAGGGCGAGAACGCGCTGGAGGTCTTCGAGGCCATCAAGTCGCAACTGCCGCGCTCCCTGCGTACCTTCGAGAAGCGCGCTTCGAAGCAAGCGACGGCGGTCGTGCGCATGGCCATGGCTCACGATCCAGAGGAGCGCTACGAGACGGCGGACGCCTTCCGCGAAGACCTGCAAGCTCTGGCCGATGGGCACCCGGTTCGAGCCTGGCAGAAACACGGTGGCATACTCCGCAGCTTCTGGAACGAGTTGCGCTGGATGAGCATGGGCATGCCCTACGAGTTCAAGTCCCGCGCGAGTTTCCTGGGCCTGCCCCTGATCCATGTGTACTCCGGCCGCCGCTACCCGGGCCAGAAGTGGCGCGTGGCGAAGGGCTGGATCGCCTGTGGCGAGGCGGCCTATGGTGGATTGTGTGCGGGTGCCGTCTCCGCGGGAGTGATCTCCTTTGGCGGTTGCTCCTTCGGCCTCCTGAGTTCCATGGGGGGCATCTCCGCCGCACTGATACTCTCGGCCGGCGCATTCTCATTCGGCGGATTGCTCTCCTTCGGGGGCATCTCGCTCTCGGCCATGCTCGCCATCGGTGGGATCGCGAGGGGCTACGCGGCGGTCGGCGGCTACGCGCGCGGGACCTACGCCATGGGGGGCAATGCGGACGGCGAGTACGTCATCGACGACGAGCGCACCGACATGTCCGAGGATGAATGGTGGGACGGTGCCACGGAGCCCATCGCGAGGCTCATTGGAAGCCTCCTGGGCCAACCCTAGCGGCCACTGCGGCGCCCTTCCGCCCTGGGGACAGGTACGGGCAGATGGGGTTCAGATCCAGTTCCGAGGGTGCCGAGGAGGACACCTGCGCCCGGCTCGCGAGCGAGCGCGACATCGCCCGTCGAGTACGGATCACCTTCCGGGAGCCCGCCATGTTCATCGTCTGGGGTACCAAGATCAAACGCAGGCGGATCGGCCGCGTCGCCGACTTCTGCTCCGTGTGCCACGCCTTCCGCGCATTCCACCTGGTGCGGGTCGGTGCCGCCGGCCACGTCTACCATCTGTCATTCGGCTCGGGGCAGCTGGTCGGTCACGAGATCGTCTGCGAGAGCTGCGAGACGCCAGCCGAGACCCGCTTCGAACGCTTCGCGGGTGTCTCGAGCGACCAGGCCCTACCGCTCGATGTGCTGATCCGTGAGACCCAGCCTGACCTCGCGGAACGCTGCGCCGAACGACGCGAGCTGGAGATGCGCGTGGGCGCGGGCCAGGCCAGCGAGGCCGAACGGCGTGAGCTCCTGATGGAGCCCTTCATGCTCGTCAATCCGATGCTCGAGCAGCAACAGGCCACGAACGCCCTCAGCAGGAATGGCCGCCGCGCCGCCGCCGTCATGCTCCTGCTCCTGGTTGGCCTGATGGTCGTGATGGGCCTGCCCGGATCCGGCGAGGGGCGCGAGCAGGTCGGCGCCGCAGTCGGGATTGCATTCATGATCTCGTTCGTCGTCTTCCTGGGATTCTGGGCGACCTCGATGCGCTCATTTGTCCGGACGGAGGTCGAGCCGCGAATCGTGCGCGCCCTCGATCCATTCAAGCCGGAGCCCGAGGAACTCGCCGGCATCCTGGAGCACCTGAAGGCGGGCGGCCTCGTGAGCGGGCGCCGATTGAAGAGCGAGAGGCTGCGGGCCGCATTCGCGACCCATGCCCTGACGCCCGGTCCGGGCCCGGACGCACGTGCGGCCTGAGCAGTAACGGCCGCGAGCGACGGCGGCCGAGTGGCGACCCTGGCGTCGAGACCGCTGGGCTTCACTCAACGCAAATCGAGAGCGGCCAGGGGGACAGGACATCCCCCCGGCCTGCATCGCTCTCGCATCGGAACCTAGGGCACCATTATGTTCTGGCAGAACTCCGACGTGTTCTGCGCCTGGTCTGTGGTGGTCGCGGTAATGAAGTCGCCCGACACCAGCCCGGCCGCCATGAACGTCCAGTTGCCCAGGGCGTCCGGAGTCGTGCTGCCCAGGTAGATCTCACCTTCGCCGTGCCCACTCGGATCGAATCGGGCCTTGAAGACTTCCACGGTGGCCAGGGCCGGGTTCGTGTCGATCGCGATCATGCCACTGACGGTCGTCATGCCGGCCATGTTCATTGCGCTCAACATGAGCGGGAAGTTGACCTCCTGATTCGGAGCCGAATCGAAGTCCCCGGGGTCGTTCAAGGTCACCATGTCGTCGACCAGGTCGATGCCCAGGCCGCCGTTGTCGAAGATCGAATTCTGGGTGATGCGGTTGTGATCGGCATTGAACGTGTCGATGAAGTCCTCGACCACGGCCACTCCGTCGCCGCCGTTGAAGGCGATCACGTTCTTGCGAATCGTATTGCCGTCGGCACAGCCCCACTGCCCGGATCCATACAGGCCGATGGCCACGCCGTGCATCGAGTTGGGTAGCGGGCCACCATTGACGTCCAGGCCGATCGTGTTCTCCGCGATCAGGTTATTCGAAGTCTGGATCGGCGGGTCGGGGAAGCCCAGGTTGTTGAAGCCCTGGACTCCGACCCCGTCGGTGTCGTTGCCAGACACCAGGTTCTCGATCACCTGGTTGTCGTGTGTACCCTCGGTCAGGGCGACGCCTTCATGGTCATTGCCAAGGTCGACGGTTCCGCTCGCATCCGTACCGATGTAGTTCTGGCCCACGGTATTGTTGCCCACATCGCCAGGCTGCCTGGGGCCTTCGACCCAGACCCCGTCTGCGTAGTTGGCCGAGATCAAGCTCTTGCGCACCTTGTTGAACGAGGCGACACCGCCCGCGACGTTGCAGATGTGCACGCCCCCGTGCAGGCTCGAGAGGTCCGTTCCATTGCCCATGTCGATCGCGCCTGACGCATCCGTGCCGACGTAGTTGCATCCAGCCACGTTGAACGAAGCCGTCGTGTTCGCCAGGCCGCCTTCGATCCGGATGCCGTCGCGCTGGAAACGATTGATGATCAGGCCGCGCACACGATTGTTGTCGGACTGGACCCAGATCCCATGGGCACCGCCGGCGGCGCTGCCTGCGATCTCGATGCGCAAGGTGGCTGTCGACGGCGGATTCGCGCCACAGCTCGCGCCCGGCTGGGAGAGGCCGTCGATGAGCGTCCCGGCCGGATCCGTGAGCGGCGGCAGTTGAGAGCCGGGGACGATCGTGTGGACACCGGCGCCAGGGATCCGGAAGCGGATGACGTCAGCGCCTGCACGCAGGTTGGCCTGGTTGATTGCCCAGCGCAGGCTGCCAGTGCCGGAGTCTCCGGTGTGGGTCACGAACAGGAGTCCCCTGAGTGTGGCTGCCGAGCGGGGAGCATTGCGCTGCGAGGTCACGACCGTCTGTGCCGTTAGCGGAGCAGCGAGGAAGAGGAGGGCGCCGAGCGCTTTGAGATTTGATGACATGACGGTTTCTCGGGTGGTAGGAATATGGCCTGTCCAGTGCGGACTCACCTGCTTCCTCGGTCGGGCCACCGGCTTTCCGGGTCTTTCCGGAAAATGTCTGTCTGGCAGCCTTTCGGAGTAGTCGCGATCCGCGACTACTCCGACAGGCTGCTAGCCCCGGTTGGCGTGATCGTTGTAGGCTGGTGCGCAACGTGGAATCGGGGCACATCGACTGGGACTCATTCTTCGCCCGCTACCGGGCCATGGCATTGCGCTGCGCCACGGGCTGGAGTGACCGTGCGAGCGCGGATGATCTCGTCCAGGAAGCTGCGCAGGCCGTGCTGGAGCGGGCGCGCCGGGAGCCGCCCTTTGATTCGGAAGGGCACGCCCGCAACTACTTCTTCCGCACGCTCCACAATCGGGCCGCCGAGCGCCTGCGGCGACCGGGCCGCCGCTCCCTGTCCCTCGACGAGGTCGACGATTCGGTCGCGCCGACTTCCAGTCCATGGCAGGCCGCCAGCGCGGCGGAAGACGAGTCCCTCGCCAGCGTGCGACAGTCGGCCCTGGAGGAGCTGATCGACCAGCTGCGGCCCGCACAGCGGGACGCCATCCGCCTGCGATATGGAGAGGGATTGACCCTGCGCGAGATCTCCGAACGGACCGGAACGCCGCTCTCGACCCTCGGGGAGCGCATTCAGGCCGGGCTCAAAAAAATCCGTGGAAAGGCCGGAATGACGGGGGTCACACCGAATTAGGGAGTGCCATGGCTTGCAATCACCAACGATCCGAGCAGATCGCCGATTTCTCGGCCGGACACCTGCGGGGCGACCTGGTCGACAACCTGCTGGACCATCTCGACGGATGTGAGCCGTGCTCCCAGGAATTTGACCTGGCGGCCGACCTGGCGACTCTGGGCGCGCCGGTCGCGGAGCTCCGGCCCGTCGCCACACCCGATCCAGTCCGTCGCAGGCCTCTCCTGCGCATGGTGCTGCCGGCGGCTGCAGCGGCGGCATTGCTACTCACGATCGTCGGTCGTGGTTCGGACCCGCCCGTCTCGTCTCTGGCCAGCCTCGAGGCGTTGCATTACCCGACCAGTGTTCTGCGAGGTGGTGACGATGACCTGCGGCGCGCGGCGATGGAGCGCTACCAGGCCGGTGACTTCGAGCGAGCGGCCGCAGAGCTGGGCGCCCTTGCACAGGAGAACGACCAGGATGCCTTGGCTCACTTCTACGGCGGGCTGGCCCTGCTCCAGCTCGACCGGATGACAGACGCCCAGACCGCCCTCACGGCAGCGGTGGCCGCCAGTGAAGGGCTCCTCCGTGAACGCGCTCTCTGGTACCTGGCCAACACCGAACTGGCCCTTGAACAGGGTCAGCGCGCACAGACGACGCTCGAACGATTGATCGGGCTCGACGGCGAGTACGTGCTCGATGCGCGCGCGAAGCTCGACGCACTTCGGCCATTGCTCGACGACTCACCTGAATGATCCATGAAGCCCGGGGCCAATCGCGACGAACGGGCGACGTCGCCGCGCCGGCGGGCTCATCAGGATCTTCGTGACTCCTCCCGTTCCGGAGGGCCCATGAAGTCGCGCAGCCCTCTCCTTGGAGCCATTTCGTTCCTCGCAGTCATCGCCCCTGGCCTGGCACAGGATTCACAACAGACCTTCGCGACGGATGCCCTGCGCGCCCTGGCCCAGGGTGAGCAGCTGCGGCTCGATTGCCTCGTGATCGAGGCCCCTTTCCGCGCCACTCGCCTGGTCCACGATGTGCTCTTCGAGTCCGCTGGCGCCTCGTTGACGGACGTCCAGGCATTGGAGGGAGCGCGTGGTATCGCCGCTACCCACGCGCGCACCACGGTCGATGATTGGCTCCTGGAGCGCGTGCAGGCATTCGAGGGTCGCCGCGCGTCCATGCAGGCACGGGCCTTGTCGTTCAAATCCCGGCTCGATGGAACGATCGCTGCCCTGGAGGCAAGGGACTGGCAGGCATTCGATCATGCCTTCGACGATGGCTTGCGCCAGGCCCAGGGGGAGCCGTACTTCGAGTGGCGCTTGCGGCGCGTGGCGGCTGTATGCCTGGGAGCCCGTGGCATGCTAGACGAGCGCGGCCGTGAGCTGGGACGACTGGTCGAACTCGGGCGCGAGCTGCGACTTCCAGAGGCCGTGGTTGAGGACCTGGGTGAGCTGGCGACCATCGAACTCGGCCATGGGCGCTGGCGAGCGGCAATCACTCTCTATCGAGAGGCGTTGGGGCACTCACGCGCAATCGGCGAGACGGCGCATCGCGGTCCCCTGTGGTTGGGGCTCGGCTCGGCCCAGGCCAATCTCGGGTTGTACGAGGCGGCGCGTGAGTCCATTTCCCGCGCGAGCGCCGTTCACCGCGCTCGGGGCGCGACTATTGATGAGGCCTATGGCCACTTGCAGGCGTCCTTGCTCGAGGCTAGCAGCGCTCGTTACTCGCGTGCCCTGGCCAGCGGGCGGCGCGCCCTCGAGCTGTATGCGAGCGAAGACGATTCAATGGGGGAGGCTCGCACTCGCACACATCTGGCCGCGGTCCAGTCCGAACTCGGGTTGATCGTGGATGCCGAGCGCGAGGTGTCCCTCGCCCTCGCTGCTCTCGGGGACGAGGGCGATCTCCTCGAACGCGGGCGCGCCCAGTTGATCCTCGGGCTCGCGCGCCTCGACGATGGGCAACCAGAGAGCGCACTCGGCGTGCTGGACCAGGCCGCCCGGCTGTTCGAGCAAGGAGGCGATGGGAGCGGACGGGCGGAGGCGGACTATCTGCGCGGACGCGCCCTGCTCGCGCTGGAGCGGTTCGGTCCGGCCGAGCGTGTCCTGCGCACCGTTGTCGAGCGCCCGAGGCTGCGCGCGGACGCCCTGCGCCGCTCCCTCGCCTGGACGGCGCTGGGCGATGTGCTGGCCCGATCGGACCGCGCCGAGCTTGCCCGCGACGCGTACACCCGTGGCATCGACGTTGGGCAGACGTCGATCGGTCTGGAGGGAACCTGGCGCGCACATTTCGGCCTGGGAAAGCTCGAGGAGCAAAGTGGACGGCTGGGTGCCGCCCTCGAAGCCTATCTGACCGCAATTCGATCCGTCGAGGAGATCCGGCGCGTCCTGGCGGCCCCGAGCCTGCGCCTGCGCTACCTGGGGGACAAGCTGGAGCTCTATCGACGGGCCACGGATCTCCAGGGGCGAAGTGGAGACGTGGAGGCCGCCTTCCTCATGAGCGAGCGGCTGCGTGCGCGCACCCTGCTCGAGTTTGCCGCCCTGCGCCCGGCGCGCGACCCGTCGGATGGATCCAGCTCGGCTGCGCGCTTGCGTGCCGCCGAGTCCCAGCTGACCCTTCTGGAAATGGAGCTGTTCCGGGAGGCGCGCGATGGGGGGCGGGTCGAGCTGACCGAGCGCCTCGAGTCCGCACGGGCCGAGCATGCTGCGGCACGCCGCGGGGTCGAGATTGCCGACTCGCGCGGCGCTCTGTTGAGCGGGTTGCCCGACCCGCCCGATCTGCGTCAGGTGCGCGCACGGCTGGGACCGACGGAGGTCATGCTGGCCTACGTCACCTCCGATCTGGAGACCTCGGTCTTCGTGTTGCGCGCCGACGGTGCATGGCACCTGGACCTCTCGGTCGCCGGACCGAGGCTGCGCCAGTGGGTCGACGCACTCCTGCGGCCAAGCCATCTGCTGCGCGAAGGGCGCACGGACGTCGTCAACCTGGGCTTCGATGCAAGGATTGCCCACGAGCTCTATCAGGCCCTGATTGAGCCAGTCCTCCCACACCTCGGCGGCTGCGAGTTGCTCTGGATCGTGCCCGATGGCCCACTGCGCGCCCTGCCGTTTGCGGCGCTCGTTGAGGAGGTCGAGGCAACAGGAGTCGATCGACGCGAGCTCCATGGGCACCATCGGGGGGCGCGCTACCTGATCGAGAGCTTCAGCCTGGTCTACCTTCCGAGCGCGGGCTTTCTGGGCAGTGGGAGCACGGACGCCACGGGCGACGCCCTGACCTTTGCCGCGCCGGATCCGCTTCCGGCTGGAGCCCAGCTACTGATTCACGCCGGCCGTGCTGCCCACGGAGCCGGCAGCGATGGGAGCACATTGACCGGCGCAGACGCGAGCGAGGCGCGCTTCAAGCAGCTCGCGCCCGGCGCCCGTACCTTGCACCTGGCCACACACGGATATCTGGACGATCGTCGCCCGGCCTATTCGCGGGTGGCACTGGCCCCGGGTCCGGGCGAGGATGGCTGGTTGCACGCTTGGGAGGTCGAGAGCCTCACCCTGGGAGCCCGGAGCGTCGTCCTGGCGGCGTGCGAAACGCTCGGCAGCACCGGACGGGCGGAGGGATTGCTCGGATTGGCCCGGGCCTTTCTCGTGGCCGGTGCCCGTTCCGTAATCGCGACCGCCTGGCGCGTCGATGACGAGGCCACGGCCTGGCTGATGGAGCACTACCGGGACGGGCTGCGCTCGGGCCTCTCCTCGGCGGCGGCCCTGCGTCGGGCGCAGATAGCCACCCTGCGCCAGGGAGGCCGCATTCATCTGAGCTACGCCAACCCCTTCTTCTGGGCGGGATTCTTCCAGATCGGAGGCGACTGAGGCACGGGGCCATTGGGGGCCCGAGAGATTTCTTCGGAGAATCATTGCGGACTCGATCCTCGGTTGACGCGGGGTCCATCGAACCCGAAATCGAATCCACATACACACCGGAGATCGTGATGAAGACCCCCCTAGAGACCCCCCTGATCGGCATCAGCCTGTCCCTCCTCGCCCTCGGTGCGCTCGCACCCGAGGCTCCCGCCCAGCGCACTTCCCTGTCTGGAGGGGGCTCCTTCAATCAGGCCGGCAACCGCTCGCGACCCGGCGGCGGGCTCGTCACCGTTCCTGACGGCCTGAATGGAGGCGGTCTCAACGTCGACGACTTCGACCACATTCCGGACCAGCCGGGCCATTTTCAGCCCTTCGTCAAGGACGAGACCCTGTTGACCTTGCGCAAGGAGCTGGCGGTCGTCGTACCGAACAGCTCCCTCTCGCCCTCGACCGAATGGATCCAGGAGGATCCGGGCAGCGGCTACTCGGAAGTGCTCGGCAGCCGGTCGCTCTTCGGTGCGACGGCCAACATTCGAAGCATCGCGAGCGGTCAGCTCGACGCCGACCCGGCCGAGGAACTTGTCGCCATCGAGATCCTCTTCGGCGGTAGCAGCATGCGGGTGATCGGGGCGGATCGCGCTGCCGACGGGACCTACACGCTCACCGAGCTATTTACCGTCGACCAGACGAGCTTCACCTTCAAGGACGCGCACATCGAACTTGGAAACGTGGACGATGACGACCTGGACGAGATCTTGCTCGTGGGTAGAAGCAAGCGCTTCCACGAGTCGGGCACGGTCTCGGCGCGCCTGCGCGTCTACGACGACTCACAGGCCGGATCGGCTCTACTGTTCAGCTACCTGCGCAACCAGAACCATGCGGATATGCGGGGCTACGCGGCGGACATCGACGGCGATGGGCGCGGCGAGGTCATTGTTGAGCTCCAGGGAGACACGACCGCGTACGACCGGATGGCCGTGCGCACCTTCGACGACGCCGTCGGGTCCTTCGCGCTTCTCCGCGGCTGGCAGTACCTGGCATGGGATCGTGGCAAGGTGAGTGTCGGAGACTTCGACGGAGACGGCATGGACGAGCTCGGAGTCCTCGACGTGAACATTGGCTCGGGCAACAGGCTCAGCGTGGCCCTGTACGGGTTCGATGGAACCAGCTGGGTGCTCATGGGTGCCCGTCCGGAGTTCACCAACGTGCGCGTGTTCAACCGTGAATTCTGGGACATCACCACGGTCGACCGCAACGCCGATGGGCGAGATGAGCTGGCAGTCATGGTCCAGGGCGCGACCGGCTACCGGGTATTCTGCAACGAGTGGTTCCCGGCCACCGGCCAGTGGGACACGAATCCCCCCTGGATCAATGTAGGGCCGAACAATGCCGCGCTGACGTGTTCGATCGCCGCGGGGGACACGGATGCAGATGGCTACCAGGACCTGTACCTGTCCGTCGCCAACAGTAACCCGGGCCTCGAGAAGACTGTCCAGGTGGGGCACATCGACTATGACTTCGATGGAACCAGCTATTCCTCAGGTGTTCACTGGGAGCCTGTGCAGCCGCTCGGGATCGCGGGCGACAAGGTCGAGCCCGTCCTGGCCGCCGGTGACTTTGATGCCGATGGCTTCCACGTCCGCTACTCCCGCAAGTTCCTGGTTGTTGCTGACCCGATTCCGCTCGTCCTGCTGACGGCTGCTCCGACGCAGCAAGGCATCGATCAGAATTTCGACAATACGTCGACCTCCTACTTCACCAGCAGCAGCTCCTCGGACAGCATCGGCGTGACCAACGCCATGACAGCGTCGGTGTCCGTGGGCTACGAGGTGGAGGATCTGACCGGGCTCTTCGGTGCTTCGGTCAAGGCAACGGTCGAGGCCGCATTCGAGGAGAGCGAAATCGAGACGTCGCGGACGACCCTCGTGCAGGGCTTCGGTGGCGCCTACGACACCGACGTGCTGATCTTTCAGGCCACCCTCTACCGCTCCTACGAGTACGAGATCGTCGCCGCTCCGGACCCCGATCTGGTCGGCACCTATTTCACCATCGATCGTCCGGTGGACACGAACATCTACAAGTGGACCGTGGACTTCTTCAACGACCGCGTGACTCCCGAGAACATGCTCCCGGCCGACCTGTTCCCGCACACCATCGGCGATCCGTCCAGCTATCGCAACCGATTGGAGCACACCGCGTTCGTCGCTGACCTGGTCAGCTGGAGTACTGACGAGAGCACCATCGGTCAGGGCAATGGTGTCAATACCATTGCGATCGAGTTCGAGACCGAGAACACGACCGAGCAACAGCGCACGTTGGGCGCCGGTATCGAGGCGGAGTTCAAGGCCGGCGGCGCCTCAGTGGGCGGCAGTTTCGGAATCTCGCAGACCAATTCCTACTCCATCTCTGTTAGCGAAGCGACGGTCTACGAAGGCGTGCTCGGTGACATCGGCGACACGGACGACTACGACGACTACAGCTACAACTTCGGTCTGACGGTCCACCAGAACGGGATGAACGCGGACGCGGACAACCTTCCCACGTCCCTGGACCCGGGCGTGAAGCCCTTCCTGGTCGTCTCCTACTGGACGCACCTGACGGGCGCCGAGTTCTAGACCGTGAGAATTCTGGGAGAGAGGCGCGACCCTCAGCGCCGGGCCGGGGCGGTGTTATCGGACGCCGCCCCGGGTCTGTTGGCGCGCGTGTCGGCGCCGCGATCAGGGCCCGGAGTCGCCCAGCTCGCCGCGCAACCAGGCGCGCGCGAAGAACCAGTCTCCCTCGGCCGTGCGTTTCGAAATCTCGAGCGTGGTTGCGACGTCGTCCATCGTGAGGCCGGAGAAATAGCGCAGCTCCACGACCTGCGCCTTGCGCGGGTCGAGCTCTGCGAGTCGTATCAGGGCCTCGTCGAATGCCAGCACGTCGAGGACTTGCGATTGGTCTTCGCCGGCCACCTCCAGAACCACCTCGAGGTCCTGCCGCTCGCCACCATCGCGCTTGAGGGCATTGCGCTGGCGCGCACGGTCGACGAGAATGCGCCGCATTACACGGGCACAGAGGGTCAGAAAATGGGAACGATCAGACAGCCCCGCAAGGGTTTGATCCACGAGGCGCAGATAGACCTCGTTCACGAGCGCGGTCGGCTGCAAGGTCAGCGCGTCGCCGCGGCTGCGCATGCGGCTGCGAGCGAGGGCGCGCAGCTCGTCGTAGACGAACGGCAGCAATTCATCCAGGGCCGCCTGTTCCCCGTCGCGCGAACGCTGAAGTAGCTGGGTGAACGACTCGGGAGGTAGCATGGCGAAAGATCCGGAAGACCGTGATGCGGAGAGCGCATCCTACTCCACCAGCGACGGGCGTCCATTCGCACTTCTCGCGCGCATTTTCGAGGACGCGCGGGATCTCAGCGGGGGTGCACGCACGGAATACCTGGATCGGGAGGCCGGCGCCTCGACGAGCTTGCGGCGCGAGGTCGACCGATTGCTCGGACTGCACGAGGCAGAGAGCGGGCTGCTGGACGAAGGGCACAGTGCTGTCGAGGCCCAGATGGCCCAGGATGTACTCGAGGAGCATGCGCCCGAAATGGCCAGCTTTCTACCGGAGACAATTGGCAGTTACCGGGTCGAGCGATCCCTCGGTCGTGGTGGCATGGGACAGGTATTCCTGGCCGTGCGCAGCGACGGCGATTTCGAGAAGCGCGTGGCCATCAAGGTCCTGCGGCCCGGCATGGACGACGCCGACCTGCTGCGGCGTTTCAAGAGCGAGCGCCGCATTCTGGCCCAGCTGGAGCATGCAAATATCGCGACCTTGATCGACGGTGGGGCGATGGAGGACGGCCGGCCCTATGTCGTGATGGAGTACATCGAGGGCCGCGACCTGATCACGCATGCACGGGAACAGGGCCTCTCGATCGGGCAGCGGCTGCGCCTCTTCATGAAGATCTGTGCGGCCGTCGAGCATGCGCATCGCAACCTGATCGTGCATCGAGATCTCAAGCCGAGCAATATTCTCGTGACCGCTGATGGCGAGCCAAAGCTCCTGGACTTTGGCATCGCGAAGCTGCTGCAGACCGAGACGTCCGAACACTCCGTGGTGCATACCAGCACAGGCATGTCGCTCTTCACGCCCGAGTACGCCAGTCCGGAGCAGGTCCGGGGCCTGCCGATCACGACGGCCAGCGACGTCTACTCACTCGGCGCCCTGCTCTACGAGCTGCTGACCGGCACGCGAGCACACGTGCTCGAGACTCGGCGCCCGGCCGAGGTCGAGCGGGTCGTCTGCGAGACGCCACCCACGCTGCCCAGCTCGGTGCAGGCCAAGGACCTCAGCACGCGCTGGAGGCGGCGGCTCGCGGGCGACCTCGACAACATCACGTTGATGGCGCTGCGCAAGGAGGCCGGCCGCCGCTACGGATCGGTGTCGGAGCTGTCCGGCGATCTGCAACGCTTTCTGGACAGCCTGCCGATCCGTGCCCGCAAGGACACATTTAGCTATCGCACGACCAAGTTTGTAAGGCGACACGCCTGGTCAGTCGCTGCGGGCGTCTTGCTGGTCGCCCTGCTGGGTGTCTTTGCTGTCGTCATGGCCTTGCAGACCCAGCGCACCATGCGCCAGCGCGATATCGCGGAGCGTGAGGGCCAGATTTCCTCCCAGGTTTCAGAATTCCTGATCGAGCTGTTCCGGGTATCGGATCCGGGCGAGTCCTCGGGCGAGGATGTGCTCGCGCGCTCCTTGCTGGACCGGGGCGCGCGCCAGATCGAGCACGAGCTGGATTCGGGACCGATAGTACGCGCCGAGTTGATGGAGACCATGGCGCGCGCCTACATGGCACTCGGCCTGTACGAGGCCGCCCGGCCCCTGTTCGAGGGTACCCTCGCGCTGCGCCGTGAGCACGGAGCGACGCAGCGCGGCGCGGCTGAAAGCACCTGTCTGCTCGGGCACATGGAGCGCACCGTCGGAAACTACGAGCGGGCCGAGGTGCTGATGCGTGCGGGCCTCGACGAGCTCGTTGAGCTCGGATACGCGGCGACCGACGAGGCGGCCGAAGGGCAGATCGCACTGTCGATGCTGATGGCCGAGGTCGGTCGTGCCCCGGAGGCCCTGGCCCTCGTCGGTCAGGCGATGGCGACCTACGGCGAACTGTACGAGGCTCCGCACAGCAGAATTGCCGATGCCCTGTCGGCAAATGCGAATCTCCATCAGGATCTCGGACAGCTCGAACGTTCCCTCGAATTGCAACTCGAGACCCTGGCGATGCGGACGGAGCTGTTCGGAGGCGACCACCCCGCCTGTGCCATCACCCACAATGGAATCGGCCGGATCTTGAGGGTCATGGGGCGCTTCAGTGAAGCGCGCGAGCACCTGGAAGAGGCCCTGCGCATCCACCTCATGATTCTTGGTGCAGATCACCCCGACGTCGACAATGACTACTTCGGGCTCGCATCCCTGGCCGAGGACGTGGGCGACGCACCCCGTGCCGAAGCCCTCTATCGGGAGATCCTCGAGCGCGATCGGGGACGCTTCGGCGACAGGCACCCGTACGTGGCACTCGATACGTCCTCCCTGGCGGGTGTCCTCAGCCAACAGGGCCGCCACGCGGAGGCGGAGGCGCTCTTTGAAGAAGCCCTTTCGATCCAGGTCGAGACGCTCCCCGAAGATGCGCCCGAGATCGCCACGACCCTCTCGAACATGGCCGTGCTGTTCCGCAGCATGCGACAGGACGAGCGGGCGCGCGACCTGCTCGAGCAGGCGCTCGCGATTCGAGAGAGAGTCTTTCCGCCGGACCACCCGACAGTCTTGACAGCTCGGAACATGATCGCGGTCGCACTCTCCGACCAGAGGCGCTTCGCAGAGGCCGAAGAGATCCAGCTCGAGATTCTGGACGCCCGGCGAGCGAAGCTTGGAGAGCACCCACACGTGGCTGGCAGCCTCTACAGCATCTCGATCGGTCGCCGTAACATGGGCGATCTCGAAGGGGCTCTCGAGTACCTGATCGAGTCGATCAGTGTCTATCGGGCGACCCTTCCCGTCGGCCACGTGGACATGGCCCGGCCGCTGGTAGCATTGGGGCAGCTGCTCTGTATTCTCGAGCGGCCATCCGAAGCCCTCGAGCCATTGCGCGAGGGACTCACGATCCGTGAGGCCCAGCTACCCGAAGGGCATCTGGACATCGGGATCGCGCGCCGCCGTCTCGCCACGTGCCTGGCCCAGCTCGGCCAGGCCGACGAGTTCGAGGCACTCTTCGAGTCAGCCCTGGAGATCTATCTGGCGCGGCTGGGAGCCTCCCATCGCGAGACCGGCAGCACCCGAAAGGACTTTGCCGATGCGTACGAGGCGTTGGGTCGGCCAGAGGACGCCGCGCGGATCCGAAAGGGGCCGTAGCTCGCATCCCGCACCAGAATCCGCGCCCAGCGGCCCATTTTCTGGGGCGGTGAGCGTCGTACGACCCCATACTGAGCCCCTCGGATCGGCGCGACAATCACCGTGACACATACTGCCCCCAACTGCGTATGGACCCCTGGACGGCTTCGTCCACGGTGCATGTCGCGCATGCCCATTCTCACGCGAGCAAGGATTCACCCTGCAGAACTCTGAGCAGCAATTGAGTATGGGCCTCGACCGGGCGGATGTCGTCATCGCGGAGGCGGCCAGGATCGCGACGGCCTACCTGTCGGGCGATTCCGAGCGTGGCGAGCCCGTGATCCGGCACCTGGCACCGGAGGTCCTGTGCGAGCGCCTGGACTTGACTCCGCCGCAGACAGGACGCTCCCTCGAGGACCTGCTCGAGGGCGTCCGGACCACGCTCCGCTACAGCGTACGCACGGGCCATCCCGGCTTCTCGAATCAGCTGTTCGGCGGGCACGACATGGCCGCTCTGCTCGGCGAGTGGATGACGGCCCTGCTCAATACGTCCATGTACACCTACGAGGTGGCGCCGGTCGTCACCTTGATGGAGACCGAGCTCATCCGACACATGTGCACCTTTGTCGGGTGGGATGCCAGTGAGGGTGAGGGTGTCTTCACGCCGGGCGGGAGTATCGCAAACCTGATGGCGTTGATCGCGGGTCGCAATCGATTGCTGCCGAGTGCCAAGGAGAGTGGCCTGGGAAGGGACGATCGCCTGGTCCTCTTCGCCTCCGAGGAAGCCCATTATTCGATCGATCGGGCGGCCAGCGTCGCCGGGCTTGGCACGGGCGCCGTGCGCAAGGTCGCGGTGGATGAACTGGGCCGGATGATCCCACAGGCTCTCGAAGCAGCGGTGCTGGCCGCACGCGCCGAGGGCTCGGTGCCATTCTTCGTGTGCGCAACAGCGTCAACAACCGTCGCCGGCGCCTTCGATCCCATCGATCGGGTGGCCGCCGTGGCTCGGGAGCACGGACTCTGGCTCCATGTCGATGCTGCCTGCGGCGGCGCGGTACTGCTCTCCAAGCGTCATCGGGGATTGATGCAGGGCAGCGAGCATGCGGATTCGCTCACATGGAATCCCCACAAGCTGATGGGTCTACCGCTCACATGCTCGACCCTGCTCGTCCGTGAGCCCGGTCGATTGGCGACGACCAATGCGATGGGGGCCAGTTACCTGTTTCATGACAATGACGAGGCTCGCTTCGATCTGGGCGACCTGAGCCTGCAATGCGGGCGACGGGTGGATGCGCTGAAGCTGTGGCTCTCTTGGCGCGCACTGGGCGACGATGGGCACGCGCGGCGGATCGAGAGTCTGTTCGAACTTGCGACCAGCCTGCGCGACAAGGTCGTCGATCGTGATCACTTCGAGCTGGTGCGCGAGCCACAGGGCTGCAATGTCTGCTTCCGCTACGTCCCGCAGTCACTGCAGAAGACCCCGCCCGGCCCGGACCGTGGCAAGCAGCTCGGCGCCCTGACGATCGAGATCCGAGAGCATCTGCGCCGCGAGGGTCGTATCCTCACCAACTATGCGGTTCTGGACGGAGTCCCAACTTTTCGATACGTGGCCAGCAACCCACGCGCCACCGATGAGGACTTGCAATCGCTCCTGAGCGAGATCGAGCGCATCGGCGCCAGTCTGTCGGTCTAGGAAACGGGGTCTATGGAGTGCGGATCCGGATGTTCCGGAGTTCGACGACTGACCCTGGGTGGTTCTGTTCGATGCCGATCTGTCCGCTCGTGTGACGACGGCTCCGATCCAGGTACTCGTTGATGAGGATGCCATTCACGCGCACGGTCACGAGCACGCCCTCGGGCTGGTCACGGCAGCTCAGTTCGTAGTCGAACCAGGTTGCTGCCGGGATCAGGTGCGTATGGATCGGTGCCAGCCCGCTCAGGCTGCCGGTCTTCTCCGGGCTCGGAAAGGAGCTGCTGATCTGGGCCTCGTAGCCCAGGAGCTGCCCGTCCTGCGATGAAGCTCGTCCGAACAGACCCGAGTTGCCTCCATCGTTGATCTTGGCACGGGCGCGCAGATCGAAGTCGCCCAGGTCCGACCGATTGCTCAGAAGGAAGCCCGCACCCCCGCTGCCGATCAGGGTCTCGCCGTCGATCTCCCAGTCCGCGTCGCCGATGGTCTGCCAGCCGCTCAGGTCGTCGCCATTGAACAGATGAACCCAGTCCACCTCGCTCTCGCCTTCATGGTCCGCTGTCGGCCTGACCATGATCGAGCCAAATGCCACTGGCCCGTGATCGCCCTGCAACAGGATCGGACCCAGCGGGGCCTCCGTAGGATCGAGGGCGCCGAGGGTCGGCTCCGGGACCTCGAGATCCTCCTGGACCAGGTTTCCGTCGATCTCCACGCTCAGAAAGCTCGCGTTCTGGATCTTCTTCCCCGCGCCGTCGAAGCGCGGAGCGCGGAAGTCGATCTTGAGCTCGTGCCAGGCGCCGGCGCGCTTGAACATGTTCTTCGATGGGGCACTGCCCGGCCAGGTGGGTCCACTGTAGATAGCACCACAGTCCGCGGCGCCAGGATTGCGAGTGCCCGTGCTGTCGAGCAATTGCACCTCGTAGCGGCCCATCATGTAGACGCCCGAGTTGCCGCCCTCAGGCAGCATGAAGGTCAGCGTCAGCTCACAATCACCGAAGTGTGCCTTGCTGACGTAGGACGATGGCCCGTCTCCTTCCGTGCTGGCAGTGTTCGTGAGCGCGTTGACACCGGGCGTGGTCTTGAATCGAGTTGGGTCCTCCGGATCCAGCTGCGCGTCGCAGAGCTCCCAGCCATCGGACACCCAGGCATCGAGCGCGTCGCCGTAGGAGAGGCGCAGCCAGCCGCCCTGGGCCTCGCTGCGCGGCGGCGGGGGTTCGACCAGCTTGGCGACGAAGGCACTCGTACGCGGCCCTTCCGGCAGCTGGTTGATCGTGTAGGCAAACTCCTCGTGCAGCAACTGCGATCCATCCTCTGCCCGCAATCCGTTCAGCCGGCAGCGCACAACCATGGCTGGCGTGAGCTCGGCCGCGCGGAAACGCAGAGTCCTGCGATCGCTCGAGACCTCGGCCGAGACCACGTCCAGTGTCTCGCGCTCTTGCTCCGGTGATCCGTACTCCCACCAGTAGTTGTAGTCGTACTGGACCATGTCGATGTCCGCCGGAGACGGTGTGCAGTCGACGGCCAGCGGCTTCGTCAGGCTGACCTCGAAGCCGTCCTGCAACAGGTGCACGCCGTGGATCTCGAGGGGCAACACCCCGGTCCAGCGCAGCCGCGCCAGTCCATGGCCCGGTGCCAGGCCACCCCAGCCGCGATTCGTCAGGCCCGCAAAGAGGGAGCCATCGGGCCCGAAGCGCACGCGACAGACAGAGCCGATGTTCTGCCGGAACAGGACGCACGCGCCCTGGTACTCTCCGCGAACCTTCTCGAGCAGGGCACGCAGCACGAGTCCGTTGGTCAGCTCCGCAACGAACAGCTGATCCTCGAATGGCCCGAAGGCGCCGCCGGTGGCGTCGGGCACCAGGTTGCCCGTGGAGCGGGACCAGTCGTAGGGGATCCAGATCGCGGCGGGGGCGCGCTGGGCGGCACGCGCTGGTGGAATCTCGTCGCTCGCGAGGGTCTGGGAGCTGCGGTACTCCTCGGTCCAGTCGAGGGAGGCCGGGTGTCCGTAGAAGTTCCCTTCCTGGACGTGAAAGATCGGACTGGAGGCCATCCAGTCGCCCTGGTTGTCGGTCACGAAGATCTCGCCCAGGGCGTTACGGCCCAGGCCGGCGGGACTGCGGAAGCCGCAGGCGAAGGGGCGCGTCGTACCGTCGGGTGCGATGCGCAGGATCCACCCTCTGTATGGGGCGATCGACTTGCCGTGCCACCACTTGGGGGACATGAAGCCCACATTGAGGCCCACGTAGAAGTTGCCGGCCGGGTCACGCGGCAGCCCGAAGGCGAACTCGTGGTAGTTGCCCGACATGCCCCAATCGTCACTGATCGTGTCGATTTGATCGCAGCGACCGTCGCCATCCGTGTCCACCAGGCGCGATACCTCTCCCCGCTGGACCACGTAGATCTCGTCGTCCACCACGGACAGGCCCAGGCCCTCGTTCAGTCCTTCCGCGAAGAGCGTGAAGGTCGCGTCGGACAGGTCGTCGGCCGTTGGCTCGCTCACCGTCCACACCTGACCGCGGCGAGTGCTGATGACCAGCCGCCCATCGGACAGGAAATCGAGGCCTCCTACCTCGAGCAGCGCGTCTTGCGGGGCGGTGAAGTGCTCGACCGTGTAGTAGCTGGACTCGAGCGCCGGTGTCTCCTGAGCCCGGGCCAGTGGAGCGCCTGCGGCGAGAGCGAGGGTGCTAGCGAGGCCGATCGATCGGTGCCAGATCATCGTGCCACCTGCGCGCGAACGACCGACTGTGTCGCCTCGTCCCACTGGGGACACAAGAGGGTCGTGACGACTACCCGCCGCTCGACTCCTCCGTCAATCCTTGCCCAACCCTCGTCTAGCGATCCCGCACCGACCACGGACACGACCTGGACCAGTCCCGACTCCGACCTGTAGGCGCGGATCTGTTGACCTGCATCGGCCGTGTTTGGTTCCCAGGGCAGGCGCGCACCGATCGGCGCGATCAGGTCGCCCGATAGGGACCAGGTCCCGGCGGAATGGCTGGCGCGTGCGTCAATGCTGAAGCTGCGCTCGAAGCCCGAGGCCTTGGGTGTGGCGATGGCGCGCACGGCCTCCTCGACCCGTGCCCAGGGGCGACCCGATTCATCGTTCAGGTCGTACGACAGGCCGACGTCGACGCCCCGTACCCATGTCGATCGCATCTTCGCAGCGAGTACGCGCGTGTGCGCTCCGTCCGCGAGCTGGAAGGCTGGCCCTGGGATCCCACCATGGAGGGTGTGGATGACCGGACCCAGGGGCTTCAATGGTGTTCCACCTCGTCCGGTCCAGTCCTGTCGTTCCACGAATGGACCCTGTCGAATCCCGAGCAGGCGTACGTCGTCGATGCGGTACTCGAAAGTCAGGCCCGAGGTCGTGCCCAGCAGCAAACCGCGCGGATGGGCCGGAGCGCCCTCGCTGATGGGGGGCAGGTGCCCGCGCACAACCAGCGGCTCGTCACCCACCTCGAGGATGGCACCACTCACGTCCGTCTCCTCGATCGGCGGCCCCAGAGCGCGCACGTAGAGAGCGAGCGCACGCAACCCGGCTTCGTCGATGGCCGAGTCGAAGCCGGGCATGGGCGTGCCCGGGATTCCGGTGCTCAGGGTGCGGAAGAGTGCCTCGGGTGTATTCCCGAAAGAGAATCCCCCGTCCTTGAAGCTGCGCGCCGGTCGGTCGAGGACGGTAACGCCCTGGCCGTCGCCAGTCTCTCCGTGGCAAGTCGCGCAATGTTGTAGAAACAAGGCCCGCGCATCAGGCTTGTCACGATACGTGCCCGGGTCGTCGGCCTGCGCCTGAACGACGGCCAGTGTAAGGGCAAGGAGCAGGGGGAGTAGCCGGAGGAGTCGTTGCATTCACAATTGGGGGCAGGGGCGCGGTCGAAACTGGGGCGCCGAGTCTAGGCTCCGGCCAGCCAACCGGGAAGCGCGCTCATGCCCGCTTGCCTTCGCCTGGCCTGCGGCGGGTCCAGCTGCTCCGTTTCAACAAGGGTTGCCCAGCGCGGCAACGGGGGATTATCCGTTCCTGAATGCCACTGGTGCAGATTGATGGCGGGAGGGTACAACAAAGACCTCGGTCTCGTTGTGGGAACCGAATGCGGGCCCATCGAAGAAACGCAGACTACAGCGCCATCGTCCACATGAAACAAACCGTTCTACATTGCTCCTGGCTGCTTGCGATTGCATGCGCGTCGCCGGCCGCGACGGTCCATCCGGCTACACAAGACGTTCCGGTGCAGACGGAACAGTCCGGCGGGGACGGCGAGTTGCCTGGGTTACTCGGGCTGGCCGACAGGACCGACATTCTTGTCATCGGAGAGACCCATGGATCCCTCGAGGCTCCAGGCGTCGCGCTTCTGGCGATCGACGCGGGGCTGGAGCTCGGCGCGCCCGTGATCCTGGGCCTGGAGTTGTGGACCTCGGAGCAGGCCGGCCTGGATACCTACCTCGCATCGTCGGGAGACTCGGCCGCCCGAGGCAAGCTCCTCTCCGGTGTGTTCTGGACAGGTACCGAGGACGGTCGTTCAAGCCGCGCAATGTTCGATCTCATCGAGTCTGTTCGACAGCGCATATCCGAGGGACTGCCGGCCGGCGCGATCTGCTTCGACGACGCCGTCCACGGTGACCCCGGCGCAAGGGACGAATTGATGGCACGGGCGATTCTCAGGGATCGGGCCCAGCGCCCGGATACCAAGTACGTCGTCCTGGCGGGAAACTGGCATACGCGCTCGCTCAAAGGGCCTGATGTGGATGACTCCCGGGCCCCGATGACCTGGCACCTGCGACAGGCGTCGGCTCGTGTGAATTGCCTGAAGGTGCGCTGCAGCGGCGGAGAGTTCTGGTGCTGTACGGATGAGGGCTGCGGCATCCACCGCTTCGGCGGCGAGGGCCCGGCCAGCGGCGGCGGCCTGCAGCTCTTCGACCAGCAGGATGCCCAGGGCTATGACGGCGCCTTCGACCTCGGCCCGGTGAATGCCTCGCCACCGGCGGTCTCGAACGCGGTCAACTCCACCTGCCCGCGCTCCGGGAAGCCGATCGAGAACAGTTTCCTGGCTCACTACCGCGGACGTCTGGTCGGCTTCTGCAATGCCCATTGCCGGGACGACTTCGCCGCCAACATCGAAGAACGGCCCGATGACCGCGGGGTTTTCGACGCCCTGATCGACACCGGGCCCTGACGCCGCCGCTCGATGGCGGGCGCCTCGCACAAGGGGAGTTCCCGGCTAGTAGTCGATCCCGTTGATCCCTGCGAAGACCTCCCAGCGCGTTTCGTGCACCTGGTCGAGCTCGGCGTCGTCGATGGCCTGGCGCAAGCGATCGTACGCATTGAGATTGCCCCAACCGTAGGCGTTACGCGTGTAGCGAATGTGATCGAAGATCTCATGGTGCGTCGGCCGAGGAGTCAGAACGGCCGAGACCGTGCGATAGTCCCAGAAGAACCGAAGCCAGTCCATCTCGACCGAGTGCCCATCGATGGGGGAGCACTGGTTCTCCATCCATGCGCTCACGCCGCCCGATGGGTCTGGACCATCCCCTTCGAGATCGACCATCCAGTTGTCGGCCTGAAAGTCCTCGTACGCAAGGCCCGCGATCTCCTTGTAGTACTTGAACCAGCCCTCGGTCTCGTCGTGGTCGTTCCAGGCCAGGGCGGAGAGGTAATGGGCAAATCCCTCGACAAAGGCGCCAGCGGCCGTTTCCCGCGAGCGCATGGCGTGGCTGCCCACGCCGTTGAATGCGCAGAATGCCCCGCCCCCGTCATCGCCGTACGCGCCGGCTGCAAGCCCGAGCGTGCCCGCCCACTTGCGATGGATCCAGTGGCCGACCTCGTGGCCGACGAGGAACTTTCGGTTGCTGTCGCCCGGCTTCATCTCGACGAAGTCATCGGGCTGGCAGGATCCCTCACAGGTGGGGTTGTCGGTTACCAGGCGCAGCTTCTTCGGTCCCGAGAGGCTGGGGCTCGTGTGCGAGTCCACCCAATGGAAGATGAAGCTTCCGAAGCCCATCAAGGTCGATTCCTCTGCGGCCTCGCTCTGAAGGTAGATGCGCCGCGGGAGTCCACCGGGGTTGACGACCTGATGCCAGGTCGCGATCTCGTCGTTGTAGGCCTGTGCCTTGGTGTCACTCGTCTGCAGGGTGATGTCGTCATTCGATCCGAGGCGCGCCTCGGCGAAGATCGATACCTTGAATCCCATGTTCTCGGTCGACGGGAAGGTGAAGCAACCATTGTCCTTGCTGGCGTAGAAGGTCTGCGGCGAGGCCCAGTTGGCATGGTCCACCACGACCTTCATGCCACGTGCCTTCATGTACATGCCCTGCTGGTAGTAGTCCTCTCCAAAGCCACTGTCTATCGAGGAGTAGGTCCAGCGCATGCAGAATTCCCACTCACCGTTGTTGGCCGGCCCCGTACCGTCGGGCGGCCCGAAGTCCTCTGCTGCCGAGCCCACGCCGGCGCCTCCGTCGAACACGCCCATGACATTCGCGGGCGGCGTGCTTGCGAAGAACTGGTTTTTGAGATCGCCGGCAAAGAAGAGCGTATGGCGTGCACCGCGGCCGTAGAGCTGGACGGCCCCGGCCGAGTCCTGATGGAAGAACACGACCGGCGCGTAGGCCCGATCGAGGAGAGCTCCCGTGACGTCTCGGATCGAGGCCTGCACCATGAGGCTGCCGGAGAAGTCGAGATCGAAGAGATCGACTCCGTACCCGGTCAAGGGGACCGGGACCAGTACCGCTGAACTTGGAGGCAAGGTGCCGGAGCCGAGGTTGAGCTCCAGGCGTTGGCCGTCGGCGACGAAGAGCCCCTCAATATCGTAGGTCACGGTCTCCGCGCCGATGTTCTGCACGGACACGTTCGTGTTTCCGGGCGTCGGAAGCGAGGCCACGGTGTCCTCGGTCGGCACGTCTCTCCAGGTCAACTGAACGTAGCCTGGCACCAGGGCTAGCGCGTCACACGGAGGCGTCTCGATCCCCGGGATGGCCCTGCGCCCGGCGCCCGGGCCCGGGGCGGTCTGGGGCCCGCCCTGAGGCGAAGCCATGGGCTGGGCGAACGAGGGGACAGAGAGAAGAGTCAGTGCGATGGCAACGGACTTCATGGGGGGCTCCATGGTCAATCGGGAAGATCAAGTACACCCCTTGACGCAGCACCTGGCCGGAGCAGCCGCCACCTGTTTGCAGATTTTCTTGGATCCGAAGCCCAACCCGGGACTCTGCTGGAGTCTGCCGAGACACCACAATGGGTCCCTTCAGGAATTGCGTCTACTCGATCCGGTCTCTCACGAGCCTGGTCCTGGCACGACTGGGCCCAGGCTCGTTCGAGTCCCTCTTCAGTCCCGGCACGATCCGGAGGAGGTGGGCTGCTAGTCCGTCACCATCGTGAGTTCAGCCCGCGGCTTCTTGGTCCGGGTCGGGAATCGGCCGTCCAGATGGGGGCCTTCGATCTTCCAGCAGTTGGCCTCGGCTTCGCGGTGGATCAAGGTGAGCAGGTTGCGCAGGTCGTTCCATGCTTCTTCGCAGGCCACGCGGTGCTCCGTGAATGCCCTTGCCAGGCCGATGGCAGGGGGGCGCGCGCTGGTGCGGCCGGCGTTGCACGCATCGGCGAGTTCGGCGCGTACCCTGTCCGCCAGCTCGGACACATCCTGGCGGCTCTGCCAGGATCCGTCGACGGCGATGCCCGTGGCGAAGTGCCTGTCCAGTAGTGCGGTCAGCCCAGTCTGGGTTCCGGCGAGCGCGGCCTCGCAGGCCCCAAGCTCGGCAGCGGCCTGCTCTGTCAGATCGTTGTTGGCGCGCTCGACCTGCTCGTCAAACTGCTCGAAGGCCCTGTTCGTGCGTCGAATAAACCTGTGGCTCATGCGGTCGACCTGCTGGCGAACGTCCTCGAGGCATTCCTCAACCTCGCCGGGCGCCGGAACCTCCATCTCGCGCAGGCGCCTGGCGAGTTTCTGGGAGAAGACCTCACGCGTCCTTCGGAAGGCGCAGGTGATGCGTTCGTGAAGCTGGGTGCGAATGCCCTCGACCGTTCGTTCGGTCCAGGCCACGTTCTCGTCGTAACGACTCGCGTAGCGCTCCTCGTGCCGGCGGAATTCCTTGACCGCCTCGCGCCAGGGGCGCTGGCAGCGCTCGAGGAGCACCTGCCCCGCGCTGCGTGCCATTCCGAGGAACGTCTTTCGGCAGCGCTGGTCGAGCTCGGCCTCATCGGTTTCGAAGACGAGGCGCTCGGCGAAGCCCTCGTTGAGTGACTGGCCCAGCTCGTCCCATCCCGCATCCGTGCGGTCGATCCTGTCCTGGGGAAGCCGCTCTGCCAGGTCGATGCGCAGCTCGGCGACGGGCGCGGCGAGCTCGGCGTCAAAGCGTCCGTCGATCAATTCCAGGAGCTCGGCTTCGCGTGCTTCGGTGTAGGCGGCGACCTCGGCGTCACCGCGGGCCAGAAGCTCTTCAATCTGCTGCCGGGCCTGCCCCTGCACCTCGCGCGAGCGAGATTCCGTTTCGCCCGCCAGGTCACGGTAGGCCGCAGCCCGGGAGCCGTAGCCCTCCTTCAGTTCGCGGAACGCGGCGAGCTGATAGAAGGGGTGATCCGCCTCCAGGGTGTCGCTCGAAAGGAAGCTGGCCAGCTCCTGTTCATTGGAAGGCTGGGGCAAGCTCGCGGCGGCGATGGAGACCCGGTGTTCAACGCCAGCTCGCACAAGCAACAGGCTGAGCCCCTTGCCGCGCGCGATGGCGCGGTCGAGTCGGCCCAGGTCCGCGATCTCGCGGTTCACTTGCACGATCACATCGAAGGCTTGCAGCTGCGGCGGTGCGTTCCCGGCCAGTGCGGCCACGAGCAGACCGTGCTGGGCTGGCAGGCCGATGTGCGCAGCGAGTGCAGCCGGAACAGGACGGAGCTCGGCGCCGAAACGACTGGTCACCGGCGGCCGCTGCGCTGTTTGCGGAAGCGTGGGGGTGGACGGCGCGGCCGCAGGATCCGGCGACTTCCGCAGTTCCCTTGCGGCGGGGGCTTCACCGCCGATGGCGATGGCGATCGATGCGGCGGCGAGAACGAAAACGGTGGGGGCCAGCAGCTGCTTGAACATGGGACGTTGCTCCGCGCGTGGAAAAACCGACGTCAGAGTCTGTGCGCAACACGTCGCGCACCCTGATCAGAGTCGGCGTGGGACGCCGAGTATTGTCGCGTCTGAACGGGCCAAGTCGAGCGTTCACAGTGACGTCGGTTTTCTTTACAGGTTCTGAAAATGAAGCTGCTGGCAACGCGCAGGGAGGAGATTCGAGACGGACTCGTGGGGAGAGCTGGTCGTCGGCTGCACGCGCCGCGTGTCAGCAGGTCGCCTCGTAGACACCGGCCGGGCATCGAGGCGCTCGGTCACACCCTCGCAATAGTCCGGGGGGAAAGTGCAATCATCCTTGCCGCTTCGGGGCTCTGTCAGTAAACTTTGTATTGCAAAGCTAATAGCCCGCTGGAATGCCCGTAGAAGCGCTCATCATGAATGTAGACGACGCCCTCGACCGCCTCGACCTGATCCAGGAGCAGCTATCGCGCTCGACTCCGGTGCGCGGCTACCGCGCGGCAACGGTGGCCTGGACGGCAGTCCTGGGAGCCGGTGGCATCGCGGCCCAGTTCGCATGGGTGGGGGACGGGCTGAGCGACAGGCGCGCGTACCTGACGGTCTGGGTCGGCCTGGCACTCGTCAGCATCTTCGGCCTGAGCCTGGAGGTCGGCCGGCGATATTTTCTCACGAGCTCGCGACACGAGCGCCACGGGCTGCTGCGTACCCTCTTCTCCGTCGTGCCGGCATTCGGCACTGCCGCCGTCCTGACCCTGGCGCTAGCGGGTGGTTCGGATGAAGTCTTCATCCTGCTGCCCGGCTTGTGGATGCTCTGTTTCGCCCTCGCCGTGTTTTCCTCCTTGCCGCGCCTGCCCCAGGGAATCGGCTCGGTGGCATGCCTCTACTTTGCGGCCGGCGCGTGGGCCCTGGCGCAGCCAGCGGCCGTTGCCCTCTCTCCGTGGACCATGGGCGCTGTGTTTTGCCTGGGCCAGGCCTGGGCCGCGCGAATCCTGATGCGCAGCCCGGAGGGCACCGAGTTTCCCCTCGACAGAAGCGAGGGCCTCCAATGAAGCGCAAGCCCGACGGCCGTCGTGCGCGCTTCAACTATGGCGGATTGGAGCGGGTCATCCACGAGAAGGCGCGTCTGGGGATTCTGACTGCGATCGTGGCCGAGCCCCACGGCATCGCCTTCAACGACCTCAAGGAGCTGTGCGGACTGACCGACGGCAATCTGAGCCGGCACCTCAAGACCCTCGTCGACGCCGAGCTGATCGCTGCCGAGCGGGATTCGGACGCGGGCCGGCCGCAATCGATCTACCGCCTCACGCGCGTCGGGCGTGCACGATTCCTGGAGTACCTGGCCGAACTCGAGCGGGTCGTCGCCGATGCGGCCCCGGCGCGTCCGGCCACCAGCCGTCGTCGGCAACGTCCGCGCACGGGCGGGGCTGGCGCCTGATCTCAACTTGACCCACACCCTGTTCTGGATCCAGAAACTTTGCGTTGCAAAGTGAACAAATGCGCAGCACTCCGGCCCGAATGCGAGTCGCTCCGGCACTCGATACCTTTGCCCGTTGCGGACCACCGACGGCGCGACATGCACTGCTCATCAATCCCTTCTATCCCAAGGATCCCCACTCGAGCTACGGCAAGCACGTACTCACTCCAAGCCTGGCCCTGACCACCGTGGCGGCGGGCACACCGCCCGGATGGGCGGTCGAATACTGGGACGAGAACCTGCTTCAAGGGCACCCTCCATTCGCGCCGTTTCCCCAGGTGGTGGGAATCACCGTTCATCTGACCTTTGCCAGACGCGCCTATGAGCTCGCCCGCTGGTATCGGGATCGGGGCGCGCTCGTCGTTCTGGGCGGGCTGCACGTGATCTCCTGTCCTGAGGAGGTACGACCCCATGGGGACGCGCTTGCCCTGGGCGAGGGGGCAGCTATCTGGGGGCGCGTGCTGCGTGACGTGGACCAGGGTCAGCTGGCGCCGGAGTATCGCGCCGACTACCGGGTGCCCTACCGCACGGATCCGGCGCCGCGGCGAGATCTCCTCGAGCGCTCCTCCTACCTCACGACGACGAGCCTGATAGCGACCCGGGGTTGCCACAACCGTTGTTCATTCTGCTACCTGTCGACCGAGGGGCTCTTCCTGCCCTACCAGGTGCGCGACGTGGAACAGGTCGTGGCCGAATTCGCCGCGGACCGGCAGCCGTACGGGGTCTTCATCGACAACAATCTCGGCTCGCGGCCCGAGTATCTGCGTCGCCTGTGCCAGGCCCTGGGCCCCCTCGAGAAGATCTGGAGTGCGGCCGTGAGCATCGATGTCGCGGATGATCCCACGTTGGTGCGAGAGATGGCACTCGCGGGATGCACCGGCGTCTTCGTGGGCTTCGAGTCCCTCGATACTCGCAACGTCATCGGGAATCACAAGAAGAGCCCACCCGCGGATGACTATGCGCGCCGGGTGCGACTGTTCCACCGTTTTGGAATCCAGGTCAACGGTAGCTTCGTGCTCGGCTTCGACCACGACGATGCGGGCGTCTTCGAGCGGACTGCCGCCTGGGTCGAGGAGCAGCGCCTGGAGTGCGCGACATTTCATATCTTGACGCCCTATCCTGGCACGCCGACCTTTGCACAGATGAAGGCGGAGGGGCGCCTGTTGCATGAGGATTGGAGTCGATACGACACGGCTCATTGCGTCTTTCGCCCGCGGAAGATGTCACCCGAGGAGCTCGAGGCCGGGTACGCCTGGATCTACCGCAGGCTCTTCTCCGCGCGGAGCATATGGGCCAGGCGGCCGGAGGATTGGCGCGCGGTCGCGCCCTACCTCGCGATGAGCCTGGTCTACAAGCGTTCGAACCCGCTCTGGGAGCGGCTCATCGCACTCCGGTGGACGGCCAGGGTCTGGCGCCCAATGATCGAGCTCAGTCGTCGGCGTCACCTCCGATTCCGGCGCTCGCTTGCCCTGGGCTCGGTCGACACGCCGGTCAGCGGCTCCGGGTCCGTAATCTCCGCCGGAGTGTGATCCGGCCTGGCCATCTCGTCGCCAGTCAGGCCGACCCTCGCTCTGAATCCGCCTGCGGATCTGCGCCCGAGCTCAGGCGGGGTTGCGACGATTCGCATCAGCCTTCGCCTGGCCTTCGGAAGCAAAGACTCCGGCCATGTCCTTGAAGGACTTGAACTCCATGTAGTTGCCGCTGGGATCCTGCACGAAGAACGTCCCTTGTTCACCGGCCTCGCCCTCGAAGCGGACGCGCGGGCCGATCACGAAGTCTATGCCGTGGGCTTCGACGCGCCTGGCCAGGGATTCCCAGCGATCCCAGGGAAGGATCGCACCGAAGTGCGGGATGGGAACGCGATCTCCGTCCACGGGATTGGTCGGTGGTTCGGGAGGCGTCGTTCGAATCACGTGGGCGGTGATCTGATGCCCGAAAAAGTCGAAGTCGACCCAGTGATCCGAGGAACGGCCTTCCTCGCAGCCCAGGCACTCCCTGTAGAAGCGACGTGTGCTCGCGAGTTCCCGCACCTGGAATGCCAGGTGGAAGGGGGGCGAGTGATGCTGAACGGAATCGGGCATGGCGCTTTCCATGGGGGTGCTGGGGGCCGGGCCGAGTCTATCAGCTCGGCCGGCCCCAAAGGCGCCATGCCTTCGGTGGGATGGTCCCGCCTCTACTGCCAGGTGACCGACGTACCGTTGGATAGGTTGTAGCCGGCCGGTCCGCCCGCGCCATCGCGGAACCAGAACTGGAAGTGGCGCGTGGTGCCCGGGATCGCGAAGGGAGCGATCGGGGCGAAGGTCAGGTCGACAGCCAGGCTGGCGACACCGAGGGCGCCGGTATTGCGTAGGGGAGGCAGGCGGCGGGTGCTACCACCGACGCAGCGGAATCCTTCGCCGAAGGGCGCCTGGATCGCAGTCGAGCCCCAGAAGAACAGGCCGAACTTGTTGGTCGGGCAGTCCTCGGCATACAGGGTCAGATCATTGTCTGCGACGACGGAGCTTCCGAGAGCGAGGATGCTCGCGCCGACCCCACTCGTGTTGATGGCGCCGATGCAATAGGGCACTCCGGCGTCCTGACATTCGTCGGGCGTGCCGTCGCCGTCGTGGTCGGAGCTGGAACCGCTACTGATGTCGCACTCGTCCGGGATTCCATTGGTGTTGCAGTCCGTGATGGACTCGCAGTCATCCGGAGTACCGTTGGAGTTGCAGTCGACCTCGCAGTCGTCGGGCGTTCCGTCGGAGTCGCAGTCCGGCTCGCAATCGTCGGGGGTGCCGTCGGAGTCGCAGTCCGGCTCGCAGGCGTCGGGCGTGCCATCGGAGTCACAGTCCGGGTCGCACTCGTCAGGTATGCCGTTGGAGTCGCAATCCGTGAAGGACTCGCAGTCATCGGGCGTACCGTTGGAGTTGCAGTCGACTTCGCAATCATCCGGGGTGCCGTCTGAATCGCAGTCCGGCTCGCAATCGTCCGGCGTACCGTCGGAGTCGCAATCCGGCTCGCAGGCGTCCGGCGTACCATCGGAATCACAGTCCGGGTCGCACTCGTCAGGAATGCCGTTGGAGTCGCAATCCGCGAAGGACTCGCAGTCATCGGGCGTGCCGTTGGAGTTGCAGTCGACTTCGCAATCGTCCGGGGTGCCGTCTGAGTCGCAATCCGGCTCGCAATCGTCCGGGGTGCCGTCGCTGTCGCAGTCCGGCTCGCAGGCGTCGGGCGTGCCATCGGAGTCACAGTCCGGGTCGCACTCGTCAGGTATGCCGTTGGAGTCGCAATCCGTGAAGGACTCGCAGTCATCGGGCGTACCGTTGGAGTTGCAGTCGACTTCGCAATCATCCGGGGTGCCGTCTGAATCGCAGTCCGGCTCGCAATCGTCCGGCGTACCGTCGGAGTCGCAATCCGGCTCGCAGGCGTCCGGCGTACCATCGGAATCACAGTCCGGGTCGCACTCGTCAGGAATGCCGTTGGAGTCGCAATCCGCGAAGGACTCGCAGTCATCGGGCGTGCCGTTGGAGTTGCAGTCGACTTCGCAATCGTCCGGGGTGCCGTCTGAGTCGCAATCCGGCTCGCAATCGTCCGGGGTGCCGTCGCTGTCGCAGTCCGGCTCGCAGGCGTCCGGAGTACCATCGGAGTCACAGTCCGGGTCGCACTCGTCCGGTATGCCGTTGGAGTCGCAATCCGTGAAGGACTCGCAGTCATCGGGCGTGCCGTTGGAGTTGCAGTCGACTTCGCAATCGTCCGGGGTGCCATCGGAGTCGCAGTCCGGCTCGCAGTCATCCGGCGTGCCGTCGCTGTCGCAGTCCGGCTCGCAGGCGTCCGGCGTGCCATCGGAGTCACAGTCCGGGTCGCACTCGTCGGGTATGCCATTGGAGTCACAATCCGTGAAGGACTCGCAGTCATCCGGCGTGCCGTTGGAGTTGCAGTCGACCTCACAGTCGTCGGGCGTGCCGTCGGAGTCGCAATCCGGCTCGCAGTCATCCGGCGTTCCGTCGCTGTCACAGTCGGGCTCGCAGTCGTCCGGCGTCCCATCGGAGTCACAGTCCGGCTCCTGGCTGTCCGGTACGCCGTCGGCATCGCAGTCGCCGCTGAAGCGCAGGTGATCCAGATAGCCGTGGGAGGGCTGCAGGAAGTCGTACCCGTTACCGACTTGCGCGGTCAGTGTGAAGACCGTCGCCGGCGTCGAGGAGGGGAAGGCCGCTGCGAGATCGATGCTCGTCGTGTCGACCGTCGTCATCGGAAGGCCGAACTTGACCGAGGTCAGGGGCGTGGCGGAGAAGGTGTCTCTGTAATAGAGGTTGAAGGTCGTGCTGCCGTCGCTGACGTCGACGCTCATCCAGTCGTTGAAGATGGGCTCGTCTGCGAATTCGGCACTGATGAAGGCGGCATCGAACTCGAGAAAGGTGAGGCCTGCCGCATAGGAGAAGTCCTGGGTGATACCGGCTCCGCCAACGGCGGGCGCGGTCACTCCACCAGGGTTGGAGGGCGGGGTGGTGTCCAGACTCTCTTCGGCATTCAACGCACACCACTGAGTTCCGTCGACCGGCATGGCGTTGTCGCTCGTGACGCCGCCCTCCGGGTGAATCAGGTGGAAGCTACCCAGGAGGATCGACCATGGGGTCATCGGTGCGCCCGCCGCGATCTGCAGCTCGAAGCTCCCGTCCATGAGGCCGGCACCGAGGGCGGACGTGCCGCCGACCCGGATCGGACGCGGCGTGGTGACGATCGCGGTCCCGTTCGGCCCGCTCACGGTCAGAGACACCATGTACGTACCCGCGGTCGTGTATGTGTGGGTCGGATTGCGCTCCATCGACGCCGCGCCGTCACCGAAGTCCCACCACCAGGCGGTCACGTCCGTGGATGAGTTGTCCGAGAATCGGACGGTCACGGGAGCTGCCCCGACGCTCGGGTCGGACGAGAAGTCGGCTCGAGTCGTGAGGGCTCCGGGCCCGGCCTGGTCGACCTGCGGATTCGGGGCGCCGTCGGCCTCATCGTGGAGGGCGATCGACAATACGTCCGGGTGACGCGCGATCCCGTGCAGGTGGACTGGATCGATGGCGAGGCCGAGTTCGATATCTGACCCGTTCTTGTGGTAGCCATTGGAGTGGGAGGCGAGCGCCTCCAGGGAGCCAATCGACTCGCGAATTCCGCTTCTATTGACGAGCAGAATGTCGACCTGCTGGGGTCCACCGAGTCCGGCGCGTGCGGCATCGCGCACCGCGGGGGTCATGCGGAAGCCCGGCTGGTACTCGTCCACGAACTGAACCGCCGGATTCCTCGTAGCCAGCTGCTGGAGCCCCTCTACCTGCTCGGGTGCAAGGGCGACGATGAAGGAGTTCGATGGGCGATAGAGCAGAGCGCGCGGGGAGAGAGATTCGAGCTCCTCGCGCCACTGATCGCGGACCGGCCCGCGGAACTGGAGCAGGTACAGGCCGGCCTGCTCGTCCAGAGGCTTCCCGAGGGATTCACCGATCATCTCGGGCGCAATCAAGCGCGCGAGCGACCTGGCGGGGTGCATCGTATCCAGGATGCCACCGGAAAGTTGGACCTGGTCGAGGTCGTCCCTGAAGCGCAGACCCGAATCGCGCAGGGCCTGACGACTGGCGAAGTCATCCTCATGCAGGATGGCCAGTGCAAAGCTGCCGTAGTCCTCCACGTCCCGGACGGCGTCGTCGGCGATCAGCGCATCGAGCTGGGGGCGATCACTGCGATCGAAGATCGCCTTGTGCATCGGGCCCGGTCCGAAGTTCGCGGGGTCAGCGACGGCCACGGAATCTCCCTGGCCTCCCGGTCCTGCCACCACGCCGGACAATGCGGCCCAGGGACCGCGAAGAAGGAACGGCAAGATCACGACCAGGGAGAAGATCTTCATGTTGGGAATCCAGGATGTTTGCTCGACCGGGCCCTGGCAGACCAGGGCCCTGGAGGGGGCGAGTCCGGATGATCTCGGATTCGCGGTCGAGCAGGGCAGGGCTATCGACCGTACCAGAGACCGGGAGATCGTGGGGGGCAGACTCCCAGGCAGTGGCGTCCCGGGACCGCTGGTTGACTAGCGCCGGGCGCCATGCGTCCTCCTGCCGCGATGTGAGCACCTGGATTGCAACTCGGTCACGGGGCCCGGGCACCGGTGGTTTCGAGGGGGCGGTCTCGGGGGGGCGCCAGATGGCCGGGTCGGGGCGGCCAAGGCCAGAATTCCCCCCATCTGATTCCAACCGTACTCCAGCGGGGGTGCGGACTTCCGTTGACCCCACTCCTGGCTCTTTGGAGGATCACATGCTCGCCATCGCGACCACCCCGTCGGGGCAGTTCTGCCCGAGCTGGTCAAGTTCGAGAGCAACGGAATCGACGCCAGGTCCGTTGACTACGCTCGCATGACGGCTCGCGGTACCAGTACTGCCTGCAAAGGCTGACGCCTGGTGCAATGGCATCGTCGCTTCCGTTCCCGATGCGGGCTAGTCGCCTGTCGGTTCGGAGCCGCCCAGGGCGCGCCAGTAGTCGACGGCCTCCGGCTCCTCGAACAACTTGTAGAGCTCAACGAGCTTGCGGGCGATGGCACGCGTCTCTTCATGGGTTTCGCCAAATTCGGCCAGCGCTAGTTCCCAGGCGATCGTGAGCTGGTCTTCTGCCTCGGGTAGGCGTTCGAGTTCGAGCAGGCAAAGGCCGTACTCGTACCTGAAGCGCATGTATCTGTGCGATGGGGCATTGCGCTGCAGTGAGGCAGTTTCCAGCAGCTCCTCGAACAGCGCGACGGACTCCTCGTATTCTCCGCGCTGGCGCAGGACCTTGGCGAGGCTCTCCTTGACGAGCAGGGTGTCGGCACCGCTGGGGGGAAGGTTCTGCTGGCAGAACTGAAGCGCCTGTCGATCGACCTCTTCCGCCTGGGCCAGATTGCCCGTCAGCTCGTAGAGCTGGCCGAGGTTTGTGAGGATGGCAACCCGTTGCGGATCGCTCTCCGAGAGGGTGGTGAAGAGGGCCTTGCGTAACTTGAGGTTGATCTCGATGGCGTCCGCATAGGCTTCGAGGCGCCCCAATGTGGTGGCGTAGTTGGAGAGGGCGCGCACCGTCAGCTCGGCCTCGCTGCCAAGTTCACTCTCGTAGCCCGCGACGGCTCGTTCGAAGAACGGGCGAGCGCGCTCGTACTGGGCCTGCCTGAAATAGAGGAATCCGAGTGCGTGGAGCGAATGCAGGGTATTCAGGTGACCCTCTCCGAAAGCCAGCTCCAGCTTCCTCGAGGCACCCAGTAGCAGCTCTTCGGCTTCCTCAAAACTGCCCGTACCAATTAGCTGCTGTCCAAGACTGGCCTCTCGTTCCGCGGTACGCGCGTCCTCCTCCCCCCAAACACGTCGTGATGTGGCAACGATCTCGCGCTGAAGCTTCAGGCTGCTGGCGCCTTTCCCAAGTAGAGTCAGCGCAGCCGCTTGCGAGACGCGCGCCGCGAGGGTCAGGCGATGATCGGGTCCCAGGTGTTCTTCGCTGGTGCGCGCGACGTCACTGGCAAGGGCGTGGGCCTCGGCGAAGGCGCGCATTTCAAGATGCAGCCTCGCATAGGACACGAGGGCCTGGATTGCGCTTGGATGACCCTCACCGAGCAGGGCCAGATAGGGTTCGAGCGCCCGCTCGTAGAGCAATTGCGAATCGTCGAGCCGGCCTGCCGCGGCGAGGATCATCGCCTTCTGAAGCAACTGCGCCAGCGCCTCGTAGCTTTCAGTACCCTTCGATGCTGAATGGACCTCGATCAGCTGATCACAGAGAGCCAGTGCCTTGTCGTACTCGGCTGTCCGCAGGTGGGTCTGGGCAAGACGCATCATTATCGAGAGCGTGGTGGCGTGGGTGTCGCCCAGCTCCGCGCGACAAAGTGCCAGCAGGTTGCTCAGGCCGCTGCGCGCCTCGTCCAGTGCACCGCGCTGATAGGCGGCCGCGAATACGAGCTCCTGGAGGTGGAGCACCGCTGAACGTGCTTCCGGCGGTCCCGACGGTAGATCCGGCGCGTGCTCCGCAAGTAGCTCTTCGGCCTCGCTGATGCGGTCCAGACCGATCAGCGCCGAGCACAGGCCGTGCAGTGCATTCAGGCGCTCGAGATCGAGCTTTGGACGCCTCTCCCAAAGGGCGAGAGCTGAGGATTGGTGTTTGATCGACTCCTCCAGCAGGCCCAGGCTCTCGTAACTTTGCCCGAGCGTGTGGTGCATGGCAGCACGAACCTGGGGTTGGTGCTCCAGGTCCGACTCAATCTCTCGGCCGGCCCGGTCCAGAAGATCCGCCACTCGAACGTCTCGCCCATCCTCATCCGCGTGCACGGAGACGAGCGTGGAGATCAGGACGTCGTTGATCGAACGGAACTTGCTCGCCTCTCGGCTCGCGTGAACAAGTCCACCGGTTGCGATGACGGTGCCTGCAACCATTGCCGCAGAGATGAGGACTAAGGACGCAACGAGGGTACGGTTGCGACGGACGAACTTGCGCAGGCGATAGATCTTGCTCGGCGGGCCTGCGACAACGGCCTGGTTGTCGAGCAGGCGCCGCAGGTCGGCGGCCAGCTCGGAAGCCGAGCCGTAGCGCCGCTCGCGTTCCTTTTCCAGTGCCTTGAGCAGGATCCACTCGACCTCTCGCGACAGGTGTGGAGCCGCGCGACGCGGGTTCTGAGGGGGCGACTCGCGCACGATACGGGCGATTTCAGTGACCGACCTGTCCGTCAGGTCGTAGGGCATGCTGCCGCAGAACAGGCTGAAAAAGAGCACCCCGAGGGCGTAGACGTCGCTGCGCGTATCGATCCCGTCTCGATCGCCACTGAACTGCTCGGGGCTCATGTAGAGGGGCGTTCCCACGATCTCGCCCATCTGCGTGGCGCGCGTCGCCTGCTCGGCTCCATCCGTCGCCCGGGCCACCCCGAAGTCGATGATCTTTGGCTCGCCCTGTCGATCGACGAGGACATTCGCCGGCTTCAGGTCGCGATGGATGACGCCCTGCTGGTGACCGTAGTGCACCGCTTCGGCAACCTGGATGGCGAGGCGAATGCGCTCGTCCCCCGCGAGGTCGTTCTCACGCGCATAGGCCAGGAGGTCTCGGCTGCCCTCGACGTACTCCATCGCGAAGAAGGGGGTGGCGGAGGGTATTCCAGCGACTCCCGCTTCGTAGATCTGTGCGATGTTCTTGTGGCGCAGGCGCGCGAGTACCTCTGCTTCATAGCGAAACCGGCGCTCAACCGAGGGGGAGAAGATCCCCCAGCGCAGGACCTTGACGGCCACGCTGCGGTGCGGATTCTCCTGGACGGCCTCGTACACCGTTCCCATTCCGCCTTCAGCGATCAGCCGTGAAATCCGGTAGTTGCCGACGCGTTCAGGCAGGCTCGCGGCGCGCGGCGGCTGCGTTGCATCGGATTGGCGCGGTCGCTCGAGGAAACGCGGTGCAGTTCCGTGGGCCTGGAGCAGGCCGCGCACTTCCCGGAGCAACTCTGCATCGGTCCCGCATTCGGATTCGGTGTAGGCGCCCTGCTCCTCCAGCGGCAGCTCGCTGGCCGTCTCGAAGATCTCGCGTACCTTCTTCCAGCGCTCGGGATTCACTGGGATCCGCCTTCCGCCTGCGCGGAGACCCGGCGATAGAGCCAGGCCCGGGCCGTGCTCCAACCCCGTTCCACGCTTCGCAGGCTCATGTCGAGGGCTCGAGCGATCTCGGGATTCTTGAGGCCGCCAAAGAAGCGCAGGTCGACAATCCGGGCCAGTTCATCGTCGAAATCCGTCAGCTCATTCAGGGCGCGGTCGAGTTCCACCAGTCCCTCCGAACGCTCGTCGAATCCGACCACGGCCTTGTCGAGATCGACACGTCCCGCGCCGCCGCCACGCTTCAGGGCACCGCGACGCCGGGCGTGGTCGACCAGCACGCTGCGCATGGCGCGCGCCGCAACGGCCAGAAAGTGGCCGCGGCCATCGAAGCCCTCGCGACCGGGCTCGATCAACCTAATCCAGGCCTCGTTCAGGAGGGCCGTAGGCTGCAAGGTGTGATCGTTGCGGGCTTTGCCCATGGCCGAGGTCGCGAGTCGATGCAGTTCCGCGTAGACGATTGGGAGCAATTCGTTGCCGGCGGCGGGGTCACCACCGCTCAGGCGTTTCAGGATCAGTGTCGCGTCTCCGGCATCAGGCATCAGATCGGGCCTTCCACGTTCATTATGAACGCAGCCGAAGGGATGGGCAAGGGACGCGCGCCACGGCCGTGCGATGGTCCGCAGCGCGCGCCACTCGCGCTACTCTCGGTCGCTTACCGTACGCCGTCGTCCCGGCGTTGCCAGCTCGGGTTCTTCCGCAAGGGGGCGAGCAGCCCGCTGGTGAGACGCAAACTCATCGGCGGCAGTTCCCTGGGGAGAGAGCGGCCAGCCGAGGCGCTGCGCGGTCGCGGCATTGGCCGTGTAGTCGGCATTCAGCGTGCCGTTCTCAACAAGCACGTCGAGCAGGCCGTCCGGATAGCGTCCACTGAAGTCCTCGCCGACTTCCGTGGGTACGAAGGCCCGATTGGACGCCACGAGTTCGATGTCCTTGAATCCGCGTCGTATGCCGTTGACGAAGTAATCGAATTCCACGTCCGCGTTGCCGCGCACGACGATGGAATCGAGGCTCTTGGACTCGACCCAGAGGGCGGCCGGGCCTAGCGCGGTCACCTGAACGGTCAATTCGTCCGCTTCGCTAACATTGCGGAATTCTTCAGGCACCTCGATGAGTGCCATGCCGTTCGTGAGGCTTCCAGAGCCGCGAAAGTAGGTCCCGGATTCGTTGCCTTCGAGGCACACGAATCGGATCTGAGTCGAAGCGTCCGCGGGGTGGGGTTGCACGAAGGACTTTGTGCCGGAGGCAGCCAGATCACCGCTTGCGAACACCGCGTACGACCCGGAGTTGCTGGCACCCCAGACGCCGTAGCCGCTTCCAGCCGTGACATAGCCGATGACCCCGTGTGCGGTCCCGGTGGCTGAATGGCCCTGGCCCTGGACGCCGGTCGCGCCGGAGTACGGAGCGAATCCGTAGACCCCGTACTCGGTCCCGGTGCCGTGCACACCGACTCCGTCACTACCGATGTTCGAACCGCTCACGCCAATTCCGCCGGGCGATATCGAGCTGCCATGGACGCCAGCCGTATCACCGGTCGCGGCCGACGCGTGTCCCTTGACCCCGATCCCGGAGGTGGAATCGCTCAGGCCATTGACTCCCGTGGCAATACCTGTCAACGCGTCCGCGTGTCCGTAAACGGCACTGGCTACCTGGGTGCCGATCGGAGTCTCGGATATTCGCGAAAAGAGGCGAGTGCGCAGTGGCCCGACCTGGGGCCCGACGAGGACACGCCCATCGGCGGTGAGGTTCATCAGTGCCGTACCGTCCGTAAGCAGGCTCAGGTAGTTCAAGTATGGACTCGAGAGACCTGTGGCTTCACCCGACGAGAAAGTGATCGACGGGTCCACATCGGAGCCGTAGGCCGCATCGAAGTAGCCATCGGTGCGAACGTCTTGTAGCAAGAAGTTGGGGTTCACCTTGGAGCCCGAGATCGCTGCCGTCGGGCTGATGTCCGCGTCGACGATCGAGCTGTTGACGATGCGGGCCGAGTCAACTGAATCGCCGAAGATCTTGGACAGGGTGATGGACCCATTGGAGAGCTTGTCACTCGTAACCGCGGCCACGCCCAGCTTGGCGGTGGTCACTGCGCCGTCTGTCAGCTCCGGCGTGTCGACGCTCGCTCCGAACTGGCTGAAGACCGCCGAGGTCTTGCCGTCCAGGTAGTCTGCGTTCAGAAACGGCACCACGACCGAGGACGAGACTTGCAGGGGCGCCTCCCCGAGGATGGTGCTGATGAGCTTGCCGCTCGTGCGAACATCTCCCTCGACGGTCAGTGGGCTATTGGGCGCCAGGGTGCCGATACCTACGTTTCCGGTGACGAAGTTGATGTAGAAGTCCTCGCTGAGCGGACAGAGGGTGCCGAGGGTCGGAACACTCGATGCCACGATGCAGTTGGCGGGATTCGACGCGTCCTGCATGGACTCCACGCATCCCAGGTTCAGGTCAAACGGATCACCGGGAGGGAGAGCGCTCGTAACGGGCGCGCCAATCAGGTTCTCGGCCGGATCGGGCCCGGCGCCTCCGCTACCCGGCGCGGGCAGGGCGCCAGCTGATTCGTCGGGCTCGTCGAGGAGAGAGCCATGGGGCCTGGGCCCGGCGCGATCCGGAAGCAGGAGCGGGCCGGACGGCAGTTCGAGCGCCAGGCGCTCGAAGCGAGCGCGGCCCAGGTTGTGGAGCAGGACGTTCTCCGTCTCCATGACGAGACAGAGATCGATCGCGCCGTCCGTGTCCCAGTCGAGCGCGTAGCACTCCACTGGCGCCAGTGTGTTCCACAGGTCGCTGTTCTCAATCTGGGAATCAAAGGTACCCGGAGAGCCCTGGAGCATCAGATGGCACCCGCCGGTGGCCGATATGGCGAACAGGTCGAGGCTCCCGTCGCCATCGAAGTCGCTCCACAGGGCACGTTCGATCGGCCCGAGCTGGTCGATGCCACTCGCGCTGGTGATGTCTTCGAACTGTCCATTGGTGAGATTGCGCAGGAGGCGCGTCTCACCACCTGGGAGCCAGGTCAGGGCGTCGGGAAAGCCGTCAGCGTCAATGTCCCCCCATGTGAATCGGGCGGGGATCGGCTCGCCGGCAGGGGTCTGAGGGGAGGTCAGGGCGGGGTCGCCGTAGGTCGCCATTGCGAGGAAGAGGACTGATGCGGTGTTCATTGTGTGGGCCTATCTCTGTGGGTGGAGACCGGCTGACGGGTGTACCACAGTTGGGGGGGCACAGACCGCCCGCCATCCGGTCTCCTGGTCCACGCAAGGGCGCCCAGATCCCGCCAGATCATCTCGGGATTTCGGCGGACTCCCGGCTCAGGCTCGCCCTGGGACCCCACCCAGACTCCCAGGCCGCCCTACGCCAGCCGCAGCCAGCGAAGGGGCCTGCAACGAGGACCCGCCCCATCGGCGGGTGATGTCTACGCCGGAGGCGCGGGAGCGCCCAGATCCGGGGCAGGCAGCGGCGCGGCCAGGTGCAACCTGCGCCGGCGACGCAGCCATCCGAGGGCAACCACGAGGAGTGCCAGGCTGGCTGCGGTGCGTGGGAAGGCGATGCTGTAGACGACGGGGACCAGGGCCATGCGCGTCATGCTTCGCAGCCACTCATGGCGTGAGATGACGGCTGCGATCGGCGGAGACGTGGCGTAGTAGAATTCAACCAGCGCGCTTCCAGGGGGATTGGTCAGGAGGCAATCGTCACGGAATTTCCGCAGGGTCCCGACGTGGGGATGTAGCGCGGAACCGTAGGCAGCCGTTGCGATGAAGCAGCCGCCGCCACCACCGCCATCTCCTCCTCCTCCGCCGCCCGTGGCGGGGGGCTCGGGGGTCACGTTGTCTGCCAGGACGTTTCCGGCGGAGTCGTAGGTCCTGCTGATGGTCGTGCCGTCCGCGTAGGTCACCTGGGTCAGGCGACCGTTGGTGTCGTAGCTGTAGGTTTGCGCGTGAAGCGACGGCCCCGAGGCAAGGAGCGTGATCCATGCAACCAGCGAAATGAAGCGCATGCTCATCACTCCTCCCTCGATGTATCGGTGATTCTGGCACGGATGATTACACTCAGTGAGCGGTCGTTGGATGCACCGCCCTTTCGCCTGAACAGCTCCCCGAGAAGTGGGATTTTCGAGAGGTTCGGCACTCCCGCCCGGGATCCGTCCACTTCCCTCTGCAGGCCTCCCAGCAATACCGTACCACCCTCCATGCTTACTTCGGTTTCGACCGTGCGGATCGAAATGCCGAGCACCGAGAATGGTGGGAAATACCGCACGCGAGGGATGTAGTGCTCCCGTAGCTTCGCGATGATATTCGCGTAGTTGGTCGGAAGGGCGCTGAAGTCGCCTGTCCGAAGCTCAGCGATCGTCGGCTGCAATTCCATGGTGATGAAGCGTCGGTCGGCGGAGACGACTGGCCGCACATCGAGCACGACTCCGTCCGAGATGGTCGCGATCGACGCCGACTCTCCGGCGATCTGAACAGCATCGAAGCTCACGTCCTGGACCACGGCCAGGCGAGACCGCTGGTTGTTGACCGTCATGATCCTGGGCGTTGAGATCAGATTGGTGTCAGACGACTTGCCGAGGGCCCTCAACGTGAGATCGAGTTCGAACGTGTTTAGCGGGCTGGAAATGCCTCCAGATCCGTCCTGGCCCAGGATTCCAGCGAAGCCGGGCCGCAATCCACCGAGCGATTCGAGCCCCCGGAAGTCGACTCCAATGTCCTCCAGGAAGTTGTCCGAGATCTGGAGGAACTTCGATTCGACCGAGACCATCATTCCGTCACCAACGGGGCGAGGGGTCGTACCAAACGGATCGACAAAGCGCAGCGGATCGTTGTACGCGTACTGATACGGATTGACCCCGCGCGGGTCGCCAGCCTCGACCGGGTCCCGTGAGATGAAGCGCCCGGTCACCGCGTCGTAAACGCGCGAGCGCATGCGGTGGAGTCCGCTCGAGCCTTCCTGTACCACTCCGACCTGGCCTCCAAAGGTGTAGGGCGTGGTCGACGTGCCCATGCGTGCCAGCTCCACGCCCGACGGAGTTCGATGCCAGGCATCGGTCACGCTGCCCGCGTCATCGGTCAAGAGCGTGGTATTGCCCGCCTCGTCGAAATGGTAGTAGCTGCGGGCGGTACTGACCGGATCGATCGAGTAGAGCAATTCTCCACCGGGCGAGTGCACGTAGTACTGCTGGTCGACCGCGCTCTCTCGAACGATCGAGATGGACGGCAGGCCCAACCCATAATTCCAGACGTGGTCCTGCGTGCCCGCCATCGTCGTACGGGACAGGACGTTTCCGAAGGCGTCGTAGGTGAACGAAACCATCGCGCCCGACTCGGTGTAGCTGGTGAGCTCGGATGCCAGGTTCCAGACGCAGGTCCTGACACCGTCGTCGACCAGCTGCCCCAGCGCGTCATAGGTGAACCCGACGATCTGCCCCGCCGCATCGAAGGTGTAGCTCTGGTCAGCGATGGCCGGAACTCCCTCTACAGGTAAGGTGCGGGTGGCCGTTCGGATACGACCGTCCGCATCCCTGGTGAGGGTCTGGTCCGCATGGGTTGCGCCGGCCGGAATCCCGTCCGTGATGCGCCATAGTCGTCCATCCCCATCATATTCGTAGGAGGTCTGCACGGTGTTGCCGCGCATGATGGACAGCAATTGACCCGCCGCGTCGTAGGCAAACGTCGTGATCCCACCGGCCCAATCGGAGACCATCGCGAGACGATTGGCGTCATCGTAGGTGTAGCTGACGGTCTTGCCGGGGCTAAAGGTCAGCATCATGAGCAGGCCCGCGTTGTCGCGCGTGATTCCAATCCCATTGGAAGACGAAAGCCGCCCCGCGCTGTCGTGGGTGAGCGCCAGGCCCGTACCGCCGGTCACACGCCCGTTGGTGTCGTACCCAAGGTCGATCTGGGTGGCGTCGGAATAGGCGCGCCGGGTGACATGGCTCGCGCTATCGAAGGTGACGTCGACGGATCCGAGCCCGCCCGGGAGGTCGACATGGTCGGGGCGGCCGAGCTGGTCGTACTGATAGGTGGCCTGGTTCGCGAGAGGGTCGGTGCGCGACGTCCTGCGCCCCAGGTTGTCATAGGTGCTGGTCCAGGAGTTTCCGCGCGGGTCCATGACTGCTGTCGTGAGACCCAGCGAATTTCGCGTGAAGCTACTCGTTGCACCGCCGGGCAGCTGGACCGAATTGATCAGACCGAGGGCGTCGTAGGTGAATCTCGTCAGACCTTGAAGGGGCGCCCGGATCTCGGTCAGGCGACCCATGGCGTCGTAGGTGAAGTTGGTCTGGTGTCCCAGGCCCGTGGTAACCCTCGTGAAGCGACCCATTGTGTCCGTGAGGTAGCTTTCGACCCGCGTGAGCGGATCCGTGACAGACGTCATCAGTCCCTCGGCATCATGCTGACGTGTCCACGTGTTGCTGCCGTGGTCCGCTATGGAGACCAGGTTGCCCGTGGCATCGTATCCGTAGGTGGTTGTCTTTCCGTTGGCATCGGTAACCGTTGCAGGGCGCCCGAGGGCGTCATAGGTGCCGGCAATCGACTGGCCGAGCGGATCCACGACGGTCTCCAGCCTATCCAGGTCGTCGTAGGCAAAGGTCCACGTGTCCGTGGACGGTTCCACGATCGAAGTCAGGTTGCCATTTCGGTCGTAGACGAATGTGCTGACGCGCGAGAGCTCGTTGGTGACGGTCAGCAAACGGTCCTGGCTGTCGTATGTATAGGCGAGCGTCGATCCATCCGCCTGGCTCACGCCGGTGACGCGCCTCAGGGCGTCGTAGCTAAAGGTCGTGAGATTGCTGTCGGCGTCCGTCGTCGTGTCCAGGGTTCCATCGGCATTCCAGGTAAACGTGGTCACGCCACCGGGAGGATTGGTGCTCGTGAGAATGTTCCCGGCTGCGTCATAGGTCCAGGTCCAGGTGTTTCCTCGCGGGTCGACGCGCGTGAGCATGTTTCCGCTCGCGTCGTAGGTGAAGGTCTCCGAGCTGGCATCCGGGAGCGTCCTACTGGTCATGTCTTGGAATGTGAACCCGTTGCTGGCGCGAGCCGTGTAGCCCAGGGTCGTGCTGCGACCATCAGCCTCGGTCATGCTCGCGATCTTCCCGCCCGCGTGCCAGGTCCAGGATGTGGTGTTGCCCTTGCGGTCGGTGATCCCGGTCCGGCGACCTTGCGCGTCGTAGCTGATCGTGGCCGACGCCCCGTCTTCGTCCTGCTGCGTGGTCAGGGCGCCCTGCGCTGTATGCGTATGGACCTGGCTGCCGGATAGGGGGTCGGTGATGGTCGTTGTTCCCGAATTCCTTGCAAGGGTCGTCGTATGCCCGCCCGCGGCGGTCTGCGTATCGACCTCACCGCCGGCCGCGTAGGTCTGCACCTGGTGGATATTGCCCTCGGGGGCGGTCCTCGACTGGAGCCACGTCGGTCCGACCGCATCGTAGGCGTAGGTCGTCACGTTGGACTCGGTGTCCGTGACAGTCTCGAGTGATCCGGCGCCCGTATAGGTGAAGCCAACGCTGCGCATGCCGTCGGTGACGCTGGTCATCTCTCCACTACCCCCATAGGCAAAGTTCAGGGTGCGGCCCGTCCCGTCGACAACCTGGTCGAGCTGGCCGGCGGAGTATGTGAATGTATGGCTATTGCCATTCTGATCCTGGGCGCTCGTGAGCTTTCCGGTGGCGTCAAAGGTGTACATGCGCCCGGCCAGCGTCTCGGCCAGTATGTAGTCACCCCCGCTCTCACGCAGTGCGTGGGGCTGGTCCTCGCCGCCCAGGAGAGTCCACGTACCTGGGTTGAAGAAGTCGGCTTCGAATCGGATCGTGCGCCCCATCGGCGACGTGATCTGGACTGCGTTTCCAGCAATCTCGAGCGCCCATTCGAATCCGTGCCTCCAGTTGGGGCCGAGAGGCCCGGGGCCGACACCGTCCAGCTCGAGATGGCCAGCGTAGTAGCGCTGAAAGCCGAGCGGGAACCGTCCGCCGAGGGCGATGTCGGGTCGCTCGGTGAAGAACAGCTCACGGTTGCTGGTGTTGATCGGGTCCAGCGCGACACCGGACGAAAGCCGATTCCCCGCGCTGATGCTGCGTGGATTGACCGTGACGTTGACGACGGTCGGAGCGTAGGGATTGCAGTTGTTCTCGTCGCATGGTGGATCGGGCGCGTTGATTCCGACCCAGCAGATTTCGATCGTTCCCGTGAGCGTCACGCCCAGGGTGGCCAGCGCCTCGACGCGGAAGACCTGGTCGACCCGGTTGAGCACGCTGGCGGTGACCCCGTTGCCAGGGATCTGGTTGCCCGTGGCCATGTCCAGGGCGAAGACCCGGATCAAGCTGTTGGTCGAGGTGGCCGTGATCGTCGCTGGACATGACCCACCATCCACCACGTAGATGTAGTCGCTGCCGGTCGGGAACATCGTCAGCTCGAGTGGGTCGACCGCATGCGCACTCACCGGCGCGGCAAGTGCGAGCGGCAGGAGGGTTGCGGCGATTCGATTGGTATGGCTCATGCCGTCTCCTTGAGGGAATGGGTTGCCCAGCGTACGCTGCGGGTGCTCAGCCGTCGATCCCCGATGAGGCCCATCCGAAGTGCGGGCAACGACAGATGCTCCGGGCTGGACCGATCTGGCGCTTGTTGGGCGCAATTGCCACCCTCTGGTGGATCATCCAGCCGCGTGTAGAACGGTACTTCAGGTATCATCTGGAGGTCAATTCATGAACAAGCGCACCTTCCTGAAGCAGATGTCAGTCCTCGGACTCGGTGCCTCTCCCTTGTTCGCCTACATCGAGCGACTCGTACGCGCCCTCGAGGAAACGCCCGACGTCGACGTCGCTCGGGACGAGGAGTTCTGGGCGAAGATCCGCGCCGGTTACCGCCTCAAGTCGGACTACATCAATCTCGAGAACGGCTACTACTGCATGATGCCGCAGGAGATCCTGGAGCGGTATCTCGAGCATGTGCGCGAGGTCAATCTTCAGGCCTCCTACTACATGCGCAAGGAGCAGTCGCAGAATCGGCGCAAGGTCGTCGAGATGCTGGCCCAGACCGCGCACTGTTCGCCCGATAGCCTGGTGATCACGCGCAACGCCACCGAGTCCCTCGATCTTGTCATCGGCGGCCTGCACTGGAAGGCTGGCGACGAGGCTGTCATGGCGGAGCAGGACTACGGTGCCATGCTCGACATGTTCAGGCTCCAGGCGGAGCGGAATGGCATCGTCAACCGCCGGGTGTCAGTCCCCAACGACCCGGCCGACGACCAGGAGATCGTCGACCTCTACGCATCTGCGATCACGGACAGGACGCGCCTGTTGATGGTCTGCCATATGATCAATATCACTGGCCATGTTCTGCCCGTGAAGAAGATCTGCGACATGGCCCACGCGCGCGGGGTCGAGGTGATGGTCGATGGGGCCCACGCCTTCGCCCACATCGACTCCGATATCCCGGCCCTGGGAGCGGACTACTACGGGGCCAGCCTGCACAAGTGGCTCGGGGCGCCCTTGGGCTGTGGGATTCTATGGGTCAAGCCGGACAAGGTCGAGAAGCTCTGGCCACTGTTCGCCGGGAGCAAGCGGCCGATGGACGAGATCTCGCGTCTGAATCACACCGGCACCAAGCCCGTCCATGTGGAGCTGGGGATCGCGGATGCCCTCGCATATCACGACCGCCTGGGAGCGAGTCGCAAGGAGGCGCGGCTGCGCCACCTCCAGACTTACTGGACGTCACAGGTCCGGGATCTCCCACGCATAATCGTCAACACCCCCCGGGACCCGATGCGTTCCTGCGCCATCGCCAACGTCGCCGTCGAGGGCATGGCACCTTCGGACCTCTCGCGCCGCCTCATGGAGGACCACGGCATCTGGACCGTCGCCATCAATCGCCCTGGCGTCCTCGGTTGCCGCATCACCCCCAATATCTACACGACCCTCGCCGAACTCGACGCCCTGGTTGGCGCCCTGCGCGCAATAGCCGCCGCATGATGCCCCGATGAATCCGACCGCCATGACCCGATCAATTCGAAACCCCTTGCAGCCCTATCTGCATGGCCTGGCACTGCTCATGGCGCTCTCATTGCTGGCGGGCCCGGCTTCAGCAGGTGGGGGCAGCGAACGCGCGGTCCTGATCGTCGACCCATCCAGCGCAGAGTCGATGTACGTCGCGAATGTCTACGCGGCGCAAAGAGGGCTGCCCGAGTCGAACTTCATCTACATGGCCCCTGGCGCCGCGAGCTATGGGCAGTTTGCCGCCAGCAACCTGCCGGCCTTCTTCGGCGACCTGGCCCTGCGCGAGATCGATGACCATATCGATTTCGTGATCATCCCACCCGGCGGCAATTTCTATGTTCCTGCCGCGGGCCTGGTTTCGGACATGTGTTTTCCCGTCCAGCGCTTTTCGAGTGCGTCGTGCTACACCCTGGCCTTCCAGAGCGCGCGCATTCTGGCGGGCAACCTCTCGCATTCGACGACGAACCAGTACGCGAGGAACAACTACAGCGCACGCGCCTTCTCGAGCTCGATCAGCTGGTTCGATGGCCTTCCGAGCGCAGCTCCCGGGGCGCGACGCTACTACATCGGTGCCATGCTCGGATACACGGGGGAGCGCGGGAATTCCCTGCAGGAGATCCTCGATCTGATCGAGCGAAGCGCGGACGTGGACGGGACCTTTCCCGCGGGTTCCTTCTACTTCATGCAGACGACGGACGCCGCACGCAGTAGTCCGCGGCATGGCGCCTACCCGACGGCCGTTACGCGGATCATGGAGGCCGGAGGCGCCGCCGAGCATCTCTTCGACAACCTGCCGCTTGGCCGCCATGATTGTCTCGGAGTCATGACTGGCCTCGCGAGCCCCGACATTGATGGCGGCGACTTCACCTTGCTACCGGGCGCCTTTGCGGACCACCTGACGAGTTTCGCAGGCCGCTTCGACACGAGCTCGCAAGTCAAGATGTCGCGCTGGATTGCCAAGGGGGCGAGCGGTTCCTCCGGGACCGTCGAGGAGCCCTGCAACTACTCCGGAAAGTTCCCTCAGGCCCGATCCCATGGCACCTATTTCAAGGGACTGGCCCTGGGCGAGGCCTGGTTGCGTGGCGTACCTTTTGCACCCTTTCAGCAGTTGCTCTACGGCGATCCATTGACGCGTCCGTGGTCCTTCATTCCAACGGTCGATGTCCCGGGCTTGCCGCAGACTCCCGTGTCGGGCGTGCTCACGATCACACCCGTGGCCAGCGCGACCAAGCCGATGGCCACCATTTCGAGCCTGGAGTTGCTCGTGGATGGGGTGCTGGTCGCCGAGGTTCCGGATGGCGTGGACTTTCAGCTAGATACCACCGAGTTGTGTGATGGCTGGCATGAGCTGCGAGTGGTGGTCCATGATGGCGAGCCCGAGCGAAACAATGCCAGCTGGATCGGTTCGATCGAGGTGGACAATACGGCGCTCGGAATCAGTCTCGCGGTTCTGCCAGCAAGTGGCGATCTGACTCAGCCATTCAATTTCACGTACTCGGCCATCGGCGCCGCCGTCGGCGAGGTCCAGCTGCTCCATAATGGTCGGGTCGTGGCGTCGAGCCAGCTTCCAGGCGACACCCTGACGCTCTATGGTCAGAACCTGGGTGCGGGCCCCGTGGATGTGGTGGCATTGGCGCATTTTGCCGATGGGCGCATGGCCCGCAGCGCTCGCGCGTCGGTCGACATCGCCTATGCGAGCGGCGCACCGGTTGGCGCAGTACCGTCAGCCTTTAGCTATACGAAGGAAGTCCGGGACTACCAGAGCTTCATCGTCGAATTGCCCGCGGCGTACGACGAGGATCCAGTCGACGCGATCTACAGCCTGCAGTCCCTTCCGAACCAGGCGACCCAGATCTCGACTGGATCCGCGCCCTACGCCATATTCACTCCGGACCCGACCGCAAGTGGGATCGACAGCCTGTCATTCCAGGTCACGACGGCGTCAGGAACGTCGGCCGTGGGTGTTGTGACGCTCATCTACAAGCCCGAGTGTCCACTGCCACAGAGCTATTGCAGTTCATTGGCGAATTCCTCTGGCCAGGGGGCGCTGATCAGTTCCAGCGGGCCCGGAAGCATCAGCGAAAACGCGCTGGTACTCAATGTCGACCAGACGCCATCTGGCGTACCCGGTGTGTTCTTCTTCGGCGTCACCCAGATCTCAGCACCATTCGGCGACGGTCTGCGCTGCGTCGGCGGAATGACCTTCCGGATGAATCCGCCCGTCTTTGCAGACGGAACAGGGCACGTCTCTCGCGCTCTGGATCTGAACGCGCCCCCGTTGGTGGGGCAGGTCGCCCCCGGCTCGAGCTGGAATTTTCAGTTCTGGTTCCGGGACGCCGCTGCCGGTGGGGCGGGATTCAATCTGAGCGACGGCCTTCACATCGAGTTCTGCCCCTGAGAGGCGAGTGCCGACCAGCTCGCGCTGGAATGGAAGGGCGCTTGCGATTCCGATCGTCGGCGTCCACGCCCGAGCGAATCCGTTTCCTCAACCGATCATGACCGACCCCGATTCCGCGCCCAGGGCACGTCGCAGATGGCCCCGTCGCATCGTGATCCTGTTCGGTCTCGTGGCCCTGTGGGTCCTGGGGCGACCCGTCATCTTTCTGGGCATGGTCGCCTGGAAGGACACCAAGGTCGAGATTGCAACCCGCGCCGGATACGTGGATGACATGAGCGGGATGGAGAGTACCGCTGTAGCAGAGGTCTGGGCGATACCCGACGAGATCGAACCGGCGATCGATGGGTTGCGCGCACTTCTGAAGCGGGCCCGCTCGGAGGGGCTAGGCATTTCCATCGCGGGAGCGCGTCACAGCCAGGGGGGCCACACGATCGCGGCCGATGGGATCGTCGTCGACATGACCGGATTCGCGTCGATGGAATTCGACGAGAGTAGCGAGCTGCTCACCGTGGGCTCGGGCGCGGTGTGGTCTGCGGTGCTGGCCTACCTTGACCCGCTCGGTCGCTCAGTCGCCATCATGCAATCCAACGACTCGTTCACCGTGGGCGGCTCTGTTTCGGTCAACTGCCATGGCTGGCAACACGGCTGTCCTCCAATCGCGTCGAGCGTGCGCTCCTTTCGCATCCTGCTTGCCGATGGGCGCCTGCTGACCTGCTCGCGCGAGCAGAATCAGGAGCTATTCTCGCTCGCCCTGGGCGGGTACGGGCTCTTCGGGATCCTGATCGATGTAAGGCTCGAGGTCGCACGAAACGAGCTCTATCGGGTGGACACGGGCGTGCTTTCGACAGAGGAGTTCGGTCCGGCATTCCTGGCCGAGATGGGTGATCCGGATGTGGGACTGGCTCTCGGCCGCGTTTCCATCCGTCCGGATGCGTTGTTCGAGGAGTCCATCCTGAAGGTGCTGCGGCGCGTGCCCGCCCCTGGAGGACTGCCGCCCATCTCTCCGTCGGGCAAGCGTGGTCTGCGCCGTACGGTCCTGCGCGGGTCTGTGGGCAGCGACTACGGGAAGGATCTGCGCTGGACCCTGGAGACCACCCTTGGTGCACATTCCAAGAGCGCTCAAACGACCCGAAATGCGGAGCTAGCCGAGTCCGTCGATGTCTATGCCAATCATGACCCGGCAGGCGTCGACATTCTTCACGAGTACTTCATTCCCCATTCTCGCCTGTCCGAATTCCTCACTCTCAGCCGCCCGCTATTCGAATCAAGTACCTGTGACTTGCTCAACCTGACCGTGCGCGACGTACGCCAGGATCACGACACGATGCTGCGCTACGCGGACCAGGATATGTTTGGATTCGTCATGCTCTTCCACCAGCGTCTCACGCCGGCCGGAGAAGAGGCCATGGGAGAGCTGACGCGCGAATTGATCGACCTGGCGGACGGCCTTGGTGGGCGCTACTACCTTCCGTATCGACCCCATGCCACGCGCGCCCAGTTCGAACGCGCCTACCCCATGGCGAAGGAGTTTTTCGAAGCAAAGCTCCGCTTTGATCCCGATGAGCTCTTCACCAATCGGTTCTACGACCGCTACGGGCCCAGGGGGCAGTGACCGGCGCGCCGCCCGGGGCGTCCGGGTAGGCCTGGTGCGGGTACCGGTCGGAGGTCCCGGAACTCTCTGATCGCGTGGGGTTGGCACCTCGACGGCGGGGCCGCATTCCGATCCGACTCCCCCGGGCGCTCAAGCTGCGTCCGGGTGTCTTCCCTTGACTAGGTAGTCGGCGACGTGGGTGGCGCACCAGGAATTGGGCTTGACGCGTACCTGAAACCCGTGTCCGACCACCATGCCGGCCAGGGCGCGCACGTACTTGGACGAGCGGTGTCGTTCGTCCTCATTGGCGTCCACATGCACGATGATGTCGTGGGCGATCTCGCTATCGATGTGCAGGGCCGCGACGAGGCTCAGCTCGGCCTCGCGAAAAAGCTTGTGCGCCAGGGAACGGGCGCGCGGTGTTCGCTCGCGGCGATAGATGACGCGGCCACCACAACCCGGATCCACAACGGCCACCACAGTGACAAAGTGCGTGTAGTCGCCGTAGGTCTGCGAGTCCGTCCCGATGTGAACGATGTGCTGATCACCGTGTAGCAAGGACTGCACCGCCAGCACGATGTTGTTGACAGAGTTTCCGGATAGTGTTCGCCACATAGCACAGACCGACACGTGCAGGCGCGTCGGTCAATTCCTAGCCTACGCCAGCATTAGGGTCGGGTATAGGGGTAGTGTGACTTGAGGCCCTGGGGATCACCCGTGCGTCTGCCGTCAGGGCCGCCGGGGCAGCCCGTAGCCGGTTGAGACCCCGTCACAGCCAGCCGAGCCCGTCATTTCGCCCTTTTCGAGATGCCGCGGGCCACCAGGCGGAACCAGGACCCAGCCCCATCCCGGTCATCGTGATTCAGGGCACGATCAGGAATCTGCAGCCTTTGGGTACTGGCCGGTTGCAAGCCAGCGAGCACATTCCGGGCCGAGCTCGCTCTCCGCCCGTCGTTCGTAGTTGGCTGAATCCGTCGCTGTCAAGGTGTCGGACCAGCGACCGTTGACGCCCTTGTTGATGAACACCTCGGCACCCGCGTCCCAGAAGGCGCCGCCCAACGGCACGGCCTTGGTCGCGTTGCGCTTCATCCAATCGAATGAGCAGTATTCGACGATGTCATCCCAGCGCGACTCGTCGACCTGAATGTCCAGGAAGGCGGCCATGCGGCGCATCTGGCCCGGCATGTCGCGTTTCAGGTCGGCGAAATGAACAAAGAGCAGATTCGGCAGACCCCGCAGGGCCCACCAACCTGACACGCTCTCCCAGAAGGGCCAGAAGGGGTGGCCATCACGTTCCAGCCACTCCCCCCAGTATTGACGAATACTCTCGGGCGGCGGGCCGATCGGCGGGCCAACGAGCCCGGGCGTGTCGTTCAGGGCCTGATACCAGAGCTGATTGGCGTTCGCGTGGTGGTTGTACAGGCTCCACACGACATCGCGCGCATCGCGACCAATGTAGAGGTACTTGGCCCGCGGCGAATAGACGAGAGCATCCACCGGAAGGTGCGTCTTCAGGCAGCGGCGCCCGGTCTGCGCCTCGACCATGGGCAGTTTGACCTCCTTGGGCGGAACGCGAAGATCCATCCACGGTGACATCTCCGCCACCTCGAGGGTCGGATCGCCACCGAACATCATCTGGAAGACGATCTGCTGCACCCAGGTTGTTCCGGACTTCGCGTAGGTCGCGATGACGATGTCGTCGTCCCGGAATTCCAGGTCGTTCCAGATGGTCGAGTCGAAGTGGTTCGAGTGGAATTCGCACTTCTTCGTGGGCCAGTCCGGAATCTCGTTCATTCTCTCTCCAGGTCGCAGGGGCTTTTGGGGGGGGCAGCCGTAGCCGCGCATGGTCATGTGCGAGGTAGACTTCCAGCTCGACCTCAGGTGGGCGGACCGAGCTTGACGGCCGTACCGTAGACGAGAAGCTCTGCTGCTCCAGACATGACCTGGGACGTGACGAAGCGCACGTTCACGATTCCATTCGCACCGAGCTTCTCTGCCTGCGCTGTCATGCGCCGCATCGACTCGTTGCGGGACTCGTTGATCATCTCCGTGTACTCCTTGATCTCGCCGCCCACGAGCGTGCGCAGGCCGGCCATGATGTCCTTGCCGATGTGTTTGGCGCGGATGGTGCTCCCCCTGACGAGACCCAGTGATTCGGTGATCTGCTGGCCCGGGACCTGTTCCGTATTCGTGATGTGCATGGTCGCTGCTCCTCGATCAGTCGTCCTCGCGCAGGCTCCTATCGCGCTCGCGCTCCTCGAATCGCTCCCAGATGAGGGAGCCCAGAATTATCAACAGTCCAGCCCCGGCCAGAGTGAGTCCTATCTGGATCGGCAGGGGCAGGGAACGGATTGCGGGCCAGATTTCGCGCAGCGGTTCGATCAACCACGTGAGGATCACGACCACCCCGGCCGCGATGAACATGAATCCGGCGATACGTGTCAAGCGGATCATGCGTTCGAAAAGTCCTCATCGCGCGCGTCGCGGACACGCTCGACTATCAGCGACACTGCCACGAGTATGCAGCCTGCAAGGACCAGACCGAGTCCGATCTCCAGCTCGAGCGGGACGTCGAGGTAGGCCAGGGCCAGGCGCGCGATCCTGAATGACGTATAGGAGCCAGCAAGAAGCAATCCGCTGCGCCACATGAAGAGGCCGATCAGCTGGGTCGGACGCATGGCTGCATCCTGGGAAATCCGAGGCGCATTTCCCAGGGAGTCCTGAGTGTTCGCATCTGGGCCTGATTCCGGGCCCCAGGGGGGGCTACTTCAGCCAGCGTTCGAAGAGGGCGAAGATGCGTCGGTACTCGTCCAGCCAGCTCGACGGCTCCCGAAAGCCATGGGCCTCGATGGGGAACAGAGCCAGTTCCCAGTTCTCCTTTTCGAGCTCGATCAGGTGCTGGGCAAGACGGATCGAATCCTTGGCGAGCACGTTGTCATCGAGCATCCCGTGGCAGATGAGAAGCGGTTTCTCGAGACCCTCGGCGAATTCGATCGGAGAGCTACGCTCGAAGGCCTCCGGATCGCGCTCGGGTGTGTTCAAGATGTTCGACGTATAGCCGTGATTGTAGTGGGCCCAGTCGGTCACCGGCCGTAGCGCCGCTCCGCAGGCGAAGAGATTCGGCTGCTTGAACAGGGCCATGAGCGCCATGAAGCCGCCGTAGGAGCCGCCGTAGACGCCGACCCGGCTGGCGTCCACCCCGTGCTCGGCAACCAGCCACGCCACAGCATCCTCGTAGTCCTCCAGCTCCGGCGTGCCCATCTGACGGTAGATTGCGGTGCGCCAGTCGCGCCCGTATCCGGCCGAAGCTCGATAGTCCACGTCGATGACCACGTAGCCCTCTTGCACCAGGAGAGAGTGGAAGAGGAACTCGCGGAAATACCCAGACCAGCCCTTGTGGGCGTTCTGGAGATAGCCCGCACCGTGCACGAAGGCGACCGCAGGTCGCAGGCCGTCGCTCTCCTCTTCCGGCGTGTACAGGCGCGCGTGCAAGGGTTCTCCGTGTCGCGCTGGAATCTCCACGAATTCTGGCTCCGTGATGACAGTCTCTACCCGCTGGCGGAACCGCTCTGTCGTCAGCTCGGTCAGGCGCTCGGCGGTCGCACCTGGCGTCGCATCCTGGACCCAGAGCTCCGGCGGGGCCATTGGCTTCGAATGCACGAGCAGGAGCTTCGACCCGTCGGGCGAGAGTGTGGCGCTCGTCTGGCCACCCAGGTTGGTCACACGTTCGAACGGGCCATCCGGCAGGATGAAGCGGCAGATCTCGTGCACACCGGGGTGGTCCACGTTGGCCCGGAAATAGAGGGCGCTCCCGTCGGGCGCCTCGCGTACCGAGCCGATCTCGAAGCGGGCCTCGTCGGTTGTGGGGAGCCGTCGTGTGCTTTGGGATTGGGGCTCGTGCAGGTAGATCTGGGAGAAGCCGGTCTCCTCACTCGTGAACCAGAGGGCGCTTCCATCTCGCAACCAGCCCATTTCATTGAATCGCCACCCGATCCAGGCCTCGTCATGTGCATGGTGCACGAGGGTCAGCTCACCGGTCGCTGCCTCGATGCGCACCAGCCAACGGTCCTTGTTGTCGGGCGAGAAGAGAAAGCAGGCCAGTTGCGATCCGTCGGGTGACCAGCGCAGCCGGTGGTGGGAGATCGGTCGGGGCTCTGGCGACCCGGGTTCCTCACTCGCCTCGTCTCCATCGCCGCCGTCCTCGGCTTCCTCGTCCTCGTCCAGAAAGGCGAGTGGGTCCTCCGCGATTCCTGGCAGGCCGCTGAGGTCGATCTCCTGGTGCTCGTGTGACTCGAGGTCCAGCAACAGAAAGGTCTGCGGCCGCTCGTCGGCGTGGCCAACGTGTGCGCGCATCTCCCGCGTCTCGACCCAGCTGGACTCGGTCACCCAGACCGGCATCACATCCCGTTCACCACCATCGGCCCCTTCGTCAGAAAGCACGGCCATCAGGCGCCGACCGTCCGGCGCGAGGTAGGTGGAGACCGCCTCGCGTCCCTCATCGAGGTACCACGGAAGCGGCGTACGGGTCGGGTCCGCGGCGTGCAGTTCGCGGGAACGATCCCGCGCACTCTCCTCGCGCTGTTCGCGTAGACGGACGATCTCAAACAGGCGTGCCTGTTGTCTCTCGAGGTAATCAGCCTCCTCGTCCTCTTCCTCCTCGAAGGGATCGTCCTCGAAGCGCAGATCTGTCGGTTGAGACTCCAGGCCCGTTTCGAGCTCGCGCAGGTAGGTCTCCCCGGCGCGCGTGAAGCGAATGCGGCTCTCGTCGAACTGGAAGCTTGGCGATGTTTCTCGCGCCACGGTCCGTGTGAGCTGGCGCTCCATGCCGGTCTCGAGATCCCGCACGAACAGATCGCCCGCGCGGGCAAATACCTTGCGCTTGCCATCGCGGCTCCAGTCTCCGCGGGCGGTACTCATCGAGCCGCGCTCCGCATTCTCTACGGGCCGAATCTCGCGCGTCTCGAGGTCGATCCGGTACAGGTCGCGAGCTTCTTCGCCCTCACGCTTCTGTTCGAACAGAATCGCCGAGGAGTCGTCGGCCCAGTAGGCATTCTGTGGCTGCCGGCCGATCCAGTCCGGGTCAGCCATGATTTCGCGCAGGGTCAGGGGCTGGATGGCATTCGCGGTCTCCTGGCCGGAAACCGGTCCAGCCGGCGCGGTGCAGGAGAGCAGGAGAAAGGTCGCGGCAATGGTCGGGTACATGCTGGGAGAAGTCTCGGCGTTCGGAGTATTGCAGTTCGGATCGGATGACGGATCTTGCGGCCTATGGACGTTTGGATTGGGAGCGCAGGTTGGCAGCGCGCTCGGATGCCCGTTGTGCACTCTCCTCCTGCCCGTCGGCCGCGTAGGCCAGGGCCAGGGCCTCGAGAATGCTTGCCACCGGTTTCGAGCGCAGGCCTCGAGCATGCTCGGCGAAGCGCACGGCCAGCCCTGGATCATGTCCGTCGAACGTCGGGTCGTCTGCGAGCACCTGGGCGGACTCGATCCAGGGGGCCGGCCATCCGGGTGCCAGATCACGGGCCTGGGCGAGGTGCTCGAGGGCTTCGTGGCGTCGGTCGAGATCGGTCAAGGCGCGCGCCGCGAGCATGTGCGCCCGCGCGGCCGGTGCGCCGGTCTCGAGTGCCTTGCGTGCGTGTTCCGCGGCGGGGCCGAAGGCGCCCAGGGCGTGCAGGCTGCGACCCAGGGCCAGGCGCAACTTTCCGTCTGCGGGTCGTGCTGCGCAGGCGAGCTCGAGCAGGGACCGCGCCTCCTCGAAGCGCTCCAGGTGCTCCAGGACCTCTCCGAGTCTTGCAATGCCCTCGATCTCATCCGGTTCGAGGGACCTGAATCGCTGCAGTGGCACGAGGGCGCCGACGATGTCGTCCCGTGCAACCGCGAGCTGCGCGAGCTGCAGCCAGAGGGCCGGCTGAGCTGGAGCAAGCTTGAGGGCGCGCCGCAAAGCCCGTTCGACAGCCAGCGGATCCTTGCCTGCGCGCGCAAGCCGAGCATCGGTGAGTATGGCCCCGACCTCGAGCCAATCCACGTCCGCGCCTGTTATCTGGCCGATGGCCTCCTTCGAGTCGCCCGCACCGGCACGGCTGAGAGTGGCGAACGGAAAGTCCGGGACCCGGTACAGGACCCGGCCGAGATCGCTCAGCACGCCCTGCATGCGATCGCCCAGTTCCCCATCCTGGCCGCGGATCAGTGCCAGTACGTTCCTGGGCTCGTAGTCGATGACAACCGGTTCGAGCGGATCCACGAACAGGCGCGCCAGGTCATTGTGCTCATCCCGGATCACCTCTCGCCCGGCGTAGCGCCGGCGCAGGTCGGCATCCGTGAGCACGATGCGCGCCAGCAGGGCCTCGGGTGTGTGCACTCCGATACCCGCGAGGTCCTCGACGACGCGCTCGTCCTCGAAGAAGCGGCGCGCCACGCGACCCAGGTCGATGGGCTCGCGCGCGCCCATCAGGATGAACTCTTCGTACGCTCCCGTGAACAGCAGCGTGTTCGGAAAGGCCTCGATGAAGGTCGTGATGGCCCGGTCGACGGCCCCGCGCGGCATCTGGTAGACCGGCAACCATTGGGTCATCATCCCTTGCTCGGTCAGATGCTCCAGGACCGTGGCGTAGTACTGGCGTGAATACAGGCGGTAGACGCCCTCCATCATCGGCGGCGGTGGTTCGCTCGTGATCAGGTCGTAGCGCTCGTCGCTCACATTGAGGAAGTTGCGACCATCGTCGTGGATCAGGCGCACGCGCGCATCCCCGTAGAACCCGTGGTTCGTGGCCTCGAATTCGGGGATGGTCTGGATCACTCGGTGGTTCAGGTCGACCACATCGAGTCCCTCGATCGTTGCGTGGGAGGCGATCGCGGAACCCGTGTTGCCGACGCCGAGGCAGATCAGCATGGCGCGCCGCGGGGCGGGGTGGGCCAGCAGGGGGAAGTGGGCCATCAGGCGCATGTACAGCTGGGACGGACCAGCGGCGCTCGACATCGAGTGGTTGTCGAAACACAGGCGATCACCGCCTGGCTCCTCGACCACGTAGGTCGTGTGGGCGCCATTGCTCTTCATCGCACGGATGGGATACAGGGCCTGCGGCGAGCTGGGATCCAGGTAGGTCGGATCGAAGTGGTCAGGTGTCCAGAGGACCGCCGTCAGCAGCGCTGCGCCCGCGAGCGCTGGCCTCCAGGTCGTCAGTGGTCGTGCTTCACGTAGCAGGAAGAGCGAGCCGGTCACCACGGCGAACAGGCTGACCGTGAGCTTCATGGAATAGAAGACATTCACGCCCGGCGCCAGCCAGGTAAACGCAACCACACCCATGCAAAAGGCGAGCGTGTTCAGTCCGTAGGCCAGGCCAAGGTGGCGGCCGCTGGCATGGAGCTTGTTGCAGACGAAGGGTAGCAACAGGGAGACTAGAAAGAATGCCGGGAAGGTGAACGCTCCTGCCACCCAGAACAGCTCGCTCATGTGGGTCGGGAAGAAGATCGCCATGTACCCGATGTACGCGCGCCTGGGGAAGGCGGCCGCGTACGCGTCGTAGGTGGGTTGGGCAAAGAGGGCGCGCAGCTCGTAGCCCAGACTCCATATGGAGATGTAGGCCAGGAGCGCGACGACGAAGGCGATGCGAATTGTCCCGAGCCTCAGCCGCTGCAAGCGGTGGACCAGAGCACTCGCGAGGAATATCGCCAGGATGGCCCAGAATGAGATGAAGGCCATGCCAGCACTTTGATCCATGCTCACGATGAACCGCACTCGTCTGAACAGGTCCGCCTCCAGCGCTCCGGCGAGGAAGCCGCTCAGGATCGCGCACGCGATCCAGACGGAGGCAGCCGAGGACTGACCTGCTCGAGTCGCGGTCGTGGACTCCTGCGTGACCCGCTCACCACCGCGCACCAGGAAGATCAGCCCCAGCAGGGCGTTCAGGCCGGCCATCGCCAGAAACGTCTGGCCGTGCCCGATGGCAGGAAACAACAGGAACTGGCACGCGAGCACACCGCTGCAAGCCCCCAGGGTATTCCAGGCGTAGAGGCGTGCCGGGAAACGGGCGTCCGTCACAAAGGCGCGACAAAGGAGGGGGAAGGTCACACCCATGAAGAAACACGGGACAAAGATGCAGAGGGTGGCCAGGGCCAGTTTGGCAATCCTGTAGTCCCAGCGCTGTGCGAAGTACGTCTCTCGCAATTCGTAGGGAAACGAGCCCCAGAGATCGGGCGGCAGCCACTGGACGGCGAGGGTTCCCAGAACGGTCACGGATACGAGCAACTCGACGAGCCCGTACAGGACGAGGCGATCCGGGCGTCCCGCTCGTGCGAGCATCCAGCCGCAAAGCCGGCGCGACGCCAGGGCCCCGACCCCGAGGCCTCCGATGAAGTTGCACAGCACCAGGGCGAAGGTCAGATTCGTGGATCCAAACCGGTCGACCCAGATTCTGAACCAGCAGATCTGATAGGCCAGGCTCACGAAGCCCGACAAGGCGTAGAGCGGGAGGACGCTGCGGGCGTTCACGGAAAGGTATTCCGGGGCTCTATGTCGCCGGCTCGGCCTGTGAGTGGGCGGCCACTGCGAAGTCGATCGCGGCGCACACCGCAGCGACCTGGGCCGCGATGCACTGTTCTGGCGTCGCCCGGGGACTGTCGGGGTATACCTCCGTCGTCGTCGTGAATACGGCGTTCGTCAGCGATGTGCACAGGCCGAGCGACTTCACTGGATAGTTGATCACTCCGGGCGCGACCACGGGTGAGCCGATGATCTCACCGTTCTCGTCAGGCGGAGCAATGTGGGTCACCTTTGCAACCGCCTTGATCATCGCCTGCTGGAATGCAGGCTGCTGATTCTCGCTATCGTCGACGAGATAGAACCCATCCGGAATCTCGCCGGCCTCGAACGCACTCCCGTTCCGGGCCGCCAAGGCCGGTCGGAACTCGGATTCGTCCGAGTCCGTGGTCTCGTGCAGATCGACGTGGGCCGCGAAGGGCCCGCTGAGGCTCGCCACGTACTGCATGAGCAACGATGATTCCTGGGCCGGGCTGTCAGCGGTGAACGAGCGATTGGGGTCGACCGCCTCGTTATTCCAGCGGTGGATGACCTCGTAGGCCCACGGGCTCACACAGGGAACGATGATCAGGTTGGCTCTCCGTTCGTATGCCGAAGCGTGCAGGCCGGCGAAGGACAGGGCGCCGTGGACTCCGCTGGTCTCGTACCCGTGGACGCCGCCGGTGATCAAGATGTTCGGGAGCTCGCTCCTCGGGTTGCGCCCCTCGATTGCGAACAGTGGATAGCGATCCGGATCTAGCTCGAGCTTGCCATATGAAACCACGTTGAATCGCGGTCGCAGGCCGTCCACAACGTCGAGCACGTCCTCCTTGTAGCTTCGCCTGATGCTCTGCTGCTTGAACCATTCCGCCCGTTCGGTCGCGCCCCAGGGCTGCCCGGGGATACCGATCCTGTCGTCGTGTGAGATGTCCATCGAGGAGTTATACAGTGCCAGGCACTGTCTTGGGGAGTTTTCGGCATTCAGCCATGTTCGCGCGCCGCTAGTGGAATCTACAAAAGGGGCGTGATGGGGGGGAACAAGCCCGGATGTTTGGCTGATAGCCATTCGACACTTCTACCCATTCATCAGGACACCCCCATGGCCACCTTCTCCCGATCCACGTTCCGTCTGCTCTCCCCTCCGCTTGCTATTGTCGCAGTCGCGGGGTGCGCCCTTGCCCAGGCTCAGCCGATCGATCTCTCCTCCTGGGTACCGGTCCAGTACGAGCTAAACTCTCAGCCGGACGCTAGCTGGCAACTGCAGCCCGGGAACACGTCAGTCATCCAGACGGTCAATGCGGACCCCTGCATCCTGCTCAGCGATTTTGACGCGGCGAGCCAGGTAATCCGCGGAACGTGGCACGTGGGCGATAATTCCGACAACGACTTCATGGGATTCGTTTTCGGCTATCAGGACCGAGGGCAGTACTACCTGTTCGACTGGAAGCAATCGACCCAGACCTTCGGGGGCGCCACGGCGACCCAGGGAATGAGCCTCAAGATCGTTCAGAAGCCGGCCGGTGTTGATCCGGATGTGCGCGATCTCTGGTCTACCGCAGGGACGGCCAATGTGACGGTTCCGCTTCACAATGACATCCCCTGGGTTGCGCTCGTCGACTATGAATTTGTCCTCCGGTTCACGGTGGGCAACATCGAGATCAGCGTCCTCGAGGCTGGAAACGTGCTCGAGCACTGGGTCTTGAACGACTCCACTTACACCAGCGGCAACTTCGGGTTCTACAACTGCTCGCAGGCCCCGGTCGTGTATGAGAGCTTTACCCAGCAGGCGGTTTCGACAATCTACTGCAGCGGCAAGAGTAACTCGGCCGGATGCGTCCCGCAGCTATTCACGACGGGCTCTCCCAGCTTCAGCAGTCCTGGGGACTTCGAGATCTTGGCGACGAGTGTTGTCAACAACAAGAGGGGCATGCTCTTCTACAGCCTCTCCGGTCGTTCCGCGGCTCCATTCGGCGGAGGTGTGCTCTGTGTTCAGCCTCCGCTGCGGCGAATGCCGGTCGTGAGTAGCATGGGGGACGGAGGCGCTGATAACTGTTCGGGGTCCCTGAGCTTCAATTTCAATGCCTGGTTGCAGAGCGGAGTTGCGCACAGCTTGATTCCCGGTGACCAGCTAAACGCTCAATATTTCTATCGCGACCCGCACCACGCGGACGGTACCGGATACGGGTTGACCCCGGCCGTGGAGTTCGTGCTCTCGCCGTGAAGTAGCATTCTTCTGGACGAGCGTTGCAGCTCGCTCCCTATCCGTGCCGTGTCGACGCCTGCGTGTCGACACGGCATTCGGGCTTGGATTGGCGACAAGTTGCGTACCCCGGAGACCCCTGGTCTACTAGGACCTCTGCTCGCGCCTGTGAATCGACCCGCGCGATGGTCCCCGGGGCCATCCCGCAACCCCAGCCCCCGGATCCCATGATCACCAGCACGACAGTCGCCTTCCTGGCCTTTCTCTGCCCTCAAGATGTCCGGCCGGAGCGCGTCTACTACGACGGCCTGGATGAGCGAGGCCAGCTGACCGGTGGAACCGTCGAGCTCTCGACGCCCCTGGCGCCCGCCTCCCAGGGCGTGACCCTGGCGCCCGTTCAGACGATTGCGTTCGGTGGTGCTCCAAGCAACCGTGTTGATATCGTCTTCGTGGGTGATGGATACCAGGCGGGGGAGCTCGGCCTGTACGCGGCCCACGTCACGGCCCAGGCCGCCGTGTTTTTTCAGCGCGAGCCTTTCACGGAGTACGCCGAATACTTCAACGTGCACCAGGTCGATGTGATCTCGAATGACTCGGGAGTCGACAACGATCCGACTCAGGGCATCATGCGCGATACGGCCATGGGAATGCGCTTCTGGTGCAGTGGCATCGAGCGCCTCCTGTGCGTGAACGTTGGCCAGGCCTACTCGTTTGCCGGCAATGCGCCTGACGTGGACCTGGTCGCGGCGATCGCGAACAGCAGCAAGTACGGAGGCGCGGGCTACCCCTCCAGCGACCTCGCGACGGCATCTGGCGCCAACGGGGCCTCGACCGAGGTCCTGCTACACGAGTTCGGGCACGCCCTCGGCAATCTTGCGGACGAGTACCACTACTCCGACGGCGCGACCTACAACGGACCGGAGGTCAACGACCGCAACATGTCGATCCGTACCGCGACGGAGCAGACGAACCTGATGACGAAGTGGTTCCGCTGGGTGGGAACGAACAACCCCGCCTTCGACGGTCTCGTGAACAGCTTCGAAGGTGCGGGCTACAACCAGTTTGGACTCTATCGGCCCACCAACAATTCGTTGATGCGCAGTCTCGGGCGCCCGTTCAATCTGCCGTCGATCGAGGCGATTCTGAGGCAGATCTATGTCATCGTCGACCCGATCGATGATTCCTCTTCAATGGCGGCCGTTTATGACGGAACCGAGACCCTGTTCGTGCTGCCGATGCAACCGGCGGGTCATGCTCTCGACGTGCAGTGGGCGCTCGACGGCATGGATATCGCGGGGGCCACGGGGACGACCCTGGACCTCTGTACTCTGAACCTGGCTCCGGGCCAGTACAGTGTGTCCGTGACCGTCGTGGACAACACGACATGGGTGCGCGACGAAGCTCTGCGCGCCTCCCTGATGACCGATACGCGAACCTTTTCCGTCGACAGCGGTGGCCCCTATTGCGTCGCGGCCAGCAACTCGGCGGGTCCCGGAGCTCTGATGGGTTCGCGCGGGTCCGTCCAGCTGTCGGCCAGCAATCTCGTTGTGACTGTCGATGGAGCACCGGCAAGTGTATTCGGGCTCTTCTTCCACGGTACGACCCGCCTTCAGGCGCCTTTCGGTGACGGCTTTCGCTGTGCCGGAGGCCAGACCAGGCGGCTTCCGGTCCAGCAGGTCAGTGCCGGCGGTCACGCGGAGCGAGTCTTCGACGGTCAGGCTGCTGGGATCCCGCCGTCCGAGGAACGGGTATTCCAGTTCTGGTACCGCGACGGTGCCGCCGGCGGAGCGGGATACAACACCTCGAACGGCCTCGCCGTTACCTTTTGCCCCTGACTGCAGCGGCAGGTTGCATCCCGCAGTAGAGGTCGACAAGGATTGCCAGGCGACGTACGCTCAAAGGGCGGTGCGATCCATGTCGCGCTGGCGTCCATTGATATGAAGTATCTTGCGATACAGGCGTTCGGCTGGATTCTGTACTGCAGTGGATCCGTGTCGCTGGCCCAGGACTTCACTCCGGGCGCGAGTGCGATGGGGCGTGGGCGACCCTCTGCCGTACCCGTGGTCTCCTTTGCACTGGAGCTCGTCGCCCGAAGCGGTGACGAACCGCCTGGCCGCCCCGGAGAGTCATTCACCGTGTTTGCCGACCCGACCGTTGGTGCGGGTGGGAGCATCGCCTTTCGAGGAGACTTCGACGGGCCACTCTCTGGAAACCAGGGCATCTACCTGGCCTCGCGGGGCTCCGGGCTTCAAAGGGTCGTGGACGACAGTTTCGACTTCTCTCCACCAGGCCAGAGCGGTGCCTCGAGCTGGACATCGTTTGGACCACCCGTTCTGGATGGGCTCGATCGGCTCGTGTTCTGGGGCGGATTCTCCTTCGGTGACAACAGCCAGGGTGTCTACGCCTTTGATGGTGCGCTTGGGGAAGTGATCTTTGACGACAATCCACTTCAATCCATTCCGGGTCATCCCGCGGGCAACGGGTTCACGACCTTCCCATTCTCGGCTGCGACGCGCCCGACCGGCGGGGGAGGGAAACGGGGTGTATCAGGCGCCACCTTCCTCGACGTCGGCTTCGTTTCGCAGCAGGGCCTGTACGTCGGGGCACCCACCAGCGGGATCGCGGGCGTGGCGGACACCACCATCTCGCCACCTGGCCAGCCCGGTGCGGCGCGCTTTACGGCCTTTGGCTCGGGCCTGGCAAGCAACGCGGGCGGAGACGTGGTCTTTCGCGGGACCTTCTCGGGGGGAGTGGGTAGTCAGGGCATCTATCGCTACATTCACGCCTCGAGCTCGCTCGTGTGCGTGGCGGACGCCTCGCTCTCCGTGCCTGGCCAGGCCGGTTCGGCGAGTTTCACGTCCTTCGACGGACTCATCTCGACGAACAACGCGGGAGTGGTCGCCTTCCAGGCAACCTACGCATCAGGTAGCGGCAACAACGGTGTCTACCTGGGTGATGGCCTGGGAGCGTTGACCCGCATTGCGGACAATTCCGGTGCCATCGCCGTACCGGGGCAGCCTTCCGCTGCATTCTCGGCATTCGGAAGCGCCTCTGTGAACCGCGCAGGCGATGTACTGTTCTCTGCCACGGTCTCAGGTGGTACGAGCGGCATTTTCCTTGCGAGCGGTGGGAATCTGCAGTCCGTTCTGAACTTCGCCGACCCGGTCCCGGGGCAGCCCGGAGCTACCTTCTTTGCGGTGGGATACTCGACCTTGAATGGTCGGGGACATGTTGCAGTCAACGCCCGGTACAGCGGGGGCAGCGGAGACGAGGGCCTCTATTTCTTCGATGGCGGCGGCCTCTTTCGAGTCGTCGACGAGTCCGACACGTCGCTCGGACTCTCGATCACAAACCTGCATGCAAACGTCTTCACGGGGCCGTCGGGTGGCCAGGACGGTCGTCCCGAGTTCCTTGGCAACGACGATACCCTGAGTGTGCGCGCATCCCTCCTTGGCGGAGATCAGGCCATCCTGCGCGCGACGCTCGAATAGGGGCCTAATCCTCCACTGAGAATGTCCCCGTCCGTTGCGGCCGCGCCAACTGGTATGGGCCGGCGAGAAACTGCAGGTGCTTGATCAGTTTCGCCGCACGGCGAAGACCCAATCCTCGTCCGGATCGGATGGGGGACTCGGTAGGTCGATGAGCTCACCGCTAGGTATGCCGTGTCGGCCAGGCTCATGACTTCCCGTTCGGGGGTTGAACCAGCGACCTTCGAAGACGCGGCCAGTGGGCAGGCTCTGCAGGTCGAGCGTCCCCGTGTTCAGGGCGGACGGATAGTAAATCAGGTAGTCCCGGCCGGTCTCGGCGAAGACCTCCGCTCCGCCGTACTGGGAGATCGTCTCGCCCTGGACCAGATCGTCCTCTGGGTGCATGCGCCAGAAGCGGACGGTTTCGAGCAGCGAGCGCGCGTGGAGCATGAAGTCCCACATGGCCTCGCGCGAACGCAGATCCTCAACATCGAAGTCTCCGCCCGATGGAGTACTTGCGAATCCGAGGTACCACTCGATATTCCCACCCGAGAAATAGACGTCGTAGAGCACTTCCTTGCGGCGCTGGACGGCGTTGTTGCTACTCAGGCCATTGAAGGCGTCGCCCTGTTCGTCCTGGTCGACCACCAGCTGCAAACCATCGTTGAGGGCCGCCAGATCTCGAGCCGCTTCAACCCCGGTTCCGTAGTCGTCGTGCAACTGCAGGGATGTGCTTGTCATCCAGCGCTGACCGACCGTTCCGTCAAGGATCTGGGTGTAGATGGTCAGGTCATCGGCCCGGTTGTGGACCGAGAGCGGGTGGTCGTATGGATCCCACATGGCGAGGTAGTCCGCGAAGAGCTGCAACTCGTCGGTCGTGAACTGAGCGCCAGGGTCGGCTCCGTTCTCCTCACAGAGGGTGAACTTGATGGCGAGATTGTGGCCGAACATGGCGACCAGGTTCTTGAAGAACAGCTTGCGCTCTGTCGTCAATCCGTAGCCCAGCCAGTGGACACTGTCGAACTCCTGTTCGGCCAGGACCATCTGCATGAAGATACCTTTGCGCATCGCGTGTTCCATCACGACGTTCCACTGCTCCATGCGCGACGCGTCCCAGTGCGTGTCGGCAAAGTTGTCGCCACTGGTATGGGTGAACGGGAAGGTGTCCTGAGCGTCGCCGCCCAGATTGTTCGGCAGGAAGTAGATGGAGTTGACTCCGCGCGAGGCCAGGTAGTTCAGGGCGCCGATGATCCCGCGCCCCGCATTCGGGTCATTGCCTGTCGACCAGTCCGGGTCACCGGCATTCCAGTCCGAGATATGTGGCTCGTATTCATGCAAGAAGGTCTGACCGAGCGGCATTCCGCCCGTGTCCTCTGCGCCGTCGAATCCAGCGTATCCAAAGAAGTTCTCGGGGCTGTTGGTGCCGCCCTTGAGCCAGAAGCTGCCATCGGGAAAGGCCAGGTAGCCCTTGCCGACGTACCTCAACGGGCCGCGGCACAGAAAGCCGGGTGCCGACAGATCAGCCGGGTCAACCCTGAAGACGCGCTGCTGGAGCATGATCTGACGCTCACCCGGAACGCCGAGCGGTTCCACATTGATGGGTGTAGACGCGTACTCGAAGCGCGGGACCAGGCGCCAGAGGCCCGGCTTCTCGGGAGCGAAGCGCACCTTCCATACGTCGCCAATACCACTACCTTCAGCGCTGCCGGAGTAGAAGCCAGGGACCTTGATCGATTCCCCGTTCGGCCCGTGGAAGGTGGCGCTCAAGCGCCAGTTCAGCCAGGGGTTGAAGGGTTCCGCGCTGTCCTCGTGCAGTAGCGCGCCACCCGCCCCGAGCTCACCCGTTTCGAAGGTGAATTCATGGGGCTGCCAGACCGGGCCTCCGTCTTCGACTGGCCTTGGCCGCACGGACTGGGCCAGCTCAGGGTTTATCGATTGGGCCTGGGAGAGGGGAGTGAATCCAACGAGGCCAAGGAGCGCGGTGCTGAGACACACGCACGGGTGGGCAGGACGTACCATGCTGAAGATCCGCGGATGAAATTGGAGGACGCGAGCGATCAGTTTGGGTGGGAAGGCCTGGGGACATCTTGCCAGCCGCTGCTGAAAGCGCCAGGTCTGATCGCCCATACAAATTCCCTGCCGCGCGGGCGAATGGCTGCATCCGCGCCCTAAATCCCGGCGAAATCCAATGTTGTGGCGAAGTCAATCATGAGACTCGATACGTCAGGTCCGCACGTCGGCAGGTGTGGGGTCATGGGCCAGCTTGGCTGACAGCTCGCAGCGGCGGTACGGGCTGATACAAACAGTCCACGTATTTCGACCTGATGGCTGACGGCCGCAGCGTGGCGGACTGAATTCACGACAGCGATGGAGATTGCTCCGGCTCACGGCTGGCCGTTCATCTTTCGCGACTACTACGTCGATGATCTGGCGAGGGTCAGGGCCCCGCATCGCTCAGGGGCAGAAGGTCACGCTCAGGCCGTCGCTGAGATTGAATCCCGAGCCCCCAACTCCCATCGTGTCGCGGAACCAGTGCTGGAAGTTCCATGTGCTCCCGGGCAAGACGGCGCCGTTTCCCGAGGCCAGGGGCGGCAGGGTGAAATCGAGAGCTCGCATCGCGACTCCCGCACCGTCGGCCGAGACCGGCGGGTTGAGGCGGAATGTCATGCCGCCGGCGCAGCGGAATCCGTCTCCAAATGCGGCCTGGATCTTGTTCTGGCCGTAGAAGAACAATCCAGAGCCGCCCGGGATCGCGTCGGTCGAGGTCAGGCCGAAACTGTTGGCGACGAAGCTGGTCGATCCGGTCCAGCCGATGGAAGCAGGTCCCCCCGCCGAGTGGGGGACTGCCTCACAGTAGGTGAAGGCGCCGCACGGCAGGTCGATGCCTGTCACGTCGAGCGCTGCGGCCCCGCCTGAGAGGTCCAGGGTCACTTGCCCCGGTGCTGGAGCGCGATCAGCAGTCAACCAGAAGCTGTACATCGTTCCCCAGCGCAGGACATTGGCGCCAGCACCTGGCGCCGACGACCATGAGACCTGGGCGCCGGATGTGTCGGACGTCCAGTCGGTGCTGTCGAAGGCCTCCCCCGAGTGTGAATTGACGTCGTGGAAACCCACTGCCGTGAGCGTGATGCCAGCCTCGCGCGGAAAGCGGAAGCTGCGTGCGGGCAGGTTCGAGTTCTGATTGTAGAGGGCGTACTCGTAGCTCCAGGTGCCATCACCATTGTCCGTGGCGCGGCTCGCGACGTAGTAGCGGCCACCCGCGGCATCGTCCACCGTGACGATAGTCACTCCCGGATCCTGGTCCTGCCAGGCCTGGATGGCGGGGGAGGTGTCAAAGGTCGAGCCAATTGTCACAAGTGGCCAGAGCACTCCATCGAAGATGCCGATGGCGACCTCCCTGTATGACGAGTTGTTGTGGGTCAGCCCAACGCCGCCCTCGTCGGGGCCCACGTACTGCACTTCGGCAAAGTAGCGCGCACCGGGGTGCAAGCTCGGATCCAGGTCTGCAGTAGGCACCTGCAGTCGCTTGTAGATCACGTTGCCGGACAGGTTGAAGGTGGTGTAGGGCCACGGGAAGGCACCGGTGGTCGGGTTGACGTCGGAGCGCGGCCCGAGACCACTGACGTCGAGTCCACCGAAGTTGATCGTGCCCTGAACGCCGTTCTGACAGGCGCCGTAGGTGTCTGCGCAGCCGACGCCAATCACGAGGCTGTCACCCGGAGGCTGACAGTTGCAGCAGAGATCTTCGGTCGCCGATGCGAAGGCGTGTTTGATCCAGCTCTGCCCGAGCTGTTCCAGCCTGCCGGATTCCAGTCGATACAGATTCTGAGCGATCACCGGGTGGTGGATACCGTCTCCGGAGAACGCCATCGGTGCATCTCCGACGTTGCATGAAGTCGCACCGATGGAATAGGAGCTGATCCCGCCCAGCGATCCCCAACTACAAATACTGTTGATGCTACCGACGATCAGATCCGGTCCGACAACCGGGGCCGCGCAGTCGTAGTCTCCCATCCCCTGAGCGAGGGTCACCGGCTGCAATGCCAGGATGCCCAGGGCACAGGACCCGACTGCGCGCCACACCGTGGGACCAAGGTGAAATGTAGCTACATGGAAAGAGGCGCGAGCTAGCTTTGTAGTTCTCATTCTCTCGTCGATTCACTTGGGCCATGCCGGGGACCGAACAGCGCCTCCGTATCCTAGGGCGAAGAGTGGCTTTCACGATACGCAGTCGAGTTTGAGCTGCGTTTCCGTACCCGGTCCCCCGTTTCAGGAGATCCTCTTCACGTTTTCTCGCCGAGCCTGAGCTCGGAGGCCGTCGGTCCACGCGGCGTTGCCCGTTCTGCGCCGCTGACATGGGCTTCGGCTGGATATTTGAGCACCACGTACTTAGTGTCGCGACGGATCGATTCGCCATCACCCCTCGAGCGAGCCGCGAGCCTGGCCGTGGCCCATCTGGGCGGTACCGACTTGCCCGGGCCGTCTCAGAACCGCCCGAGCAGCCGGAGCTCAGTCATGATCGAGAGCAGTTCGCGCCCCACGGATCTCGCAATACTCCACCAGCGTATCGACACGCTCGAGCGCCGAAACAGGGCGACAGAGTTGCGATACGCAGCGGGCGCGTGCCTTGCCTTGCTGGTGGCTTTCCTCGCCTGCGCCAGCCAGGGCGAGGGTTCCCTGGTGCAGAGCGCGCGCGCATTTCAGCTTCTCGATGCCGCCGGAGAGGTCCGGGGCGAGTGGCGTATCACGGATGAGGGCGATCCCTCATTCGCCCTGCTGGATGACGAGCAGCGCAAGCGATTCGAGGTACTCCTGAAGAGGAATGAGGCTGTGCACCTGCGTATGCGCGACCGGGACGATCAGGTTCGCATCAGCCAGATCGTCGACGGTGCGAGCCATCCACACATTCTCCTGACCGACGCCACCCAGAAGCTGCGGGTGCAGATGGCGATCGCCGGGTCCGGCGCGCCCAGCATGGTCTTTTTCGATGCGGAGGGAGAGTCGACCGCGGGCGTCGGCATTCACGCCGACGGACGAGCGTGGCTCAGGCCGGCAGTGCCTGACGAGCCGCGCTGACCCAGGGCGCCGCTCACTGCAGCTGGTAGATCGCCTCGGCGGAGTCGTCCGTCGAGCCGACCGACGCTATGTGCAGGGTGAGGCGACCGTCGGGCCGCGTGTTCCATGGGGCGGTCGGACTCGAGCGGTGGCGCCAGTGCTGGAATTCCCAGGTGCTCCCGCCCGAGCTGTAGGTTGCTGGGGCGGATAGCCTGTAGCCCCTGCGCACGAGTTCGCTGACCGGCTGAACAGGTCCGGATGCCGAAGGCGACCCCGTCTCCAGGCTGGGCTGAAAGCTCACGTACCCGGGCGTCGAGACACCAGTCTTTCCGAGCTCGTCGGTCGGGCGCACGACGATCGGGACGCCGCTGACCCCGGGTGACGTGATGATGATACTGGTCCACGCCGGATCGTCTCTCGTGCGGCCGAAATGCAGGAAGCCCGGCTGCTGGTCCGTGTGACCGGTGCCGCCCTGCATCGACAAGCCCGTGCCAAGGAAGCTCAGCGTGCGCACCGGATGGCGCTGCATGGTGTTGTAGTCGCCCCACCCGGCATAGGTTGCACCGTGGGTGCTGTAGGCCCAGCCATAGATGGTCGCGCCGGCGAAGCCGGGGCGGCATTCATCCACGAGCAGGATCCCGCTGACCGGATTCAAGGATGGGCCACCCGTCGCCAGGACCATTCCGACGTCCCCAACGGCATTGGTCACCGTCGCCGGGTACAGGTAGGCGAGCTGAGAATTCCAGATCTCCTCTTCCGCGATCAGGGTGTCATCAGAGGTCCGAAATCTGGCCACGCGAATGTAGGGCTGGGGCCTTCCGGCCTGGTTGCCAGCCGTCCACAGGAATCCGTACTCGGCGTCGCTAGCATAGCCCGCGTCCATGAACACCCCCGCGCGCGCCGCCCAGTTCACGCCGTTGGACAGGATCGAGGAGTAGCTGGCCGAACTCCAGGGTGCGACCGTGTGGTCCTGGAACTCGATCGTCGAGCTCGAGTCCTCATTCCTGAAGGTGCGCACCGTGGTCGAGTCCATGTGGGTCGCCAGGTACATCGTGTGCGTGGATCCCTGGGCGAATCGAAAGTTTGGTCCCGGGCCGAGCGTTGCGCTGCGCGTCCAGTAGGTCGTGTTCACCAGACCACCCGGAACCTTGATCTCGTCCAGGGGAAACTTCATCACGATCGAATCCACGTTCGTCCACGGGGTCGGCGTGATGACGTTGATCGCGAAGTAGAGGTGGTTGTCAGTACACGCGACGTCGGGGAAGTCGAACCAGTAGCCGGTGGGGTATCCAAATTGCTGTGGATTGAACAGGAACGAGTGCCAGGTGTCGCTGCGCAGCCCGTCGCGGCCATCCGCGACCGCGATCCGGATCGTACCGGTCAGGGCAGAGGGCAGGTACAGGAGCTGCCAGATCGTGATGTCGCGCGAGGGGAGGTACAGGGTTCGCTGGTCACAGCAAAAACCCCCATTCAGATTGGGAAAGCGCGTGTAGGGATCGACGTGAATCCACGTCTGACCGCCGTCGTCCGAGCGCGCCCCGAAACGGTTCCCCGTGTAGAATGCCGTGTCAGCCGTCTCGGGCGTGCGACCCAGGAATGCAACGGATGGTTCGCCGACCGTGTGCAGGACCGCTCCAGCTGGATTGACCGCCGAATTCACGTAGCCCACCGGGGCGCACGGGTCGGCCGGACCGAGCGACATGGGCTGAATCGCCGTCTCGGAACTTCGGGGGCGCCGACGCTCACCCGTTCCTTGTGCGAGTGGAGGACGCGGGTGGGGCGCGAAGGATGGCTCGAAGGCGTCCCGCGGTGGCATCGGGATGTCGATCACGTCCACCTGGGGAAGGTGGATCTCCGACGGCCCGAGCACGACCGTCCGACCCTGTACGCGCTCCGGCACCTGGGCCACGGCCAGGCAAGGCATGACGGCGAGGCCGAGCGCGACGTACCATCTCCCCAGGCTCGGCTTCACCGTCCGACCGGTGGTGCAGCTCATGGGCTCCATCCTAACCTCTCGGGCGCTGCCCGGCAGGAGCACCGTCGTCAGAATGGCGGCAGTACCGCCTCACCCCGCAAGCTGGGCCTGTTGAAGGAGCTCGTCGCCCCGTGTGATCACGTCTCCGAAGTCCCCAACAGCGAACGCCCGCCGACCGCGGCCCGGTAGGCCCGGACCTCCATCACCGCGAACACCAGGAGCAAAACGGCGCTCGAGGAGAAGTACCAATCGCCCGGGTTGAGAGTCATTGGAATACTCGTCAGGATGAAATGACCGAACATCAGCACGACAGCTGACAGAAAACCGACGCGCGTGAGCAAAGCCAGTGCGCACACCTGGAAGACGACGACTACCCCGACCAAGCTGACCTGCGAGATCAACGGGATGAAGCCGATCAGGTACAGCGCTCCCGCGAGCCAGGATCGGCCCGTCACCGAGCGCAGGACGACGAGAACGAGCGCCTGGCTCCCCATGAGCAGGACCGAGTCAGCGGCCAGGTGGGCCACGTGGGCAAGTGTCTGTGTTGGGCCCTCGACTCCGAGCAGGGGGTGGAGGAGCGGACCCGTCGCCTCGCCGAGGCCAGTCGACTCGAGCAGGAGCTGTAGGGCCAGTCCCGCGAATACCACCCCAGGCGCCAGGAGCAGCCCGATCAGGATCTCGCGCGCAACCAGTGGGTCTCGTTGCCGGCCTTCGAGGAGCCGGTTCCACGCGATCAATGTCCTGGGCCAGCGCCGGCGGGCGAAGGGTTCGAGGGCCAGGTAGAGCACAGTCACGGACACACCCGTATAGACGGCGTAGAAGACGTGCGCAAAGAGAAGCTGGCCGATGCCTGACGCGCTGTCAGGGAACGGACGCCCGAGCGCCAGGACGAGGTGACCCGCGATCAGGAACAGACCGATCCAGAATGCGCCGCTCACATCTGCGCGGCCGTTACGCACGTTGCGCCAGGCGAGGATGGCAGCGAGGGCATTCACGGCCACGAGGAATATGGCGATCGGTCCGGGCGGCTTCGTCGGTTGCCCGAATGTCCCGAGCCACCTGACTCCGTGGCGAAACCCAAACTGGAGCGCTCGGCCGTCGAAGCCCGCGCCTTCGACTCGAAGCTCGTCCGAAGAATTCGTCTCACTCGCTCCGATGCGCCACGCCGCGAGCTCGGTGGCGAACACGTCTGGCAATTGGCTCGGCTCGACTTTCTTGAGCGCGCCCGCGTCGAGGCTCGACGCCTCGAATAGTGGCGTCCAGTCCACTGGCCTTGGCTCGCTGGGGAACTCCGCGTCAGCTGTCGGGTGGCGGCTCCATCGGACCAGGCTGCCCTCTACGTCGAGCACCACATGAACGGATCCCCGCGCTGGAGCCGGGTCATTCACACTCACGATCAGGCCACCCGGTGTGAAGTCCTCGGGCCCGAAGCGCGAGTGGTGGACCACCGGGCTGGGCAGTGTGGCCTTCTCCAAGTCGCCAGCGCGGCGGGCAGCGTCGATGTCGACGTCGTAAACGTACCAGTGGACCTCGTGTGCGAAGTCCTCTTCGCCAGTCAACGCGCACGCCAGGCGGAGTGCGCGATCGCGAAGGACCGCCGACGGCTTGCCGTAGGAGATACCGCGCCGCTCCTGGAGCCACGACTTGCCAAGCGCCAGAAGCAAGAGCAGCACCACAGTTCCCAAGGCGCATGCGGCGGCCCTGCGCGGCTCGATGCCGTCATTGGAACCGGCGGCGGCCACCACATCGGGCGCCGGTGTCTCTCCCGCCGCCAGTGCAGCCGCTAGTGGATCTCCTCCCGGAAGGGCGCGTGCCACCTCGAGCACCGAGCCGGGGCGTTGGGCGGGGTCGCGGTCCAGGCAGCGCGTCAGAACCGCGTCGACGGACGGTTCGATGTCATGAAAAATGGACGACGCAGAGCTTGGCGCCCCCTCCTCGTGTTCCAGCCGCAACTGGTCGAGCGTGCGACCCTGGAGCGCGCGCTTGCCGGTGTTCAGCTCGAAAAGAAGCAAGCCCAGTGAGTAGATCTCGCTGCGCACGCTGGCCGGCACGCCTGCGAGCTGCTCGGGGGCCATGTACTGGGGCGTGCCCGCCAGGGGCGCATCCGAATCCACCGCGATTGCGAGCCCGAAGTCAGTGAGCCGCACGAGCCCCTCACCGTCCAGCATCACATTCGCCGGCTTCAGGTCGCGGTGGAGGACGCCCTTGCGGTGGGCCTCGGCCAGCCCGGCACAGATCTGCTGCCCGATCTCCGCGGCCTTCCCACGCGGCAGTCGCCCGATGCGACGGATGAGACTGGAGAGGTCCTCGCCATCGACGAACTCCATCGTCAGGAAGTGCCTCCCATCGACCTCGCCGATGTCGTGCACCCGCGCGACATTCGGGTGAGTGACCTCGCGCGCGTGCCGCACCTCGTCGCGGAATCGATCCAACCCACCGTCCAGCTGGGCGATGTGCTCCGGCAAGAACTTCACGGCCACCGGCTGCCCCAGGACGAGATCGTCGGCGAGATACACCTGGCCCATGCCCCCCTCACCGACGAGGGCAACGATCCGGTAGCGTCCTATCAAGACCTGGCCCGGGGCGAAGTCGCCTTCGAACGCAGAGCTGGGCGAATTGCTGGACTCGGCAGGCATCGCGATCGTGGCAGCATATCAGCGCATGCAGCTGGGTCCGAGGGTCATGACCCATCCGAGTGCGGGATGCGGGCTTGTTCGGCGTCCGGGTGTCCCACGCCCTCTGCGTCCCAGCGGTCCCGGTATCCGAGGACCCATGCCATGGAGCGGCAAGGGGCGGCAACCGCGCTGACCGGTCAGCGGAGAGGCTTCACCTTCCGGCCCGCAGCACAGTCCTCAATAAGGGACGCGAGCCGGCGATCCCGGGTCGATTCACGCTTCGCACTCATGATCCAGTGGGTGACTTGCCTTCGGTATCCCGGTGGGCGAGCCTGCCAGTCGGCCCATGCTGGAGCGTTGGCCTTCAGTTGCTTCAGGTACTCGGCGGAGAGTGTCAGCGTATCCTTTTGCTCGAAGGAATACCGACCGGTGTTCTCCTCGGTTCGGCGCTCGAATGCCGAGGCTCCACTCGGCGCGATCCGGTCGAGCTCCGCAAGTTCCGCGTAGCGGTCCATGTTTCGCCGGCTCCAGGTGCTGGTCGGTCGACGGGGCGTGAACCTGACCGCGTAGGATTCGTCGTCGACCTTCTTGCGGATGCCGTCGATCCATCCGAAGCACAGGCCCTCATCCACGGACTCCTCCCATGTCAGACTCGGACGACCGGTCGCCTTCTTCCAGTAACCGACCCAGAGCTCACTGCGCTTGGAATGGTGAGAGCGCAACCATCGGCGAAATGCGGCCGCGGAGTCAAAGTGGGTCACGCCTCGTGGTTCCATGAATTGCCTGCCTGCCTGCCTGGCTCGGCTAGCGCGACGGTTCTTGCGGCGGCCAACTCCCGGCAATGGCGCGATCAGTGTCTCAGATCGAGCCGTGGATTTCCCCATGGACGCAGCGATGCGCGGCTCAGCTCCTTCCGGGCCCGTTTTCAGGCACGCGGGTCGATGAATCCCAGATGGGGTGATACCTGCCGGCGAGCCTGCGCGGCTTCTTCTCCTGGACCGGGGAAGGCGCTCCCGCACCCCCCAGACGGCGTCCGCCTGACGCGCCTGAAGACAAATGAGAATCCAAGAGATGAAGCAGAGCAACCTTGGCTTGACCTCGAGCCTGTCCTCAGTGCCCGGCGTCACTGGATCGATGCGTCGCCGCTTGCCGAGGATACGGCTCGCGGGATAGCATCTTGCCTCCCGGACCTGACCCTGGAGCACCGATCAAATGACCGTCATCACCGTCAGCACCCAAGTTGCCGCCCCGATCCAACGGACCTTCAAGGTCTTCACCGAGATCGAAAAGGCCGTGGAGCGCATTCCCGACATCGTTTCACTCGAGGTCCTCTCCGATGGACCTTTTGGCGAGGGGACGCGCTGGCGCGAGACGCGCGTCATGTTCAAGAAGGAGGCGACCGAGGAGATGTGGGTCACCGGCTTCGACCCGCCGAATAGCTACAACGTCGATGCCGAATCCCACGGAATGCGCTACTCGACTCACTTCTCATTCGCTGCTGATGGAGACGGTACCAAGGTCACCTGGGCCTTTACGTGTACTCCTCTGACACTGATGACGAAGATCATGGCGCCCATCTTCAATCTGCCCATGAAGGGCATGATGAAGAAGTGCATGCGCAAGGACCTGGAGGCCCTGCGCGACGTTTGCGAGAGCGCTGAAGGGTGAACGGCAGCTCGAACCCGTTTGCTACCTGACGCCCAGGGCACGGAGTCGGGGGTGTTTACCGATTGAGCTTCGGGGGCATGGCGCCTACGCCGTGCTAGGGCTCACCGCTGCCCCTTCGGGGGGGCGACCCTCGATGGCGGACTTCAGGTCGTCCAGGTCCTTCTCGACCATCTTCATGCAGGCCTTCATCATGAAGGAGAAGACGACTCCCATGACCTTTGCCATGAAGGTCTGCGGCTCTGCCGAGAAGACCAGCTCGAGCCTCGTTCCCGATCCCTCCTGTACGAGATCGTAGGTCGTCAGGTACTTGCTCCCGTGGCTCTCGGCCTCGTGGGCGTAGCGCGAGGGGCGGTCGAAGACAGTGATCTCCATCACTTCCGTCGCCTCCTTCTTGAACATGATGCGCGTCTCACGGAAGCGGGTGCCCAGGCCGATCGGGCCCTCGGTCAGGACCTCCATCTTCTCGATGCCGCGGATCTTCTCGGCCGCCGAATGCAAGTCGAGCGCGGCGTCAAAGACAACCTCGCGCGGAGCGTCGATGTACTTGTCTATCGTGAATTGTGCCATTGCGCGCTCTCGGTCTACTTGCGCCGCTTGTAGCGGATCTCGAACACTTTCGTGTTCGTTTCACCAATCGGAAGGTCATGGACTTCCATCACCATTTCGTCGTCCGACAGGAACCGAACGACGGTCTTGACCATCTTGTCGTGCTCGCCTGTCAGGTACTCGTCGAGCGTCCCGTACATCAGCAGGGCCTTACCACCCGGATCCATGTCGCCCTCCTGGTGGAGCATGATCGTGTCCATACTGTTCACGCTGGTGACGACGTAGCTCATCTTGAAGTTGTCGTAGCCCATTATCGAGACGATGCGCATGGACATGCCCATCATCGATCCCTGAAATTCGGTCTTGATCCAACGGCCCTCCATCAGCCACTCGGACTTCGACGTTCCCTTTTCGGGTTCAGTGGCGCTGCCGCCCATGAACAGGGTTGTTTCGGTGTCCCACTCGCCCAGATAGCGTTCCAGCAATTTGTGGTGCTCGCTGGGATTCGTGTACCGCTGCGCCTGCGCCATCATCGCGGCCATGTCCGCGGCCGGGTCGTCAGATTGGTTGACGAAGCCGGCGGAGAAAGCGGGGACGAGCAAACTGGCGAGAACCGCGCCGGCGAGGAGGCTGGGGAGGGAGGTGAGTTTCATTGTGTGGAGTCCTTGTGAAGAGATCTCTCGGTTGACTGCAGGAGCAAGGGAGCGAGCTCCGATCCCTCGACGGTCTGCGCATGGGCCGTCATCGAGAGGACCGCGTAGCGCAGGCGCAGGCAGCCCTCCAGGTCCTCGAGCGGAGGAACCGGGTAGGGGAAGGGAACGGTGAGCTTGGGTGCCCGGGGCAAGCAGCAGATGAAGAGCAGGGTAAAGAGCAAGGCAGAACTGGTGCGGCGCAGGGCCCTGTTGTTCGAGATCGGACCTTCCAGGGAACGGATGCGCACGGCGAGCTGGCTACGTGGCGTGAGGAAGGCCAACCCGATCCTGTCGGGGCCCATCACCCACGGTCGGGCCAGGGATAGAATTGTCCGTCGATAGTCCGCGGTGTCGCCTCCCAGCGCGCGCGCCACGGTCTGGTCGCAAGCGAGCTCGCGCAACAGCGCCAGGCGCCGGCGTGCCATCCACACCAGCGGGTGGAACCAGTACAGCACCTGCATCGAGATGCAGAGGAGTGACCAGAGCGGATCTCGGCGCTTGATGTGGGCCAGTTCGTGGAAAAGGACGAGCTCGAGCTCCTCCCGCTGTCCACTCGAGAGCAGCGACCGGGGGATGAGCACGACCGGCCGCAGGAAGCCGAGCACGACCGGGCCACCGCGGCCGCGGAAGACGCGCACCGCAGCAGGGCGACTCAGCCCAAGCCTGGCAGCTACATCGCCGGCGAGTGAGCGCACGGAGCACGGCGCTGGCTCGCTATTCTCCAAGCGTCCTTGGCGCAGACGCCGGTAGCGCACGAGCCCAACCGAGGCGAGGAGCGCGACTCCGGCCAGCCAAAGGGCAAAGGCCCCCGGAGCCAGCCAGGCCGAGATGGGTTGGGTTTCGCCATTCCCGTGCAATGAATCCTCGAGTACAGAAGGAACGATCGAGGCCGGGATCGACCAGCGCAATGCGGCCGGGGAGGCGTTCGGAAAGAGGAGCTTGGCCAGGACGGCCAGCCAGAGTGCGGCGCGCACCTCCGGAGCGGCGAAGCGCGCGATCAGGAGATCTAGCAGCGCTAGCGCGAGGGCGAAGCAGGCGAACTGAATCGACGCGTCGGCAGCAAAGGCCCACCACAGCTCGAGCACCCGTGTCAGCTCCGAGTTCATCGTTTGCGCCTCTTCGCCTGGGGCGCGACTCGGCGCTCCTGCTCGAGCTCCTCGAGCATGGAAGTCAGCTCACCACGATCGCGCTTCGATAGCTTCTCATCCGAAACCATGTGCTGGAGCAGGGGTCCGAATGCACCGTCGAAGGCCTTGTCGACCAGCGACCGAAGTGCTGAACGCCGTGCCTCTGTGCGCGAGACGCGCGGCTCGTAGAGGCTCGTATTCGCGCGCTTGCGTTCCGCCAGGGCACCCTTGTCTACCAGGCGCGCAAGCAGCGTCTTGACCGTCGTATAGGCCCAGGACGTCTCCGCCTCACAGTGCTCGAGTACGTCCCGGGCGTTCGCGGGAGACTTCTCCCACAGGGCATTCATCACGGTCCATTCAGCGTCGCTCAGCTTCATCTCTTCGACAGGTGTGGCAGATACTACTACAAGTGTAGTAGATTGCAAGCCCTGGCGGGGAAAAGACCCGAGGCGAGCCGGGTTGCTGCTAGGCGGGATCCTCGACGGCGTAGTCATCTCCGTAGAACTTGGCGGTGGTACGCGTGTGAAAGGTAATGGCACGGATCGGCTCGTACCGAGGCGGGCCCAATCCGGGTAGCACCTTCAGGATCTCGTCCGGCCGGAGGTATGCCGCGAGTGGAAAGCTGACCCGGATACGCTGCGCCTGGTCCGGATCGCGCGGAGGGCTCACCCGGTGGGTCGTCGAGGGCAGGACGTCGTTCGAGATACGCTGCAAGTAGTCGCCGGTATTCAGGACGATGGATCCAGGGGGGGCATCCAGGCGCACCCACTTACCGCTCGAGCTCAGAACCTGCAATCCCTCGACAGTCGGCGCCGGAAGCAGGGTGAACAGGTCCACGTCCTCGTGTCCTAACAGTCGTCCGGCTCCGCTGCCCAGCGCCCGGTCGCCCAGGGCTGGATAGTAGTTGAGGCGTTGCCCGAAGTCTGGACGATCGAGTCGTGAGTCGAAGAGCTGCGGCGGACTCCCCAGGTGGGTGAGAATGCTCTGCATGACCGGCAGGAACAGGCTTTGGCCGGCGTCGACCAGGCGCCGAAAATGCGGCTCGAGCTCCGGGCGCGGCCACAGGTCGCGAGCATCGAAGTCTGGCCGCCCCTCCAGGTCGAACGCGCGCCGTCCAAAGACCCAGCCCTCGACCATGTCGGGATGAATGTCGCTGGTTTCGTTGATTGGAAAGTAGCCCTCGCTTACCGCGCCGTGTCGGGCGGCCCGGAAGCGCAGCTTCTGCTCCAGGGGCGTTGTGGCGAACAGCTCTTCAACCCACCCCTGGGCATCCTCGAACAGGCGCGGATCGATCCCATGCCCCTGGAGGATCGCAAAGCCGATGTCCTCCATCGCGGCTCCGAGTTCCTGGGCGAAGGCCTGCCGATCGCGCGCGTTTCCAGTCAAGAACCGGCCTAGGTCACAGGTTGTGAACTGGAAGCTCTCGTCGAAGTCTTCGGGGCCGTCCGCCGCTTCTGCCAGGTGGTAGTCTGCCTTGCCCACCTGGTCGTGGTGGGCGAATTCCGCACTGGATGCACGGATCCCATCCGACCTCCTGGACTCCTTGGAGCTCATGGGACCAGACTAGCCTTTCTCCTGGTTCGTAGTCGCAGCATCAGCAAACCCAGCAGGATCCAGCCGACCACAAGCTCCAGGCTCGTGAGATCGAGGAGCAGCACGCGGCTCACGAATGGCGCGTCCACGATACGCTTCAGATCACCGGCGAAGCTGAGTCCGACGAGCAGACCCAGGGCCAGCACGGAAGCCCAGGCGGCTAGCAATTGCAGCCAGCGCGGGATGCCGGTCCGCACCTGGGCGTGCAGGGCCGGTTTCCGCCGGGGGAGTACGATCAAGGCGGCACTGTGCAATCCGTAGAGCATCATCAGTGCAACGACCGCGATATTGAGCGCCACATCCATGCGACCGGAGATCAGCAATAGCGCGGCCAGACCGAAGCTCACGACGAGTCCCGTTACCGGTGTGCCCCGGGTCGCATGTAGTCGTCCGAAGTTTCCGAACAGGAGTCCCTCGTGGGCCATGAACCAGGCCATGCGCGCGGGCACGAGCATGGTTGCATTGAGCGAGGTGGCCACGGCCATCACAGCCCCCAAGGTGACGATCAGTCCCGCCCCGAAGGGCAGGTAGGTCGAGGCAGCCTTCGACATCGGTACCTCACTCGACGCCAGGTCAGCGGCCGGCAGGGCTCCGAAGGCAACCAGCGACATGGCCACGAAGATGGCCGTGGTCGCCAGGATCCCGCGCAGGAAGATGCGCGGCAGGCGATCGCGGCTCTCGCGCACCTCACCCGCGGCCTGGGAGAGTGCTTCGAATCCGGCGTAGGCAAAGAACAGGGATGGCAATGCCCGGGCGAATCCCGATCGCCCGCCCGTAAAGAACGGCTGGAAGTTCGTCAGGTCGATCGCAAAGAGCCCGGGCAGGACGAGGACCGCAAGCGAAAACGCCAGGACCGCGCACATGGCGACTTGCAGGCGCCCGAACCAGCGCACGCCGACGATGTGTACCCAGAGAAAGCAAGTCATGGCTCCGAGCGCCAGGCTCAGTCGCACCATGGGCCCATGCTCGGACCCCGGGGCGAAGAGCTCCAGCACGTTGACCGCCAGTGCATCCGCGAGATAGGCGCAGGCGCCCATGTAGGAGATGAGCTTCAGCCAGGCCGAGAGGAAGGTCAGCCTCTCACTGCGGAACGTGCTCGAGATGTGCAGCACCTCTCCTCCGGGTTGCAACCCCAGGGGCGTCGAGAGGAAGACCTGATAGGCCACCGACGTCGCCAGGATGATCGGGGCGAGCACCAGGTGAGCCAGGACGACGCTTGGACCGGTCGCATCGGTGGCCTCGGAGGTGACGCGAAAAATGCCAGCGCCGACGAGAATGCCGATCAGCAGGGCATAGGACTCGAGAGTCCCGAGGTCGCGCTTCAGCCCTCGACCGGATCCCTCAGCGTCAACCACGGCTCAAGCATACGGACCTGACTGGCCTCGATGTTGGGTGCGACCCGCGAAACCAGGGCGGAGGTCGCCCCGCCAGGGACTTTTTGATGGGCTCTTCTTGCGGGTGCCCCTTCGCCTGGACCACCCCGTTGGATAAAAGGGGGGCAGCGTGAAGCTATCCGCCGCGAACCCTAACCAAGCGAGAACCCACACATGGCCGCAGCGCAATCAGGTAAAGCCCAAGGCACACCATGGCACCTCTGGCTCGTCGGTCTGGTCGCGCTCCTGTGGAATGGCATGGGAGCGATGGATTACGTGATGACCCAGACCAAGAACGAAGCCTACATGGCGGACTTCACCCAGGCGCAGCTCGACTTCTTCTACGGTCTGCCGACCTGGGCCATCGCCACCTGGGCCACCGCCGTCTGGGGCGGAGTCCTGGGAGCCCTGCTGCTGCTGCTGAGAAAGCGCATGGCCGTATTCGTATTCCTGGTCTCTCTGGTCGCCATGGTGGCCACCACGATCCACAACTTCGGGTTGTCCAATGGACTGGAAGTCATGGGGGACCCGGCCGGGCTCGGATTCACGGCGGCCATCTTCCTTCTCTCCGTGGCCTTTCTCATGTATTCGCGCGCGATGAAACGACGGGGAGCCCTCCGCTAGGCTGGCGCCTCGCAGCAATTCTGGAGGTGCCAGCTCACCGGCGGGCGCCAGAATCCCGGGGCTCGGATGGCCCGCGCTGAACGAGCATTCGTCCCGACGGCCGGCGGAGCTTGGGTTTGGAGCGGCATCTGCCGATGGAGAAACGGAACAGTCCAGCATGCCCACGTCCTTCCCGATCCCCGACTTCCAGTCGCTAAACCTCTACCCGTTGCTCTACGCCCTGGTACTTGGCGGCGCCATCGGGCTCGAGCGCGAATGGCACGGTCGACCGGCGGGCCTGCGCACCCACGTCCTCGTGTGCATCTCCGCGACCATGCTCATCATGATCTCGCAACGCACGGGCACGGTCGACCTGGCGGGGGATGGGCGACTGGTGTTCGACCCGAACCGCATGGGCGCGGGCATCGTGACCGGCATCGGCTTTCTGGGTGCAGCCACGGTGCTGCGCTCGGGTGATCTCCTGCGAGGCCTGACGACCGCTGCTTGTATCTGGTTTGTTGCCGGACTGGGTATCGTGCTGGGCAACGAGAACTACGCACTCGCGACCCTGGCCACGGGCGCCGTCCTGCTCGTCTTGACCCTGTTCAACCAGCTGACCGGGCTGATCCGCCCGATCATCTACCGAAGACTGCTGGTGATGCACTCGCGCGGCGATGCGCAATCCCTCGCCGATGAAATCTCGAAGGTCCTGAAGAGCGAGGGCTGCCGGGTGCTGGACGTGGCCAGCGGCACCGACTGCGTGTCACAGAATCACGAGCTGGTCTTCTACATCTCTCTGAAGAGCGGCCTGCAGTCACCACGGGTGACCGAAGCGGTCGCGGCTGTCACTGGCATCTCGAGTGCACGCTGGAAGCTCATCTCGAATCCCCATTGAGCGCACCACCAGGATCCTCTGCGGCCAGAGCGCTGCGGCATCGCACCGAACTCGCACTTGATTCACTCGTAGCGTAGTGCGGTGATTGGATCCATCGCCGCGGCGCGGCGCGCCGGCCAGATGCCCGAGAGCACTCCAACCGAACACGAGATCATCAGAGAGATCGTCAGATAGTGGGGCGAAATGACGGCCTTCCAGGAGGTGAAGTGCACGATGGCCCGGACACCGAAATAGCCCAAGGCGCAGCCGATCAGCCCACCCATGGCCGCGATGACGGTCGTCTCGACCAGGAACTGCAGTCCGATGTCACGCTCGCGTGCACCCAGAGCACGGCGAACACCGATTTCACGGGTTCGCTCGGTGATCGTGGCCAGCATGATATTGGCGATTCCAATGCCGCCGACCAGCAGCGATATGCCGGCGATCAGCACCATGACCGTCTGAAAGACTCGTTGCGTTCGGCGGCTCTGCTCGAGCAGCTCGAGCGGGACGACAATCTCGAAGTCGCGCTTTTCGTGGGCGCTGTTCAGGATCCTGCTCAGCATCTGTGAGGTCGGCAACACAGATTCCGTCGTCGCGGCCCGGACAACCATCTGATCGAGCTCGACCTCGGTGAACTCCATGCTGCCGGAGCGCTGCACGAAGGTGATCGTGCCGAAGACTCGCATCGAGGTGCTGTAGGGGATGTAGATTTCGTGGGCGCGCCCGTCGAGCGCCAGTGCCTTGCGCGTATGGGAGCGGAAGGCATCGTCAGCCAGCACTCCGATCACCCGAAAGCTCTGGGAGCCAATCCGCAGGCGCAGGGTCAACGGGTCGGCGACGGTCTTCATCTGGGTCAACAGACCGCGCCGTATGACGCAAACTTTTGACTCTGCCTCTTCGTCGAACCCCCCAAAGACCCGTCCGGGCTTTGCAGACAGGTGGAAGGCATCGAGGTACTCCGGCTCCACCCCCAGCACCGATGCGTCCAGGCCCTGGCTTCCCAGCCAGACCGATTCATTGACGCGGTTGACATGCAGGATCGATTCCACGCCGGGGCATGTTTCCTTCGCACGTTCTGCGTCCAGGAAAGTGAGCCCGTAGGTGATCTTGTAGTTGTCGTCGCTCTCGATCTTTGTCTCCTGGGGAGGCTTGATCGAGTTGACGATGATATTGCAAATCCCCAGCTCGTGAATGCGGGACAGGATCTCGTGGCGCGCTCCGGCGCCGACCGAGAGCATGGTGATGACCGACGCCACGCCAAAGATCATCCCGAGCATGGTCAGCAACGAACGCAGCTTGCTACGTAGCAGGCTCTTGGCCCCTAACTGCAGGATCTCGAGAAAGCGCTCCATATCAGGAGTGACCGATCGCATCCACGGTCTGACCGTCGCGCAGTTCGACCACCCGCGGAAGCTCCCGCGCGATCTCCAGGTTGTGGGTCACGACCACAATCGTTCGACCCTGTTCATGTAGGGCATCGAATAGCTTCATGACCTCGACACCGTTCTCGGAGTCGAGGTTGCCCGTCGGCTCGTCAGCGAGCAACAGTGCCGGCTCACCGATCAATGCACGTGCGATCGCAGCGCGCTGGCGCTCGCCGCCGGAGAGCTTGGTTGGCAGGTAGTCGATACGGTGGGCCAGGCCCACGGAATCCAGTAGTTCGCCGGCCCGCTGGTGCCGCACGCGACGCTTGACCTTGGCATAGAACAAGGGCAGCTCGACATTCTCACGCACCGAGAGTTCGGGGATGAGGTGGAAGGACTGGAAGACGAATCCGATCGAGCGGTTGCGCAGTGCAGACAAGCTGTCGTCGCCGAGCTTGGACACGTCGACACCGTCCAGCCGGTACTTGCCGCCGCTAGGCCGATCGAGGCAGCCCAGGATATTTAGCAGGGTGGACTTGCCCGAGCCAGAGGCTCCGACGATGCCGACGTACTCACCCCGGCGGACCGCGAGATCGAGCTTGTTGAGGGCCAGGAACCTCGCCTCACCCGTACCATAGGCCTTGTCGACCTGCTGCAGGTCCAGGACCAGGTCCTTGCCCGTGGCTCCGCTGCCTTCACCCGCAGCGATCGTCCCATTCTCGTGGGCCAGTGTCACTGGGCCGGGGCTCCCATGCTGCCCATGGCCTCGAGTCCACCGCCCTCGTCGCCATCCGCGGAGGGATCCGCGCTCTCCTCGCGCGGGGCCGCCTGACCATCCCGTGGATCGAAGAGCAGCACCTGGTCGGACTCTTCCAGACCAGCGAGCAGCTCCACGTAGTGGTCGTTGTTGACTCCGACCTCGACCTCGCGCCGCTGGACGCTTCCGTCCGCCCAGATGAAGCAGAAGTACTCACCGTTTTCGACGAAGGTCGCATGCAGGGGCACGAAGAGAACATCCTCGAGCCGCTGGACCTCGATCTCCAGCTTGGCGCTGATGCCTGCGCGCGGGGAGACGTCCGTCGCATCGAGGTCGACCGTGACGCGGAAGGCCTTGGTGCTGTCATCCCAACCACTCGAGCTCGCCACGGACGCGATCTGACTGACCGCACCGGAAAAGAGCTTGCCCGGATAGGTGTCGAGGGTGATGCGCACCTTCTGCTCGAGTTCGACGCGGTCGATGTCCGCCTCGTGTACCTTGATGCGCGCCTCCAGTTCGGAGAGATCCGGCAGGGTGATCACGGTACTACCACGGTAGACCCGGCTGCCGATCTTGACCCGTTCGCGGGACCAGGAGTTGCCCGGGTCCCCGTAGTGCACGACGCCTGCCTGCGGCGCTCGCATGGTCATGTTTTCGAGGTCGCTATTCTGCTTCTCCAGATGGGATTTCTGGGTGGTCAGCTGACCGGCCAGGCGCGTTACGTTAGCCTCCTTTTCCTTGCCGTTGATGGCCGCCTTTTCGGTCGCGTTGCGCAGCTGACGGACTGCGTCACGCTCGGCGGCCTCCTTCTTCAGCAGCTCCATTCGCACGGTGTACTGGTCGAACAGCTCGAGCTCCTTCTCGGCGCGCTCCAGGGCGATCTCGTGCTCGCGCGTCCGGATGTGCTCCTCCTCGACCTGCGCCGGAGTCAGAAATCCCTCCTTGGCAAGGGCCGGCACGCCAGCGAGGCGTTCGCGCGAGCGCTTCAGGGTCGCCTCGGCCTTCTCCGTGTCGAGCACCATCCCGCGCCGCTTGGTGGGAGCTTCGCCGTCGCGGTAGCGCTCCAGGTCCATCTCGGCCACCTTGAGATTCAACTCCGCCTTCTCGATCGACGCGACAGCGTCCCGCCGCTCGATCTCGAGCGTCGCCACGGCCGCCTCATGGGTCGACTCGAGCTGGACGATCCCATTGACGAGCTCGTCGATCCGGTTCTGCTGCTCCTTCTTTTCGAATTCGACCAGGGTGTCACCCTCCTCGACGGTCGAGCCCTCCTCGATCACCCAGGTGATCAGGCCCTCGCCGCGAAAGAGCGGCTTGAGCTCCACCGAATTCTTCGCCTTCAGATAGCCGTCCTCGACAACCAGGACCTCCAGGTCACCGCGCTCGACTGTGAACAGACTCTCTGGGGCCGGCGCCTCTTGCGGTGCAGCACCCATCACGTCGCCGAAGCGATAGAACATGCCAGCTGAAACTGCCACCACGACCAATGCCAAGAAAACCTTCACCCTTGCACCATCCCACGTTCGTCGACGAATAGGATCCCGAGCTGCCAAAGCATTCGCAGCCGGGCGATTTCATAGCTGACCTTCTCGTTGATCAGCGAGTTTCGGGCCTCGAGCAATGACTCGGAAGCCTCGACCACATCGCGGTTGCTGATCTCACCGGCCTCGTTCCGCAGGCGAGCGACCTTCAGGTTGCGCTCCTGATCAGCGATCAATTCGCGTTGAATGTCGAGGCTCGAGGTGCGCCGCTTGAGTTCTCTGAAGGTGCGGCGAATCTCGATGCGCAGGGTCTGTTCAAACTGATCCAGGGATCGCACAGCGCGATCGAACCGAATCTGCGCAGCACGATGGCTATTCTTCTCGGCAACTCGGTTGAGCGGGGGACTCCAGGTCACCCCTATGTCCCACGATTCTTCGTCGACATGCTGGTCCAGAAAGCCGCCCGTCGGACTTCCGGCAATGCCAATGCCCGCGGAAAGGTCCAGGTCCGAACGGAGCCCGTCACGCGCCAGGCGCACGTCGCGCTCCAGATCCTGGAGCTGATCGCAGCGTGTCAAGTAGTCGAGTCGGTTGACGAGCGCCACCTCGAGCGCCGAGCCCAGGTCGAATCCGACGTCGACGAACTGCGGCTCCTGGCCGGTGATCCTCACGGACTCCTCGATCGGGATACCCAGGAACACCTTCAGCTGATCCCGGTCGAGCTGATAGCCCTCGCGGGCTTCCAGCAGGGCGTTTTGCGCACCGAGCTCATTGCGGCGCGCGCGCAGGATATCGAGCTCGCTCGTGGTACCGAGGGCGTACACGGCCTGGGCCTGGCGCCGTGCGAAGACGAATCCTTCCAGGTTGGTCTCGAGGTTGGCGATCGACTGCTGCTGTTGCACGAGCGAGTAGTAACGCGCAGCGACATCAATCGAGAGGTCCCCGCGAAAGAGCTCGAAGTCGCGAATCGCGTATATCAGGCTTCGCTCAGCCTGGATCAAGGACTCGTGTGAGGTGAGCCAACCCGAGCCACGCAACAAGGGCTGGGCCAGGCGCAATGAGAGCGACGTGTCGAAATCCCCGTCTCCGTCGAGCCCGTTCCAGGCGGTCAGGCCATCGAGTGTCAACACACCGCCGTCTCGCAGGATCTGGGACAGGGAGGCGCTGGCGCTGGCGCCCTGGCTCATGGCGCTCGAATCCGTGTCGCCGATCGACGCAGCCAGGAGCGCGGAGAGTTGCGGATCGAAGGTGTTGCGGGCGCCGATCAAGCTCAGTGCCGCGAGCACCAGGCCCTCGCGCTGGCTGATGAAGTCGCGGTTGGTCTCGAAGGCGGCCGCGAGGCAATCCGCCAGGCCCATGACCCGTGTTCGAGGGACGTCAACGGACGTTCCGGCCCCGGCGGCGGGCGGTTGCTCTGGGGCGGCCGGCTCCGGGTAGCGAAGCTCGTTGCGCCGGAAGTCCTCCAGATCACCCGAGACGGGTCGCAGTAGCCGCTCCACACGCTCCTGTAGATCGCGATCCACTGGACGTGGTTTCATGGGCGCGGCGCAGGCCAGGGTGAGTGAGGCGATCAGCCAGGGAAGAATCCGGGTCATGCAGCTCGAGCGACAGGGGTCGTCCGCACCCGTGTGCGATGGCGGAGCGGGGCTTGGGAGGGGTGCCTGCCAGTAGTGTCTGGGACCCATGGGTCCCGGATTCCTTCCCGAGATTTCGGCAGGTCGCGGGTTGCCTCGGAATCCTCGAGGGCGAGCAGGGGTCTCTAGTTGCTGTGGCATGGGGCGTGACGGATTCTCTCGGACCCGTATTAGCGGACCCATCTTGGGCCCTTCAGGGCAGCTGGGCCACCGCTCCATGAATCACTTACTCCAAATTCCAAGGTGGCGCGTCGGTCGGGGTCCCTTTGCGGGCCCGCGATCCGGTATGCGTGCTATAAAGGAGACAGACTCGCTTTCACGGCGCCAAAGGTCCCAGGGTGGGTCCCGGGAAGGGCGCCAGGGCTGCGAGTCGAATGATCCTCGTATCCATGGCAGGCTTTCGAAGAAACAGACGGGCAGGTACCGCTGCGGCACATGTGTGCCACAAGTTGCGGTTGCCCAGCGGCATGCAGCGGCGGCGGCTCTCCACAGCCCTGGGCCAACCCGCTCGAGTGGAACCCGAGGCCTCGGGCCCATTCTGGACGGTCGCGCGCCGTGCCCTGCCGCCCGCCCGCATCAACCCGCCGGCCCCCCCCGGGGCCCCCGAGCTGACGGTCGAGAAGGCCATCGAGACCGTCCGGGACGCGGGAGCGTGGCCGGCTGACGAGAGTCCTGGCCAGCGCAAGCAGATCACCCTGCTCGAGCGCCGCCTGGCCAAGCTCAATGGCCTGCTCGACAGCCATGAGGCCGAACTGGCGCGGCTACGGACCCAGGAGACCGTGGATACGGGCATCGCATCGACCTACCGGGAGCCCCAGGGCATCACGGCGGACGACGAGCAGGGCGAAGCCAAGAAGGCGCTGATGGACGTCCTGTTCAAGGCGAATCTCAAGCTTCAACAAGGGATCTCTTCTCAAACGCAATCCGCGGACTAGAATTTTCGCCGCTCCAGGTCACGTCGGACCGGAGTCGTCCGGAACCACCCCAGGATTGAGCGAACGATGACTGAGGAAGACGAGAACGGGTTGAACAAGGATCACGGTGTCCTGTACATGGGCATTGACCTGGGAACTTCGCGCACCTCGGTGAGCGCCAGCAATGGCGTGCGCGAAACCATGGAGTCCTTCGTTGGATACCCAAAGGACCCGGTGGCCCGCAAGCTGCTCAAGCGTGACGTGCTCTTCGGTGAAGACGCGCGCGAGCACCGCCTGTCACTGAACCTCTACCGCCCACTCGAGCACGGCGTGCTGAAGTTCAATCAGGACACCGGGGGCGACGACGAGAACCTGAAAGCGGCACGGGACCTGATCCGGGAGATCATCCGCCTGTCCAAGCCCCGCAAGGACGAGCTCGTTTACGCCGTCATCGGTGCTCCCGCCCAGGCCTCGATCAACAACAAGGACGCCATTCTGCAGGCCGCACGGGAAACGGTCGACTCGGTCATGCTCTGCTCCGAGCCTTTCTCCGTGGCCTACGGACTGGACATGCTCGATGATGTCCTGGTGATCGACATTGGCGCCGGCACGGTCGACCTGTGCCGGATGCACGGCACCATGCCTGACGAGTCGGACCAGATCACACGCAACACCGCCGGCGATCACGTCGATGCGGAGCTGAGCAAGCTGATCAAGGAGTCCTATCCCGAAGCACAGTTCACCGTTCAGATGCTGAAGGAGATCAAGGAGCGCCACTCCACGGTCGACGAGACCACGTCGAGCATCCGCGTCTCCCTGCCGGTCCAGGGTAAGCCGCGCGAGTTCGACCTGACGCGTGAGATCAAGGCGGCCTGTCGCTCTATCATCCCGCCCATCGTCGAGGGTCTGGGCGATCTGGTCGCGACCTTCGACCCGGAATTCCAGGACAAGCTGAAGAACCGCGTCCTCCTCGCTGGCGGTGGGTCCCAGATCAAGGGACTCGATGTCGCGATCCAAGCTGAGATGCACAACATGCTCGGTGGCGGCAAGGTCATCCGCGTCGAAGAGCCCATCTACGGGGGTGCGAACGGCGCCCTGAAGATCGCCCACGACATGCCGCCCGAGTACTGGGAGCAGCTGAAGTAGCGCGCTGCGCTCCAGAGGAACGCCAACCCATGGGGGCGGGCGGGCGCGTCGATCCAGGGGTGCCCGCCCGCCTCTATTTTCGTCCAGGAACCTGCGCGGTCGACTGGATGCTGGCACACTGTCCGCGATCGCCAGGCAGACAGCCGACTCCCGGGCCGGGATCGGTCACGGCGGAGACCCCGCGGCCAGGCGAGGGACGGGCCGCAGAAACACGAACGGCGCACCACAAAGATGATCATCCTCTCCAATATTCAGAAGCTCTACGACGGCTCCTCCTCGACCGCGGCGGCCGTGCAGACAGGCGTCGACCTGTGCATCGACAAGGGACGGGTGGCGAGCGTCGGCCGGCATGACGCGGAACGCCGGGCGGGCCCGGAGGACGTGCTAGTCGATTGCAGTCATCGCACCGTCACGCCGGGGCTGATCGACTGCCATGGCCACATCACAGCCCTGGGACTCTCTGGAGAGGCCCTGGCAAAGACGAACTCGCCGGCTGCGTTTGTCTACGTCGAGAAGGTCCTGTACGAGACCCTCGTGAACGGTGGTGTCACGAGCCTGCGCGACGTCGGCGGAGCGACTGACGCCATGAAACGCATGGTCGACGAGGGCGTGGTGATCGGCCCGCGCCTCAAGATCGCGATCTGCATGCTGTCGAGCACGGGTGGGCACGCGGACTTCCGCGGGCCGGACCGCTGCCATGCCACCATGTCCGCCCTCTGGCCCGCGGCGCCCGGCCGTCCCTCCAGCATCGTCGATGGCCCCTGGGAGGCCCGCAAGCGCGTGCGAGAGATAGCAGCCTGCGGAGGCGACCTGATCAAGCTCTGCACGAGTCCCGGAGTGGCCTCGCCATCGGACCGCCTGGAACACCGCGACTTCTCGCCCAAGGAGATCGAAGCCATCTGTGAAGAGGCCACGGCGCGCGGCCTGCGAGTCGCCGCCCATGCGCACAGCGTGAGCGGGATCGGCCTGGCGATCGAGCATGGGGTGCACGACATCCAGCACATCTCCTACATGGACGAGCGGCTGGTGGAGCTCGCCTTCGAAAAAAACTGCACCGTCACTCCGACCTCCTGGATCATCAGTGCATTGCAAGATGAGGACGACCTGAGTGACTTCGTGAAGGACAAGGCCAAGCAGGTGGGGGAGGTGCACGCCAAGGCCGTGGAGCACGCGCGCAGCGGGGGGCTCAAGATCCTCATGGGGACCGACGCAGTGCTACCCGGAATGCACGGACGCAACTTCATGGAGCTGATCCACCTGCACCGGGATGGCCTGAGCGAGCTCGAGGCCTGGCATTCGTCCACGGGCCTGGCAGCCGACGAGATCGGACTGGACGACACCGGTATCCTGCAGGCCGGCAAGCGCGCGGACCTGTTGATCTGTGACGCGGATGTGGTCGCCGACCCGGAGCGACTGGACAAGGGCGCGATCCTCGAAGTCATGAAGGACGGTGAGGCCTACCGAGGCGCCATCACCGAATTGCCCCAGCGCACATTCGAGCACACCGTGCGCAACTTGCTTGGTGAGCGCTCCTGAAAGGACCCGAGTGGCTGACCGGATGCCGATGATGGCTGGCGCAGACAGGTCGAGACACCGGCTCTGGCTCTGGGGCGCAGCTGGCCTCCCCATTGGCTGGCTCGTTCAGCGCCTGGCCGCAGCATTCCCCGAGACGACTGAACGTGCGTTCACCCAGACGCTCTTTCCGCCCATTCGACGCTCCTGCCAGTGGCTGGCCGGGCTGTTGCCGATCTCCCTCGCAGAGTTCCTCATCATCGCGAGCGGAGCGCTCGCGCTGGGCATGACCGTGCGCGGTCTGCGGCGGGTAGCCCAGGGACGAGCAGGTTGGCGTGAGACCGTCGCTGCCGGCCTGCGTCGTACAGCTGCGACGGCCGGCTGTGCCTACGTCCTGTTTCTTGCCACGTGGGGATTGAACTACGCTCGACCGCCACTCGCGGCCCGGCTTGGGCTGGAGCTGCACGAAACGGATACACACGAACTCGTGGCCCTGTGTGCCGAGTTGCGTGACCAGTGCCGGATCGAGCGCGCCGGGCGGGCAGAGGACGCCGAGGGTTTCTTTGAGCTCGAAGCAGACACGGGCGAGCTCGCTTCGAACGTCGGCGCAGCCATGCGTGCCGCCTCAGGGCGCCATCCCGCGTGGGCCGGGTTGGGTGGGCCCGATCCATTACTGCGCTTCCCCTTTCTGTCACCCCTGCTCTCACGCTTCGGAATCACCGGTGTCTGGTCTCCCTGGACGGCCGAGGCTCACGTCAACGACCACGTGCCAGACGTGCTCAAGCCATTCACGGCCTGCCATGAAGCCGCCCATGGCCGCGGCTTCGCCCGAGAGGACGAAGCCAACTTCGTCGCCTACGTGGTCGGGCGCCGTGCGCCGAGTCCCGACATGCGCTACTCGGCGAGCCTGTGCGCGCTGCGAAGTGCCCTGGGTCAGCTCGCGCGGGTCGAGGTCGACATGGCTCGTCGCGTTACAGAAAAACTGGATGCGGGTACGGCGTGCGACATGCGCGCCCTCGACGCGTACTGGATCACCCAACGTGGCTGGATCATGGGCGTGGCGCGCCAGGCCAATGACCTCTACCTGCGCACCCAGGGGGACGCGCGCGGGGTCCAGAGCTACGGGCGCATGGTCGACCTGCTTCTGGCAGAACGTCGCATGCGGGGCAGTAGGCTCTAGCCTGCATGCGTCGCCAGGATGCGGGCTAGCCTCCCGGACGTAGTCTCAGGAAAAGTTCGGGTTGGGCGCCATGGCGACGAGCACCACGAGCTGGTGATCAGAAACGTTTTCCACCCCGTGCGGCTCGTCAGGCACCGACCAGGCCACGCCCCCCGGTCGCATATCGGACTGCTCGTCACCGCACGTGAACCGGCCGCAACCCTCGACAACGTAGTAGAACTTCGTCGCGCCGGAGTGGGCATGGACCTTCTGTGATTGGCCGGGCTCCAGGCAGTAGATGTCGCAGAACATCTGCTCTGTTTCGAACAGATTGACCTTCTGCATTTTTTCCGGTCGAAATTGGCGAGAACTGGCGGAGTCGATGAAGCCCATGGGTCGAAGTGTACCACCGTGGCCCAGGGTCATCTCGAGCTCCCTGGGCACCCGCAACTCGCTGCAACCGTCCCGCAGCGTACATGGCGCAAAGAACGGTCTAGGGCTCAAGGCCCGCTCCCGAGCCGGTCGACAGCCACTCGTGGACCAGGCCCCTCCGCATCCCCGCGGCGGGGGGCTCCCCCTATCACGAACATGCCTGCGCAATCGACCGTCAGCTTCTCCAAGTCGGGCCAGACGCTTTTCACGGCGGAAGAGGTCCGGCAGCTGATGCGCGTCGAATTCGACCGGGGCCAGCGCTACGGGTTTCCCGTGGCGTGCTTCCTGATCGTCGTCGACCGGCTGGAAGACCTCTCGGGTGTCCATGGTTGGGAGATCAAGGACGGGATCCTCATGGCCATCGTCGAGCTGCTCAAGCGCGAGACCCGCGCCAGCGATTTCCTCGGCTGTCTCGACGGAGATCGCATCCTGACGGTCTTTCCCCACACCAACGCCGAGTCCGCCAGCTTCCTGGCCGAACGGCTGCTCAAGGGTGCTCGAAACCTGAGCTTCACGATTGGCGGCCGCAGCCTGCGGGTGACACTCTCGATTGGCCTCTCCCATAGCGAGCAGGAAGGACCGATCTGTTTCGACACGCTCATGCGCGTGGCAGAGGAGGGACTCGTCGTTGCGGAGGCCGGAGGCGGCGACCGATACATCGAGACCGAACTCTACCAGCTCTACGAGAGCCAGCGTGCAGCCAGGGACGAGCCCGCCAGTGAGCTGGAACTCGCGCCGCCCGCGAGCTCGGAGGGCGCGGGGCCCCTGTCCCTCGTCGGAGCGGAAGACGACCTCGAGGCCGCCGCGGCGCGCCTGGCAGATCAGCTAGTCGAAGACGCACTGGCCGAGATCCGAGCGGAGCGCGACGCTCTGCGTGATGCCCTGGCTGACACCCAGATGAAACGGCAGGCGGAGCTCGAGAGCGAGTCGCAGTATGGAAGCCAGACGGAGATCGACATGCTCCGTCGACGTCTCTCGAAGGTCACGAAGTCGCTCGGCTTGACCGAACAGGAACTCTCGCGCCTGCGCCTGCTCAAGACCTCGGATCCGGGCCTCTCGTCGGTTTATCGCGACGTCCAGGGCCTGTCCATGGAAGATGCACACGCGGAGCTGAAGCTCGAGCTGATGCAGAACATCTTCCAGGCAAACGTCAACCTGCGCAAGGACGCCGGCTGAACGTCACGAGCTGCCTCGCGTGGCGGTCCGCGCCGGGGTTGGCTTTGCGATCTCGATGGGGGACGACAGCGCCCTGTCCGGCCTTCGCTGGAATCCTGGGGGAAGCAACGGAACAAGTCCGGGACTTTCTACGCCTAACTGTCTAGAGTTAGGGCTCAGGCGCGGGGAATAGGTTCCATGTGGTCCGGTTCCGCTCAGTCGGGGCCGCGAGAAGTTTGGAGACTCGCATCATGCAGCACTCTGTGAGCATGCTCGGTGCAACGTTGGCGACGGTGTCGATGCTTGGGATGACCTGGGCACAGACACCTGACGCCGCACCCAAGGCCCCAGGCCAGAGTACGCCCTCGACACTTGAGGCAACGGACCCTGCGAGCGCTGATGGCAAGCGCGTCGCGGTGGATACGAAGCGAGCCGAGAGCGCCAAGCGCGAAAAGGGCCTGGCATCTGGCCGCAACTTCGGGGATTCCCTGCGCAAGTCAGAGCGCGGCAGCCTGTCTGCGACCGAATGGTGCATCGACGCGTTCGATGCGGCTCGGCTCGATCGAGCCAGTTCCCGCGGGAATTCAGGTAGGCGCGCGCGTGCCTACACGCCGACGGAGGCCACGATCAAGTATCGGCTCTACGGACGCTGGATCGACCTCTGGTCGGGGCGCCTGTCCGACCGGCCATTCGACATCCTCGCCCGCCTCGAACGAGAGGCACTGGCCACCGTGCCCTCTCTCGGGCAGGAAGCGACCCTCGAGTTGCTCGACCGACTCGCCATCAGCGCCGGCGTCGACCGGAGCGCGGCCCAGATCCTTCTGGTCCAGGCTCGCCAGCTATCGCTCACCGGAGACCCCGCGGACGTGGCCCGGGCACGCCGCATCCACGAACGCATCCAGAGCCATTTCGCCGGGACGCCTGAAGCGCACCGCGCGGCGCGCGCCAGCTGGCGCGGCGAGCACCTGTCCATCGGCCAGACTGCGCCCAATTTCATCACCCGCGATCACGCGGGCAACGAGATCCGGCTTTCGGATTTCCGAGGCCAGGTCGTGGTCGTACATTTTTGGCGGCGGGACGCGGGACGTGAGGCCGAGGAGCAATCGCTCATCGAGCTTCGGGATCTCGTGCAACGTCACTGGGACACGCCCTTCGCCCTGATCGGAGTCAACGGAGATTCCGACCGCGACATCCATCGCGTGCGTTGGATCGAGCATGGGGTTGTCTGGCACGAGGCATTCGAACCCATGTCAGCCATGGGTGCTCGAGCCGCATGGAAAGTCGACAACTGGCCCTCGACCTTTATTCTGGATGTCGACGGCGTTGTACACGGGATTACCCGTCCGGGTTCGCCGATCGGACGACTCGTGAATCCACTCGTGACCCGACACGTGGCCTCGCTACAGGACGCTTCGGACCCTGATTCACAGGGGGCGCACTAGCGCCCACACAGGCAGCATGCTTGGTTTTTTCGCACCTCACCTGAAGCATCGATTCCGTCATCCGGCGCGGCGACCCAGCCACCGGACCGGGGGATCGGCCCAGGATTGGAGTCCGGCCCAGGGTTGGGGCCCGGCATGGGGGGGGGAGCTTTCGTGAAGCAACTGCCGTTGATTTTGGTGCTGCTCCTGAGCTCTGGACTCCTGCTCTGGAATTTCCGGCGCTACGACGTGGCCTTGGCTGCCGACTCTGGCGGCGGCCCCTCCAGTGCGGTTGGGATCGACACGGACGTGAGCAGTGCCCGGCTGGCCCTTGGATCCCTGGAGCCCGATGCCTCACCCGGATCGAGGGGAGCAAACTGGCACACCCCCCTCGGGCGCGCTGACCAGGTCGATGGGACGCGGGTCGCACTGGCCATACCGGTTGACGTCCCGGAATCGGACTCCGAGATCCTGGAGCCCCAGGAGCCCGAGGAGCAGACTCCACGCGCCGAGCCCATCGTCGAGCAGGTCGTCCTACTCCTGCCCGACGGAGAGGTCCGCGCCGAGGGCGCCACGGTCGACGGAATCAAGCATGGGCGCTGGCTCGAGTGGTGGGAAGCAGACCAGCCATTGAGTGATGGCGCCTACGAATACGGACAGCGCCAGGGTCCCTGGACCTACTGGCACGAGAATGGCGAGGTCATGGAGCGCGGGGCCTACAAGGACGACCTTCCCGACGGACCCTGGACCTCACATCATGCCAACGGCGTCAAAATGCTGGCGGTCTCGTACACGACTGGCCTGCGAGACGGGCCGATATACGAATGGGCCGACGATGGCACTAGCGTTCGCCAGGGACATTTTGCCAGCGGGCAGCCCGACGGGCGATGGATCGAGTCCAATCCGGACGGGTCGCCGCGCTCGGAGACCCACTATCTGAACGGCGTACGCCACGGCCAGCACCGGGCCTGGTATACGGACGGCCAGCTACGCGAGCAGGGCGAGTACCGGGCCGGACTGCGCGAGGGTCGCTGGCTGTTCTACGATGCCCACGGAAGGTCCATACCCCTGCGCTCCGGATACTACGAGCTCGGGTATCGGCACCGACCCTGAGCGGATTGCTCAGCCGCCGCGGGTGTGCATTTCCAGGTGCGGATCGCCTTGCAGCTCATCTACCTGGGCCAGGGGGTTGCGGCTCGCTAGCCCAAGGCGCCGCTCAGCCCCGCGATCGTCGCGCCCTGTCCAGCGCGCGCGCAGAACCTCGACCATCTCCTCGTGCGAGACGCCCCCGCGCAGGGGAGTGCGGAGGTCCTGACCATTGCGCGCATAGAGGCAGGTGTACCAGTTTCCGTCGGCAGTCAGGCGCGAACGGTCGCAGCTTCCACAGAACGGCTGGGTCGTGGAAGCGATGATTCCGAATCGAGTGCCGTCCGGTAGGTGATAGGGCCGCGCTGGTGCGCTGCTCGGCACCGCATCTCCGCCCGCGGACTTGATGGGACCGTAGTGCGCCTCCAGGCGCTCCAGAATCTCACTGCGTGAGACCACGTCGTCGCGCGACCATTTCGTGGCGCCACCGACGTCCATGTACTCGACGAATCGCGGCTCGATCCCCTGGGCACGGGCGAAGTCGAGGAGCTCCGGTAGCTCGTCGTCATTCGTCCCACGCAGGACCACCGTGTTGAGCTTGACTGACTTGAAGCCGACCTCGGACGCGACGCGGATACCCTCCAATGCGCTCTGCAGACCGTCGCGGCGAGTGAGGGCGTGATAACGCTCGGGCCGCAAGCTGTCGAGGCTGATTGTGATCCGGTCCAGGCCCGCCCGCCGTAGCTCCAGGGCCTGGTCTGCGAGCTTCAGGCCGTTTGTGGTCAGGGCGATGTCCCGCAGGGCGCTGCGCTGGCGTAGCTGCGCCACGAGGTCAGGGAGGCCGCGCCGCAGGAGCGGCTCGCCACCGGTCAAGCGTACCCGGTCGACACCGAGCTCGATGAAGGCGTCGACAAGCTGGCCGATCTCCTCGAAGGAGAGCAGCTCCCCGCGCGGGAGCCAGCGGTACTCCTCCTCGGGCATGCAGTAACCACAGCGCAGATTGCAGCGATCTGTGACCGAGACGCGCAGGTTGCGTAGGGGGCGCTCGTAAGCATCGAGTGAGGTTTGAACGGACATGTGCTGCCATTCTAGCAACTTCCACCCCTGCCGCGCCCCGCGCTATACTCGGATCGAGCCGCCCCGGCCGAGTTGATGTCCCTCAAGGTCCTGATCCCCTCCCTGTTCCTGCCGATACTCTCGGGCGGCTCGCTCGCTGCGCCAGGGCGCGCTGCAATTGAGCCTGCGCAGCAGGATTCCCTCGATATCCTGCGCGAGGAGACGGACGGAAGCCTGGAAGAGGCCCTGGCTACGGCCCTCGATGGGCGCGACCACATCGATGGGGCGTGGAGCGGGGAGAGCCGGGTGGCCCGGTGGACGCTCCTGCTCAAGGAGTTTCTCGTGAAGGATGGGACCGGCGGCCAGCCGGCAGGGTCGCTCGACCAGGTGGACCTCGTGTATCACGACCGACGCGCCGAGGATTGGAGCACTGTGTTCGATCAGGGCGGTATCACCATCTCCCGGCGCAGTGCCCGCGAGGCGGACACGCCCGCGCGCCCCGCCCTTGGCCGCGCTCAGCTTCGGTCGGATCTCCTGGCCTACGAAAAGGGACGCCAGGCGCGCGTAGGCTTGAAGATCGTGGCCATCGACTCCACCGTTCGAGCCGGGGTCGAACGATCCTGGACCGACGTGCGTGCGAGCGCCTTCGAGGTCCGCAGAGGTGAGCGGGTCGAACACAATGCCCTCTGGCGCGTCGGCTGGGAGCAGGGCGCCGACGGTAGCTCACGCATGATCGAGTTCATCTGGCTCGAAGAGGAACGGTCTCTTCTGGGTAGCAACCTGCCCACCTTCGCCGACCGTACAGCGACCGCCTTCGACGCACCGCTCTCGGATGCCTGCGCCGTCGGCCTGGAGAGCTGGCGTCGTCGTCTCGACAGCCTCCTGGGAACTGGGCTTCTGGGCCACCACGGATTCGCATTTGGCGACATCAACTCCGACGGCTGGGACGACCTGTACGTCTGCCAGCCGGGCGGCTTGCCCAATCGCCTGTTTCTATCGCACCCGGACGGCACCCTGTCGGACAGGTCCACGGCGAGCGGAGCAGACTTTCTTGACAGCAGCCCCAGCGCTTTGCTCCTGCACCTTGATGACGACGAGCATTTCGACCTGGCGCTGGCGACCGCCGATGAGGTGCTGCTCCTGGCCGGCGATGGCAAGGGCCATTTCGAGCTGCGCAATCGTCTGCCCGCGTCCACGACAACCTCACTCTCGGCCAGCGACTTCGACCTGGATGGAGACCTCGACATCTACGTCTGCGGATACGTGTCTCCATACGACGGCTCGACCACGCCCCTTCCGTACCACGACGCCAACAACGGTCACCGCAACCAGCTCTTGCGAAATGATGGCTCACTCGCATTCGTGGACGTCACCGTTGCCGTAGGCCTCGACCAGAACAATCGCCGATTCAGCTTCGCGGCGGCGTGGGCCGACCACGATCACGATGGCGACCCCGATCTCTATGTCGCCAATGACTTCGGCCGCAACAACCTCTATCGCAACGATGAGGGCTCCTTTGTCGACGTGGCCGCCACCCTTGGCGTGGAGGATATCTCGGCCGGCATGGGGGTGGCATGGGGTGATGTCGACAATGACGGCTGGGACGACCTTTACGTCAGCAACATGTTCTCGTCGGCGGGGGGCCGCATCGCATACGAACAGGTCTTTCAACCATCCGCAGACCCTGCGGCGCGGGACGCATTCAGGCGTCACGCCCGCGGCAACAGCCTGTTCCGCAACAATTCAGGCAAGTCGTTCACGGACGTGACAGGTGCGCCGGGAAGTGGGGCCGGCATGGGGCGCTGGGCGTGGGGCTCTATCCTGTTCGATGCGAATGACGACGGCCGGCTCGACGTCTTCGTTCCGAATGGAATGATCACGGGCCAGCGCGATGACGACTTGTGAAGCTTCTTCTGGCGACAGGTCGTGTCGCAATCACCCCTCGGCGAGCAGGACGCGCCTTCACGGCCGGGTGAGCTCTCGCCCTACGCGGCCGGCTGGTCCGCGCTCAGCAAGTCGATCCGGCGCGGCTTTTCCTGGAGCGGGAACGAGCGCAACTGTGCGTACCTGAACATCGGTCCCAGCGCCGGGCCGGAGGGTGCGTTGCCCGGCTTCGCGAGCATCTCTGCCATCAGTGGCCTGGACCTCAATCAGGACGGTCGTGCGGTGGTCGCTCTCGACTGGGACCACGACGGGGATCTCGACCTCTGGCTGAGCTCGCGCTCCGGCCCGCGCCTGCGCTTCTTGCGCAACGAGACGCCGGGCGGCGCGTCGGTGCAGATCATGCCGGTCGGCACGACCACGAACCGTGACGGAGTCGGCGCTCGAGTCGAGCTGGGACTCGATGGTGCCCCCTGGCCAGGTCTAACCCGCACGCGGCGGGCGGGAGAGGGAATCCTGTCGCAGGGTGGTGCCTGGCTGCACTTTGGCCTCGGCCAGGCATCCGTCACCGACTGCGTGGTGCACTGGCCAGGGGGGGCGACCGAGGCCTTCGACGGAGTCGATGGACCTGGGCGCTTCGTTCTTACCGAGGGCAAGGGCGTCGCACTGCGCGCACCCACTCCGGACGTCGAACGTGAGGGGCCTGAGCTTTCCGAGCGAGAGCCCGCGCCGGATCGGCCCGTGCCGAATTCCAATGGCGCTGCGCGTGTCGTGCTGAGCAGCCCCCGGCCGATTCCAACGTTGACGGTGGAAACCACGGACGGAAGGCCGGCCCGCTTCCTGGGAGTCAAACGGGATGGGGGATCGGGGACCGGCGCGCCGATCCTGGTGCTCCTTTGGGCTCAGTGGTGCGCACCATGCGTGGTCGAGCTCCAGCGACTCCAGGCTGCAGCGCCCGACCTGGCCGCCGCAGGCCTGGGAGTCCTGGCACTATCCGTCGACGAACCCGGCGATCGGGTCGATGCGAGCGAGGTCCTCGCTCGGTTGAACTGGAGCTTTTCGAGTGGCTTCACCACGCCGCAAGCCATTTCCGTGCTCGATGTCCTGGCCGGATCCGTGGTCGACAGCGAGGAGCGCCTGGCCCTGCCTTCGAGCTTCCTGATCGACGGGGAGGGTCAGCTCATCGCGATGTATCGTGGACCGGTCGAATCCGAGCAGGTGATCGCGGACCTGGGCGAGATCAAGACGAAGGGGCACCTCTCCGCGGCCACCCCATTTCCGGGGATCTGGGCCATGCCCGTCGCGGAATTCGACGCGCGCGCCCTGGCTCAGCGCTACGAACGGCGCGGACTGGACGCACCGGCACGGGAACTTCAGCTCTCCCTGGTCGAGGTGCAGAAGATCTCACCGGCGGACTTCCAGATGACGCGCGGCCTGGCGCGGCTGAAGCAGGGCGACCTGGAGGGTGCCGCCGAAGCATTCCGGGCGGCGACCGAGGCCGATCCGACCTCCTTCGAGGCCCAGCGACAGCTGGCGCTTGCGCGCCACCGGATGGGGGATGCGCGGGGAGCCCTGGAGGCCTACGAGCGGGCGCTGGTCCTGGACGGGAGCCACGCGCAGACGCGCTTCAACATGGCCCTGGCCCTGGCCCAGCTGGGTCGGTTGCCCGAAGCAGAGGCCGAACTCGCGGAGCTGAAGGCCCAGGGCAGCGAACTGGCAGCGGAGCTCGAGGCGCGCCTGGAGAGCGTGCGGGAGATGCCGGAAAGGCCGTGAACTCGAGCGCCGGGCAGGCGAAGCTCTGGGACCCGGGCTCCGAAACCGTCAGCGCCCGGTTCCCAATAACAGGTTGCCGCTTGGCTCCGAGCTGTCGCCAATCCTGACCGGCGCCCGCCCCCCAGATGCGAGACGACATTCCCGAGCGCCTGCGCGACATCCAGCGACTTCTCCTGGCCTTGCTGGCGCCCGACGAGACGCCCGCTGGAGCCGAGATCGACCCGCAGCGGCCCTGGGAAGCGAGCGCCCGGCGCGCGCTCGATCGGCTCCAGCGCGACCTGCTGCCGCGCACCGCGGGTGCACATGGGCACCTGGTGGCGGGGATCGTCGGCCCGAACAATGCGGGGAAATCGGCCCTCTTCAATTCTCTTGCCGGACGCGTCCTGAGCCCGTCGCTTCCGCGCGGCGGGGCGACGCGGCACCTCGTGGGCGTCTGCCACCCGGAGCTGGCGGTCTCCATGGAGCGCGAGCCCACCCTGGCGCGCTTCCCCCTGCGCCGTACGGAGGCCGGTGATTCGGGTGTCCTGGAAGCCACCGAGGCCGCGGGCGATCCGGCCGAGTTGCTGCTCGTCGAATCGCTCGAAATGTCCGACGACCTGCTGCTGATCGACACACCGGATTTCGACAGCATCCTGGTCGAAAACCGACTTGCGAGTGAGTCGCTCCTGAAGGTGTGCGACCTGGCGATCGTCGTGGTCACCCGACATACCTACCAGAACAAGGATGTCGTCTCCTTTCTCGAGGGCTGGTTGGCCCATCAGCGGCCCTGGCTGCTGGTCTACAACGAGTCCATCAGCGAGGAAGTCACGGGGGAGCACGCGGCCAAGCTCGCATCCGACCTGGGGTCCGATCCGGTGGCCATCTTCCACGCTCCGTTCGACATCGAGGTGCAGCGCTCCGGTGCGGCGCTGCTTCCGGTGGCGCTCGAGCCCGACCTGCAGCAGCCGAGCCTTGGCTCATGGCTGCGGACTCACAGTGGAGGCGAGGAGCTCAAGGCACGTGCACTCGAGTCGTCGAGCGGGGAGCTGATTCGGGATCTGGAATCGGTCGGGCGCGCGCTCGACGCGGAGTGTGAACTGGCGCTGGAGCTCTCCGGGGCCCTGCACACCCGTGCACTGCGCCTCGGCCATGACATCGCCAGGCGCGCGATGCCCATGGCACCCTTCCTGGACGCCTTTCGAGCGGTTCTCGATCGCCGACCCAAGCTGCTCAGCGGCGGCCTGCGGACATTCATGCGACGCTCGGGGCTCTTCCTGGGAAAGCAGGTCGCGCGTCTGCCCTGGATCGCCCCCGCGGACCGCTCCCAGAATGCGGCGGCCACCCTGCGCAGCGTGGAGCTGGCTGCCCTCGAACCAGCCTGGGCTCCATTCTTCGAGGATCTGGCCCTGGAGTTCAGCACCGGCGGCCCCTTCTGGCTGCGCACCGGCCGGGTCCATGCACTCGACCCGGAGCTGGCCGCGTCAATCGATCAGGATCTGGCGCCTGATGCATGCGAGACCGCGCGCCAGCGCGCAAACGATGCCCTCGACGCTGACCCGGAAGTGTTGCGTGCCTTTCAGGAAGCCTGCGAAGGCCAGATCGAATCGGAGCTGGGCCAGCATCGCAATGAGTGGGTCTTTCAGTTCGCGATCGACACGGTTCATCTGCTTCCAGCCATGGCAGCGGGAATCGTCATATTTCAGACGGGTGGCCTCGGACTCGACATCGCCATCGGTGGCGTGGGTGCCCTCTCGACCCTGCTGGCGGAACGCGTGTCCAAGCTGCTCGGTACGAACGTCGCGAAGCGCGCGCGCGAGCGCTGGCGCGAGCTTCGCGGAGAGCGCCTGGCCGATATTTTCGTGGCCGCCGCCCTGCCGGATAGCTCGATTCAACTCGAGCGACGCCGCGCACACGGAGCCGAGCGTGCCCAGCAACTGCGCACCCTGACGGAGGCATTGACTTGGACCCGACCCTCGTGAACGACGTCAGCCACATTCTCACCGGCCTGCGCGACGATCTGGAGCGAGATCTCGCCCAGGTGCACGATCTGCGCGCAGTGCTGGCGCGCAGGCACACGATCGATGAGTTGCTGACGGATCTGGAGCGTCAGCTGACGCGCGTACGACGCGCCGCTGTGATCACCCTGGTGGGGGCCACAGGCGCGGGCAAGTCGACCCTGCTCAACGCCCTGGTGGGGCAATCCATCGCCCGCGAAGGAGACGCTCGACCCACGACCAGTGTGCCCGTCGTCTACCGTCCTCGGGACGCTGATCTGCGCGAGCTGCTCGAACGCCTACCGGGCGGCGCTCCCGAAGTCGTCGACTACGATCCCGATGGGGGTGGTCCCTGGAGTGAGCAGATCCTGATCGACGCGCCCGATATCAACAGCGTTGCTGCGGAGCACCGCGACGTCGTCGGCGCCCTGGCTGCACGTTCCGATGTACTGGTCGTCGTGACCCACCGCCAGTCGGTCAGTGAGCTGTCATCCGTGGAGTTCGTGGAGCATTTCGCGGGCCGGCGAGGATTGCTGGTCGTCCTGAACCGCGCCGATGAACTCACCGACGAGGCGCGCGAGGAGCTTCTGTCGACGCTGCGAGGCCTGGCGCACGATCGATGGGGCAGCCCGGACGCGGTCGTTCTCGCGACCAGTGCACGTGCGGCCCAGAGCCGGTCCGACACGGTCGGGTGGGAAGAGCTCTGCGAACATCTGCGCGCCCTCGTCGTGGGCGGCCTCATCGGTCGGGTCAGGCGACACAATGCGATCGGAACAACCGCGCAGCTGGCACGCTGCTTCACGGCGATCCGCAACGAGACGCTCCAGGATTTCGAAGCCCTCGAGAGCTCCCAGCGGGACGGCATCGGAACCTGGGGACAGCGGGTCGATCGGGAAGCGGGCACACGTCTGGCGCTGCGCGACGCGCAGCTGCGTGCGATGCTCTGGAACGAGACCGCTCGCCGCTGGGATGGCCCGGGAGGCTGGGCCCTGCGCGCGGGAGGACTGGCGGCCCTGGGCCTCTCCGCGGGGGTGGCCCTGGCGCGTCGCCATCCACTCGTCGCTGCGGGCGCCGCGGCAGGAGCGTTGGCGGCCGACAAGGCCCGCGACAGCTGGCGCGAAAGACAGTTCCAGGACACGGCGGGGCTGCTACCCGGCTCGACCGAACTCGAATCCTGGTATCGACAAGACCTGTCCGAGGCACGCCTCAGAGCCGCCGCCCTGGCGCGCGACACGGACGAGGGGAGCACGGACGCGAGCAGCGCAGGCTGGGTCCCCACCGGGCGCGCCCTGGCCGAGCGCGCGGCCCAGGCCCTTTCCGAGGCCTGGCAACAGCTCCTCGAACGGGACCTGCTGCGCGCCGCCGAGCGCTCGGCTCCATTGGCCCTGCGTACTATCGTGGACGTACCCGTCTACGGGTTTGCGGGCTGGATTGTCTGGCGCGCTCTGGTCGGCTTCCAGGAGGGTGCGTACGTCGGGATCGACTTCCTGGTAAATGCGGTGTTGATCCTCATGGCCTGGCTCTTCGTTGGACGGACGGTCGTTCGGCTCGCCCTGCGCGGGCGCAGCGCAACGCTCCTGAGCGAGGTGCGAGCGGGGGCCTCAGAGTCCCTTGGCCGGACGCTCGAACAGGCCCTCGACGGGGCCCACGAACAAATTACGAAAAAGCGCGCCGCTCTCGATCAGCTTTGCGGAGTCGAGGACCGGTGGCGCTCCGAGATCCTCGGGGCGGACACCGCGCCGGGCAGTTCGTGATGGCACTCGAGCCGGCGGACAAAAGTCCCCTGAGCCAGTCTCAGGCGGCCTTTCGAGGCCCGTCAACACCGTTGAGCTGGCCACAGGGTGCCCTTGATGACATACTGGTGTTGATAGCCGAAACAAGATCACGACGGACGCTCCGCGTGGTCCATTGGGTTTCGGTCGGACGGAGGAGCGTACCCGCTTAATGATCCTCTCATCGCTGCGCAACGTGGCAGCCTGTCTCCCGTTCATGATCGGGGGAGGCGAGGCGTCGCACACGGCCGGTTTCAACGCGCCTTCGACGCGGGACGGTCGAACAGCTGAGCTCACGGCCCGGCACCTGGGTCCCGAAGTCGCGCCGGGCGAAACGGGTCCCGCGCGCTTCGTCGCGTCCCTGATGGACGCCTTCGACAACGACCAGGCCCTGCGCGACGCGACCTACATCGACGGCTGGTACCGGACTCCAGGCGGCGAAGGTTATCGCAAAACCTTGAAGCGCTGCGAGCGTCGCCTGGCTGCCGCGGGCTTCGGCGAGTCGGACGAGCTCGAGCTCGGATACCTGGACACGGAGATGGGGCAGCCCTCGTGGACCCCACTCAGCGCCTGCCTGACCCTGCGAGTGGAAGGAGAGGCGCGGGTGCTGCACGCCTTTTCCCAGCCGGGCGACCGCGACCGCACGATGCTCCCGGTCAACGCCCCCGCGGCCGACATACTCGGGCGTCCCGTATTCACCCTTGAAGACGTTCAGACCGGGACCGTCCTGGTCACCGGAGCACCGATCTCCCAGAGCCTGATCCGGCGCGCGCAGAAGCGCGGCGCCCTCGGCCTGCTGTCATCGGCCCTGTTCGCCTTCACGATCGACCCCACCGGTCAACGACGCCACGAGGACGCAATCCGATTTTCGACCATCCCGGCGGGCACGACCCTTCCGGTGGCACAGATTTCCCCGCGCAGCAGACGCGAGATCGAACGCGCGTCGTCCCTGTCCTTTGGCACCACCGTTTCGCTGACGGCCGGCGTCAAGTTTGGCGGTAACAACCTGCGCACGCTCGTCGCCGCTCTGCGCGGCAGCAGCCTTCCGGGTGAAGCGGTCGTCATTGCGAGCCATGCCCAGGAGCCAGGCGCAGGAGACAATGCCAGCGGCGTCGCGGGGGTGGTCGAATCTGCCTGTTCGCTCGTGGAGCTCCTTCGCACCGGGAAACTCGAGTGGCCCGCCCGCACGATCGTGTTCGTGATCGGCGATGAGATCCAGCAGTCCGAGCTATTCCTCGAACACACGGATCGGCGTGTCATCGCAGGCATCTCGGCCGACATGCTCGGCCAGTCCCATGAACAGACGGGCGCCATCGCGCTGCTCGAACGCATGCAGGACCCGGGGGCGGTCGTCCCCCTGGAACCGGACGGACACACACCCTGGGGCGCCGGCCCCGTGGACGAGGAAGATCTGCGCCCGAATGGATTGGCGTTGATCGCCCGTACGGCCCTCGTCGACGTCGGTCGTCACGTGGGCGGCTGGGCCACCTCGGAGAATCCCTGGGAAGGTGGCAGCGACCACGATGTCTTCCTGCGCCGTGAGATTCCCGCGGTGCTTCTGTGGCATTTCACGGACTTCACCTACCACACGAGCCTGGACCGTATGGACATGCTCGATATCGATGAGTTGCAGCGCAGTTGCGCCGCGATCATGGGCGCCGTGCTGGCAGTCGCCGATGCACGCCCAGCAGACCTCGAGCGCTATCTGGCCACGAATGAACTGGAACGCGAATTGCGGGTGCGCGCCGCGCACGACGCAGACGAGCGCGAGGTGGCCAACCAGTGGGAGTGGTGGTGCGACGGGGCCGCCAAATGGCTGGGAGAGCTCTGCAACGGAGATTGACGGCGGGCGGCCTCAGCTCTTGTCGTCGGGCTTGCGCAGCTCGCTCTGTAGGGCCGTGAGGACCTTCTTCTTGTCGAGCTGAGATTGAAGGGTCTCGAAGATCGGACCCAGGTCTGCAAGCAGGTCCTGTGCCGTATCGAAGCTCGAGTTTCGTGCCGCCAGGTCTTCCGCAGCCTTGGTCAGCTCGGCCTGCTTTTCGTCCAGACCACCCCTGAGCTCCGCAACCTGCTGCTCCAGGGACAGCTGTAGTTGCTCAGCCTCTTCCAGGTCGGCGCGTGCCTGGGCCAGCTCCTCGCCTCGCAGGGTGTGATCGCCCCTCAGAAGTTCGAGCTCGGCGCGCCGGGCATCGAGTTGCTCGGTGAGGGCCTCGTGCTCCCGGCCCTTCTGCTCGAGCTGGGTCTCGACCTTGGACGCCGCGACCTGTTGTGCCTTCAGATCCTCGTGCGCCTCGACAAGTTCCCCGCGCAGCTGCTCGTGCTCACCGCTCAACGTGCCGAGGCGATCTGTCTGCTGACTCAGCTCCTTCGCGACCTTGTCGCGCTCCTCCCGGACGCCAGCCAGCTCTTCATCCTGGTTGGCAGCGCTCGCTGTCAGCCCCTCGACCAATTCCTCGAGCGAGCCCAGGCTGCCCTGCAGGTCCGTCAGGGAGCTGGCCTTTTGTTCGATCTCGTCCCGTTGCTCTCTCGTCGCTCCCTCCAGAGCCTCGCACTCGGAAAGGGCCACCACCAGGCGCCCCTCCAGGTCCGTGACCTGGTCCGCCAGGACCTGTCCCGTCTCCAGGCTTCCATCCAGCTGGGCCTGCCGCTCGAGACTGGTCGCCTCCAGATCCGCGACGCGTTGCTCGAACTCGCCCACCTGGGTCCGCTGCTGATCGCGCTCTGCGATCGCCTGTTCGAGTCGTTCACCGTGGCCTTGGGCTTGCTGGTCCAGTTGATCGCGCACCTGGCCGAGTTGAGCCTCGAGCTCCGCGCGCTCCTGTCCAACGACCTGCAACCGCGACTCGTATTCCCGGGTAACAGACTCTACCTGCTCACGTGCCACATCGTCGGCGCGTTGCGCTTCCGCCTGCCCAGTCTGCACGGTCACCTGTGCCTGCGCGAGTTCCGCGATCAGCCGCTCGACCTCCGAGCGCACACCGGCCATCTCCTCGCCCTGTGTGCCCAGACGCGCCTCCAGCGTCTCGAGCCGTCGCTCCGCGTCATCACGTTGACCGCCGGCTGTGCTCGAGCGTAGCTCGAGGTCAGCCAGTGCCAGATCGCGAGACCCGAGGGTCTGTGCCAGCTGGTCCTTTTCGGCGGTAAGGACTCCGATCCGTGCCGTGAGCTGCTCTTGTTCCGCGCGGGCTGCTTCCAGATCGGCTGAGAGGCGCTCGGACTCTTCGAGGAGCGCCGCGTTTGCCGCCTGCCATTCCGCCGCCTGCGCAGCGTGCTCGATCAAGTTGGCTTCCAGTTCCGTCACCTGACTTCGCTGTGAGTCGACCTGGAGCTGCAAGGATTCGTTGGACGTCTGAAGCTCGCCTACCAGCTCCCCTGATTCCGCGGCTGCGGCCTCGGCCTGCTGCAGCTGCTCGGATGACGCGTCCACAGCATCCTGCAGCTCGCGAAGTCGCTCCTCGGCCGATTGCTCGGCCTGGGCCTGGGCATCACTCTGCGCCGCGGCCTCTTCACGCAGCAACTCGAGCTGCTCGCCCAGCTCCGAGCTGCGGTCCGCCACCGCCTGCGCACTCTCGAGGCGGTCCGTCAACTGCGAGGCCTCGTCAGCCGAGCGATCTTCCAGTTCCTCGTAACGTGCCTCCCACTCCGCGACCTGGTCCTGGATCCGGGCCTGGGCCTGCTCACCAGCTTCGGTCGCCTCGGCTGCGCGAGCGTCGGCTTGCTGCGCCTCGCTTGTCAGGGCATCGACCTGCGCGGTCAAGGCTTCAATCGTCCCGTTCCGTTTGTCGAGCTCGGCGTCGGTCTCGGACCGAAGGTTTTCGAGCTGCTGCTCCCAGAGAGCGACATCGACCTGATCGGCTTGGGAGTCTGCTTCATCGATGCCAGTTCCCTGAACCCTCACCACGTCTCCAGGGCCGAGACCATCAGGCTCGAGCACCGAAACGCCTGCCGACCGTCCGGCATTCGCCGCCCGGCCCTCGGTAGCAGACTCGTAGCTCCCGACGGCCGCCTGCAGTTCCTCGATCAGGTTGTTGCGTTCCGACAAGCTGTCATGGAAGGCGCCCTCATTTCGGATAAAGGCGCCGATGGCCTCGGTGATGCGAGTCTCCAGGTCTTCGCAGAGAAGCGAGTGCTCGAGCACCTGACGAGTCATTCGCAGTTCTTGCTGCTCGCTCGCCAGTCGGAAACGACGATCGAGGAATACCCAGGCGATGAGACCTCCGCAGAGGAGGAAAGACGCGGACAGGAGAACAAAGAAGAGGCTGATGGTGGGCATGATGGGTCGCCCTGCATCACGGTCATTCCGAGCTGCCGTCGATCGCGGAGGAAACGTGCCGAAGAGGGCCAGGCCGGTCCGTCCGAAGACATCGGATAGAGGTGCAGGGGTCCGTTGCTGTCGGCGCCCGGGACTTGCATTATTGAGGCCGCTACAGGCTTGCGTGAATCCGGGGCAACTTGCCCACCGCGCATCGGGAAATCTTTTCCCGACGCGGCCAAGCGCGGACCGGTCGGGCCCTCAGCGCTGCATCGCGCGACCGGCTATCACGAACAGGGCCAGGGCCAGCAGAGCCAGGGGACCCAGGTCCATGAAATCGATCGACCCGTGGCCGAGCAAGGCAGCGCGCCACGCGTCGACCGCCAGGGTCAGTGGATTCCAGGCGGCCACCCGCGCCAACCACTCGGGCATCTGCTTTCCGGGCACGAGGGCACTGCTCGTGAAGAGCATGGGCATGTTGACCAGGTGCACGAATACCGCCATGGCCTCCTGGGCGCGGGTCAAGAAGGCGATCGCCGAAGAGAGACAGGAGAATGCGATCGCGAACAGAGCCAGCGCCACCAGTCCGAGCCCCAGCAGCTGAGGATTCGGCGCAAGGCGCGCGCCGACGGCCAGTGCGAGTACCAGCACGAGCAGAGCCTGAACGAGCAGGCGCGTCACGTCGGCGAGTACCTTGCCTGCAAGCATCGCCCATGGACTGGCAGGCGTCTGCAGCATGCGCGACAGGAAGCCAACCTGGTGGTCACGTATCCAGCCGATGCCCGATTGCGAGGCACCGAAGAGGATCGTCATCACACATACGCCCGGGGCGAGGAAGTCCACGTAACGCACTTCATCGGGGAATTCGACCAGCTCGTAGCGATCGAACAGGAAGCCGAAAAAGAGCATCCACATCAGCGGCTGCGCAAAGGAGAAGCTGAGCAGCACCGGACGCCTGAAGGTCTTTCGCCATGTGCGCCGGGCCAGCGCCCAGCCAGTGTCCAGAAATCCGGGGCTCATGCTCGACCTCGACGCCCATTGCCGCCGGCTGGACGTGGCGCCGGTGGTTCACCAATCCGAGAGCGCAGGGCTGCGGCGAGATGGGGGTGACCCTCGGCGAGTTCGGCTGGAGTCCCTTGCTGCGAGACGCGCCCGGCCTCCATGACGATCACGTCGTGGGCGTGTGACTCCACGGCGGCAAGATCGTGGGTGATCACGAGGATGGCCGTGCCGGACGTCGCGAGACGAGCCAGCATGGTCCAGAGCGTCTGACGGCCCTGGTCGTCGAGACCGGCCCCGGGCTCGTCGAGTAGCAGCACCTGCGGCGCGTGCATCAGCGCCCCGGCGATATGAAGCCGGCGGCGCAGTCCTCCGGACAGGTCGCGAACACGCTTGTGCCTGTGCGAGGCCAGGTCCAGGTCATCGAGCAGGCGGGCCACGCGCGCAGGTCGATCCGAAGGCCGGACTCCGTACAGGGTAGCCAGTAGCTGGAGCGTCTCGCCCACGCCCATCTCCGGATCCAGCTCGGCGTCCTGGGAGACGAACGATACCGCAGCGTGCAAGGCGCGTCGGGAGCGGCCACGCAGAAGGGCGGGCGCAGCCAGGCCGGCCACGCTCACCTCTCCGACCTGGGGTTCGACCCGTCCAGCGAGCACCGCCAGGATCGAGCTCTTGCCGGAGCCATTTGGCCCCACCAGCGCGGTCAGGCATCCGGCCTCGAGGCAGAGATCCACCTGTTCCAGAGCGGTCACGTTCGACCCTGGAGCCTGCCCATAGGAAAGGCTGACCCGGGTCAGGCGGGCGCGCTCTGAACGGTCAGTCGACATGGACGATCGTGCCGACGTGCTCGCCATTGAGCGCTGCCTCGATGCGCTCCGGGTGCAGGCCATTCACGATCTGGAAGCTCTTGACCAGCCGCGACTTCTCCAGAAGGTCCAGCACCACGCGGTCGAATGGCAGGGTCTTCAGCTTCCGTTCACGAATCTCGGCCACCGTGGTCTTCGCGATGAAATTCGCGCCGGAATTCTCGGCTGGATCGGCGTCGTACAGGCCGTCGACGTCCTTGACGAACGTGAGCGTCTTGCATCCGAAACACTCGGCGACAAGCTGCGCTCCCGCGTCCGTACGATGGGGAGGAATCTTGCCGATTTCGGGCGGGTGCTCCCACAGGGAGTAGGGCGGATCGCCGTTGAAGACGACGCCCGGGGCGCCACGCATGAAGAATGGCAGCAGGTGCCCGAAGATCTCGGGCGGAATGGCCACGACGCCGTAGGGCGCCAGCAGAGTCCCCAGGATGTGCGCGTTCCCGAGGGCGTCGGCAATGGACAGCTGGGCGAGAACACCGGTCGGCAAGCCCAGGTCGAGACCGATGGAGAACACATGGCGCGTGCGTACACCTCCGCCCGTACCCAGGATCAGTTTCTTATCGGCCAGGATCTCGCCCAGCTTCTCGGCCACCGGGTAGAGGGCACTGCGTCCGCGATCGATGATCGAATGACCGCCGATCTTCACCACATGCGCGTGGGGCAACATGCGGAAGGTCGGATCCTCCGTTTCGGTCGACTGGATCAGATCCTTGTCCACCAGGCTCTCCCGCATGAGCAAGGAGTTCAGATGGTGGCGCTTGTCGGCGCCAGAGCCAGGCATGGCACCGCTGAGTTGTTCTTCCATCACGTTTGTTTCTCGTGGGACAGGCTAGACCGGACTACTCACGAAGCGCGAGATCAAACGGTTCGATCTGGCTCCCGCTGGTGCCGTGCGACCGAGGGACTCGCAGGCGACGCCGTCGGGTCGCATGGAATTCAAGCGGCCGCAAGGTTCCGGCAGGGGCCGAACGGCCGGCAAAGCCGCGCGTTCGTGGTGTTTGGTCCGCGTGTTCATGCAAAAAATCGGACTAGTCCGCGCTGATAATGGTACCGACGTGTTCGCCCGCCAGGGCGCGTGTCAGGTTTCCCTTTTCGAGGCCGTTGACGATCTGGATCGAACGCCGGTTCTTGGCGTTCTTCATGAGCTCCAGCACGCTGCGCTCGACGACCACATCCTGCAGGTCCTGCTCGAGCAGCTCGTCGACACTGATCTTCGGAATGAACTTCGCATTCCTGTCCTTCTTGGGATCAGCGGTATAGAGGCCGCGCTCATCCTTGACATAGATCATCGAGCGGGCCGAGAAGACTTCACTGATCAAGTAAGAGCCGGTGTCCGTACGGTGGGGCGGAATGCGGCCGATACCCGGGTTGGGCTGCCAGAACGTGTAGGGCGGCATGCCGAAGAAGATGACGGCGCGTCGTTCGGCCAGGTACAAGGGCAATTGCGGGAACTGAATTGGCTCGATGAACGGGATGCCGTGCTTGGCCAGCAGGTAATGGAGAATGCGTGCATTCTGCATGCTCACGAAGGTACCGAGGACGCTCAAGACGCCGGTCGGCAAGCCGAGATCCATTCCCACGCTGTAGGCGTGGCGCGCGCGCGTCCCGGCGCCCGTGCCCAGAATCATCTGGTGCTCGGGTAGGTTGGCGACGACCTCCTCGAGGATCGGGAAGACTGCCTTGCGACCGCGGTCGATCATGCTCTGGCCACCGATCTTGACCACGTTGGCATCGGGCAGAACGTGGTGCGGCGGGACCTCGTCGGTCTTCTGAAGTAGCTCGTCGTCGGTCAGGGACCCCGCGACCAGAGCCGCTCCGAGCTCGGTCAAAAGGTCACTGGGAAGGGGCTTGGACATTCGTGGGCTGGGGCAGGGGAGGAAGCGGGAGCGGCAACCGGATGGGGGTCCATTCGAAGCGGCGTTCGCAGGTTTCTTTGCTGCCGGAAAGCGTACCGAAGCGCGCCGCGCCCCACGTCTCCAGGGCCCTCAAAACTTCGCTCTTGATCCCAGAGTCAAGGTCGCGGCCACCCAACCCGGACTTGGAGCGCCAGTCGTCGAGAATGCCGGTCAGGGAGTCCTCGACAACCCAACGACCGGCGACGCGCGCCGCTTCGACCTGCGCACCCAGCTCGACGAGCGCCCGCTCGAGCCGGCGTTTCATGCCCCGGGCCCGCCCGCGTCCATCTCCGGCGCCGCTGCGCTCGATGGTAGCTGCTGCGCGCCGCGGTCTGGGCGCGTGTTCGTCGAGGAGCGCCAGCATCTGATCCCGAAGCTGCGAGCGCATGCTCATCGCATCGCGCTCGACGCGCCCGATGATGACCCAGGCTCCACCGGGGTGGGCCACGCGCCAGAGCTCCCGGAGCTGGTGCGTCAGGTTCATCAGATGGGCGGAGCGGGAAAACAGCACGGCGCGCACACTCCCGCCGCGTACGGGCCAGTGGGCGTCGGCGTCGGCCTGCACGAGCGGGAACGGTAGCCGGGAGCGTTTGCTCTGGAACTCCGCGAGCATGGGAAAGGACAGGTCGAATCCGAGGTAGCGCGGTGCAGCCTGCGCCAGATGTCGGCCCAGCTCGCCGCTGCCAGCGCCGATGTCGAGCAGGACATCCGTGCCCGTCGGGAGCAGAGCATCGGCCAGGTCACGGGCGGCGCTGATTGCAGCTTCCGGTGGGATTCCAGCGCGCCTTTCGAAGGCGCCGGCCTGGTCATCGAACGAGAAACTCTCCTGAGAAACTGCCATGCCTCCGATCCTAGCACCAACCGGCGTGGCACCAACCGGACCGAATGCTGGCGTCGCGACAGTCGGGCCAGGGAACCGCGTCCGGGATGCGGTATAGTCCAGGCGATGGATCGACGGCATGCAACGGGCGCGAGAGGCTCGACCGGGGTGCGTCCTCTATCGCGCGCTGTAGGCCTGGCTCGTACGGGCCTCCTGGCGTGCCTGATCGGCCAGGGCTGCCGCCCGGCCGAGGGTCGACCCGAGCTCATGGTATTCGCGGCCGCCAGCCTGACCGACCTCTGCGCCGAGCTCGGCGCCGCCTTCGACCCGGCGGCGGTAAGCTTCAACTTTGCCGGTTCGAACGTGCTCGCGCACCAGATCCTTGCTGCACCAGAAGCTGCGGATCTCTTTCTGTCGGCCGACCGCGCCTGGGCCCAGGAGCTCGTGGCCAAGGGGCTGGCAGCAGCCGAACCCTCGACCGTGCTCTCCAATGGGCTGGTGGTCGTTGGCTGGCCGCGCCCCGAGTCCCCGATCGACAAGCCCGCTGACCTGGCCTCGATTGGATTCCGGCACCTGGCCCTGGCCGACCCCAGCGCCGTGCCCGCCGGGCGCTACGCCAGATCCTGGCTGGAGAGCCAGGCCTCGGGCGCGCGCAGCCTCTGGGATTGCTTCGAGGAGCGTGTGGTCCCGGCTCTCGACGTGCGCGCTGCCCTGGCCCTGGTCGAGAGCGGCCCGGAGGTCCTGGGCATCGTGTATCGCACGGACGCGCGCCAGGCCCGACGAGCCCGCGTCCTCTACGAGGTGCCCCAGGACGAGCAACCCGCGATCGCGTACGTCGCGCTTCGCCTGCACCCGAACGACGAGGCGTCCCTGGCCCAGAGCTTCCTCGAATTCCTGCGATCCGAGCGCGCGCGTGGTATCTGTTCCGCCCATGGCTTCGTCACGGTGCTTTGATGTCCGCTGATTCCCTGTCGATTCTCTGGCTCACCATCCGGATCGCGACGGCGGCGACCTTTTTCGTCGGCATCCCCGGCATCGCCATCGGCTACCTGCTCGCACGCTACGACTTTCGGGGAAAGAGCCTGGTCTCGGCCCTGACCGGATTGCCCCTGGTCCTTCCTCCAACGGCGGTCGGCCTGCTCCTGCTGCGGCTCTTCGCCTTCGATGGTCCCTTGAATGCCATGGGGATCGACCTGGATGTCTTGCTGACCTGGCGCGCGGCTGTCGTGGCATCCGCGGTCATGTCCCTGCCTCTCGTGGTGCGGACTGCGCGGGTCGCCTTCGACGGCGTCGACCCGCGCCTCGAGTCCATGAGTCGCACCCTGGGCCACGGCCGCATGCGCACACTCTTCGGCACGACACTGCCGCTTGCAAGGCGTGGCCTGATCGCAGCGCTCATCCTTGGCTTCACCCGCGCGCTGGGCGAGTTCGGGGCCACGGTCACGGTCGCCGGCAATATTCCCGGCAAGACCCAGACCCTCGCTTCCGGCATTTCCGCGGCTCAGCAGGCCGGAGATGACGCGCGCGCGACCATGTTGATGTCCGTCGCGCTGGTTCTTGGATTCGCCGCCATCCTGTCGGCCGAACACCTATCTCGCCGTCGCGGCGAATCCAGCGCCCGATGAGCACGACGCGTTCTGCGACCGAGGGGGGGGCCATCGGCTCCCTCGACGTGAACATCCAGCTGCCCCTGGATCGTTTCGAACTCGACGTATCGTTCACGAGTACGGGCCAGGTGACCGGCGTCTTCGGGGCATCGGGATCCGGCAAGACAAGCTTGCTCGAATCCGTCGCGGGCCTGCGGCGCCAGGCGCGCGGCCAGATCTGCTTCGACGGTGAGTCGTGGTTGTCGGATAGCCCGCGGCTCTTCCTGGGTCCGGAGCGGCGTCATGTGGGCTACGTACCCCAGGACGGCTTGCTCTTCCCGCACCTGGACGTGCGCGGCAACCTGCTCGCCGGGGCCCGTCGCGCGGCACGCCATGGGGGGCACGAAGGTACCTTCGATACGGTCATCGCCTTGCTCGAGCTCGAGTCGCTGCTCGGCCGGGAGGTGCACGGCCTGTCGGGCGGCGAGCGCCAGCGGGTGGCACTGGGGCGCGCACTCTGCTCGGGCCCGCGCCTGCTCCTGCTCGATGAGCCCCTGGCATCCCTGGACCTGCCCATGCGGCGCAGGCTGCTCCCCTTTCTTCAGCGCATGCGCCAGGAGTTCCAGATTCCGATGTTGCTCGTGTCCCATGACCCGCTCGAGGTTCAGGCGCTCTGCGACGACCTGATCGTGCTTCGGGCCGGGCGCATGATTGCCCGCGGGCAGCCCCAGGCGGTGCTGACGGACCCGGAGGTCTTTCCCCTGGCGGCCCAGGAGGGCTTCGAGAATGTGCTGCAGTGCACGATGGAGGACAGCTCGGAGTCTGGCTTGCGAGTCTGGCTGGGGACCGGAGACCGGCGAGTTGCCCTGACACTCCTGCATGCAGGCGACCAGGCCCGCATCCAGCCCGGACCCAAGCTGGTGGGCATTCCAGCCCACGAGATCATCATCGCGACCGAGGCGCCCCAGGGGCTCTCCGCACGCAATCTGCTCGCCGCTCGGGTGACGGCCATCCACCGCAGCGAACCGCTCGCGTTGATCGAGACGCGCCTCGCGGCGGACGACACGCCCGTCACGGTCGAGGTGACAGCCGATACACCCTCTCAGCTAGAGCTGCAGACGGGCCGCCAGGTGTACCTCGTGATCAAGGCCGCCAGCTGCCGCCTCTACGACGACGGATCCCAGGTTCATTCGTGAAAGGGCAACAGGCGGACTGGATCGCGGGTCGATGACCCGTGAGAACGCGCGCGCCAGGCTCGCGTTCTCATGCCCGCAACAGGAGAGCCTCCACGTGCCTACACAATCCATCGCCACCTGGGCCGCAATCGCCGCCTTGATTCAGCTCGTCGCCGGGTGCTCCGATAACGACGGTTCGCTTCCCGAGAGGAGCCCCCAGGCTAGCCATTCGGCGAGCCTTGCTCCGACCGTGAGTGGTCCTGTGCAGCCTGCCGCCAGGTCCCAGGCCGATGGGCATCCACAGCCCGAATTGGAGCGGGCGACTATGCCAGAGCGGCGGCCAACGACGGAGTCATCGCCGCCTGCGGAGTCGGACCTGGAATTCCCAGGTCAGGTGGGCTGGCGACGTGAGGAGCCCGACAATCGCATGCGACTGGCTCAGTTCGTTCTGCCGGCACAGGGCGTCGATGGGGAGGACGCTACTCTGGTCGTATTCTCCTTTGGCGGCCCGGCTGGCGATGTTGACAGCAATCTCCAGCGCTGGATTCAGATGCTCGAGCAACCGGACGGAAGTGACTCCAGTGCTGTCGCCAAGCGTACGATGGGGTCGCGCGACGGGTTGGTCCTCCATACGGTCGACATCGCGGGACGCTACGTCGCGCCGACCATGCCCGGCGGTCAAGATGGCGCCGACAAGCCTGGCTGGCGGCTCATCGGTACCGTGATCGAGGCGGGGGAAAAGACCTACTACGTCAAGCTAACCGGGCCGCAAGAGACGGTCGCGCACTGGCGCGCCAGCTACTCGACATTCCTGGACCAGGTCGATCCGCCCCGCTGACGCGCTACTTGCGAAAGATGCGTCGGATGACCACGGACGCTTCGAGCGCCAGGATCTCGTCCAGACGAGCCTCTTCGGAGGCCTCCAGCGTGCGCGTCGCGAGTACCCGTGCAGGAATGAGTCGCTGCAGGCAGGTGGCGTCAGGACTGGCAAGGCGCGCGAGGAGCTCCGAAGTCGACAGCTCTCTCACCTCCTCCGGAACCTGGTCGATGATCCCGTTTCCGGCATAGCCCAGTTCGCGCAGATCATCCATGGTCACCTGGTTCGGATCCACATGACCCGGCAGGCCGGACGCCTGCCGCGCTCGCACCAGCTCGGTCAGCTCGGCCACGCGTTGGGGCTCGGAGGACGCCAGGTTGTGGCGCGCCTGGGGGTCGGTGTTCAGGTCGAATAGTTCGACGATCAATCCCTCCTGGCACTCACCCAGCAGGGTCGGGAGCACGAGCTGCCAGCCGTCCTGGGAGATGACGGAGAGGACGAATCGGGTTGCGGAGAAGACCACCGGTTTGGTGCGCGACCAGTCGTCGCTGTTCTCGAGCGCCCGCATGAGACTCTCCCCCTGCATGCCGCCCGGGTCCGCCAGATCGCACAGCTCGAGCAGAGTCGGCCCCACATCCACGTTCTCGACCCAGGCCGAGACCGTGCGACCTGCGGCGGGGGGCTGCATCAGGGACGGGGCCACGAGGATAAGCGGAATGTGGACCAGCTCCGGCGAGACCTGGTTTCCGTGGGTCATCTTGTAGCTGGTCGTGATCGATGGCGGCTCGCCATCTCGCTGGCGCTGCCCACGCGGCCCGTTGAAGTAGTCCATCCGAGTCCAGAGCCCCTCGCCATGGTCAGCCGTGACGACGATCAGGCTCGACTCGAACTGAGAGGTGCCCTCGAGGGCGCCGACCAGGGCCCCGATGCGTTGGTCGGTGTACAGGATGTCGTCGTCGTACCCGGCCAGCGAACGCCGGATCTCCTTCAGTCCGGCATCGTCGACCAGGTCGGGCACGGCCTCGCGGTAGTGGGCCAGGCGCTCGGCGGGGATCGGCGGGGGATCCAGCAACCAGCGATGGGTTCCCTCCGGAGGCTGGTAGGGATCGTGGGCTTCGTTCAGGTGCACGTAGGTGAAAGTGGGCACCCCGGCCTGACCCTCGATCCACTCCACGATAGGTGCATCGGGCTGATAGGGCGGGATGTGCTGCACTCGATCGAAGCCGCGATGGAATCCGGCCTTCTCGTCGAGCAGGGGGTTGGAAATGAAGCCTGCCGTGGCGTACCCGGCGGCCTGAAAGAGCTCGGCCAGGGATGGCACGTCACCCGGGATGTCCAGCCGCGGGCCGGCCAGGTAGCGCCCGGTCATGAGGGAGACCATCGAGGGCGAGGTCCAAGAGCACTGGGAGACCGCGCGCGAAAAACGCACTCCGCGCCGCGCGAGTGCATCGATGTTCGGAGATGTCGGGCGCTCGTATCCCCAGGCAGAGAGGTGGTCGGCGCGCAGGGTGTCGATCACCAGGAGCAACACGTGCTGCGGGCGGGGGGGGCTCGGATCCGCCCGGCAGCCGACAGCCATGCTGGACGCCGCCAGTGTGCCCAGCGTGAGAAGGCTGCCGAGAGTCGCGCGACCGAGCATGGTCACTCCGCTGCGTGGACCTTGATCGTCTCGCCGATCTGGTCGAGCATACTCCGCAGCTCATCGTCGTCGCGGTGGCGCAGGCGCATCCAGGCGTTCGCCATGTAGCCCGCCTCCGCCGGCTGCGTCGGAGTCCCGATCGGCGGAAAGTGACTGTCGAGAATCCAGCGGCCGAAGCGCTGCTGTACCGCCTCGACACCGTCGTAGGTCTCGATGCGGCCGTCGCGGTCGGGGCGCAGGGCGATCATCCCGGTCGCGCAGGCACGCGACGCCTTCGATTCGGTCGCGCCGTGGACGATCGCCTTGGCCCACTCGACGTACAGATCGAGGTCGTTACCGGCCCCGTAGAGGTCCCACACCCGCACACCCGGGGGACGGCAGCCAATCTCCGAGAACTTGAGGCCCTTGGGACCGAAGAACCACTCCATGTGGGTGGCCGATGTCCCGATGCCGAGCTCCTTGACCACGCGCCGCCCGAGTTCCTTGACCTCGTCGTAGACCGAATTCTCGACTCGATTGCTGCATATGATCTGGGGCGAGATCCAGCGCGTCCGCATGGCCTCGAGCACGCCCGGGTAGTAGTGGCAAACAAAGTCGTGCACCATTTCCCCTTCGATGCAGAGCGTGTCGTAGAAGCCCTCGTGCCCCTCGATGAATTCCTCGATGGCCGTGGGCGCGCCCCGGTCGAGCCCGACTTCGAGCATGATCGACTCGAGCGACTGCAGGTCGTCGGCGCGATAGGTGCCCGAGGCGCCGGCCGCGTCACGGGGCTTGAGAATCAATGGGAATCCAACCCGTTCGGCAAAGTCGCGCCCCTCTTCGAGTGAACTGGCTCCAGTCGATTGGGCACAGGGGACGCCGGCCTCCCGTAGCGCGTCTTTCATGGCCGGCTTGTCGCGACAGAGATAGGCAGTTCTCGTGGACGTACCCGGGATCTCGGTCGCCTCGCGCACATGGGCCACGGGCATGATGTGTGCCTCGACGGTCGCCTCGATGCGATCTACCCACTCACGGTCCTGGATCCTGCGCACGGTTTCGAGCAAGGAAGGCTCGTGGGTGACGGACGGCACCTGCTCGTAGGCGTCCAACCATTCCCGCAGCTCGCCATCCAGGCTCTCCTTCGGTGCCTCGCCGATGCCCGTGACCCGTGCGCCGACCTCCGCGAGGGCGCGCACGAATTCACGTTGGTTGCGGGGGAACGCAGGCTCGACAAATAGGACGTGCATGGGTCAGCGCGCCTGGGACGGTGCCAGCAGGCTCTGGTACAGGGAAAGGTAGTCGTGCACGCGGGCATCCCAGGAGAAATCCTGGGACATGCCGTTGCGTATCAATCGGCGCCACGCGTCCGGGTCGCGGTAGACCGTGAGGGCCGCGCGCGCCGCCTGAAAAAAGGCTTCTGATGTGAACTCGTCGAACAGGAATCCGGTGCCCTCACCCGTGTCGGCGTCGTAGCCCACGACCGTATCTGCCAGACCGCCGGTACGACGAACGATTGGAACGGTCCCGTAGCGCAGGCTATACATCTGATTGAGCCCGCAGGGCTCGTAGCGCGAGGGCATGAGAAACAGATCGCTACCCGCCTCGATCTGGTGCGCCAGGGGCTCGTTGTATCCAAAATACACGCCTACGCGCCCCGGAAAGGTGTCCCGCAGCCACTGGAAATAGGTCTCGTACTTTTCCTCTCCGCTACCGAGCACTACCAGCTTGACGCCGTCTTGCTTCATGAGCACGGCCAGCGCGTCGGGCAGCAGCTCGAATCCCTTCTGCCCGGTCATGCGCGAGACTATTCCGAGCAGCGGCGCACCCGGGCCCTCATCAGGATCCGGATCCAGGTCCATGCGCTTCAGCAAGGCGCGCTTGGCCGCGCGCTTGCCCGTGAGGTCGGCGCTCGTGAAGTGGTCATCTACATGGGGATCCGTGGCCGGATCCCAGTCACCGTAGTCGACGCCATTCACGATCCCGAACAGTGAATCTGCGCGCGCCTGCAGCAGCTCGTGCATCCCCGCACCAAGCTCCTCCGTCTGAATCTCCTTGGCGTAGGTGCGGCTGACGGTCGTGATCGTGTCGGCGTAGAGCAGGCCCGTCTTGAGCAAGTTCAGCACGCCCGCGTCCACGTCCTCGCGGTGCAGCAGGTCCCGGTTTCGCTCCCAGCCCAGCTCCTTCAGCGATCCGATCGGGAAGAGCCCCTGGTAGCCCGTGTTGTGGATGGTCAGGACCGTGCGCGTCGCGCTGAAGAGGTCGTCCCAGCCGTAGTTGAGCTTGAGGAAGAGCGGGATCCCGGCCGTGTGCCAATCATTGCAGTGCACCACATCCGGGGCCCAGCCCCAGCGTTGGCAGGTCTCGAGGGCGGCCCGTGATAGCAGGGCGAAACGCAGGAGCTCGTCGTCACCGCCGTAAATGTCCTCGCCGTGGAACAGCTCGTCGCAACGAACCAGGTAGACCTGGACCTCGCTCTCGGGCAACCGGGTGACCTGAATCTTGACGGTCAGGGTGCGCTCTCCAAGCGTTATGGAGAACTCTCCGACGCTCGCGCTGTCCACCTGGTCCAGGTCGTCGATCTCCCAGGGGCCTGCCGCAATGCGGGCGTACAGGGGCAGGAAGAGCCTGACGTCCACGCCTTGCTTGCCGAGCGCACGCCCGAGGCCGGCGACCACATCGGCCAGGCCACCAGTCTTGGCGAAGGGCGTGATCTCGGAGGCAACGAGGCAGACCTTCAGGTTCATGTCATCCGGGGCAGTGGGGGGCAGGAGCCCAGCTATCTTAGCGACGAGGCGGGCTCGGGTCAGCCCGCGGGATCGGATGTGGCGTGCGAATTCCGAGGCCCCGCGCCGAGCCGCCGCTGCGGGCCACGTGAAGGACGGGGAAGATGTGCTGCGAAAACCGGGGCCCCGCCACTAGGAGCCTGCGTCACGGATCGCGAATCCCCGATCGACTCCCCCGAACCGCCTGCCGGCGTTGCCGGAACCCGCCAATAGAGGCGACTATTGGCGGAACCCGGCGCCTTGTCAGCCGGCCCGGGGAAGCCGACCGGAAATCCGCGATCCGTGACGCAGGCTCCTAGCGCGAACTATTCATGAACACGCGGACCAACCACCACGAACGGCCGGCTTCGCCGTCCTTTCGGCGCCTGCTGGTGCTTTCTGGCTGCTGGAATCCTCGACGACCCTACAGGGTCGCCTGTGGGCCCAGCAGCCAGAAAGCACCAGCAGGCGCCGAATCGAGGCGGTTGGTCTCGCGATTCATGAATCGTCCGCGCTAGAATCGCCCCGTGAAAAGCGCAGTTTTCGTCATCCCATTCGCCCTCGACAGTACCTTGCGGTTCCTCGAGGGTGCACTCGCCTCTGAGGACATCCGCTGGGGCGTGATCACCCAGGAGAGCCCGGAGCGCTTGCCCGCACGGTTGCGCAAGCGCCTGGCCCATATCGAGCGGATCGACAACTGCCTCGACGCCAAGGGCCTGGCCGCCGGCGTGCGGGCCAGCGCGGGTCCGCTAGACGGCCAGGTCGACGCTCTGATAGGGATTCTCGAGCAGCTCCAGGTCCCCCTGGCCCAGGTGCGTGAGGAGCTGGGAATCCGTGGCATGGCGGTCGCCACCGCAAAGGGATTCCGCGACAAGTCGCGCATGAAGGACATCCTGCGCTCCAACGGAGTGCCCTGCGCGCGCCACCACCTGGCGCCCGATGGTCCCTCTGCCCTCGAAGGGGCGCGCGAACTGGGCTTCCCGCTGGTGGTCAAGCCACCGGCCGGCGCGGGGGCCAAGAACACCTACCGCGTGGATGACATGACGGCCCTCGAACAGGCCCTGGCCGCCGCACCCCCGAGCGCCGGCGCACCGGTTCTGCTCGAGGAGTTCATCATTGGCCAGGAGCACTCCTTCGATTCGGTCCACCTGGGCGGCGAGCACCTGTTCCATTCGATTTCGCGCTACGGCCCGACCCCGCTCGAGGTCATGGAGACGCCATGGATTCAGTGGTGCGTTCTACTACCGCGTGACATCTCGGGTGACGACTACGACGATGCGAGGCTTGCCGCCAACAATGCACTGCAAGCCCTCGGCATGGTGGCAGGCATGACCCACATGGAGTGGTTCCGTCGTCCCGATGGCAGCATCGCCATCTCCGAGGTTGCGGCCCGCCCGCCGGGCGCCCAGTTCACGACTCTGATCTCCTACGCTCACGACCGTGACTTCTACCGCGAGTGGCCTCGCCTGAGTGTGCTGGAGGAGTTTTCCGCACCGGAGCGAAAATTCGCCTGCGGCGCCGCCTACCTGCGTGGACAGGGTATGGGTCGGGTGCGCGAGGTGCGCGGGCTCGATGCGGTCAAGGAGAAGTTTGGCGAGATCATGGTCGAGGCCAAGGTGCCGCGCATCGGACAGCCCCAGGCATCGAGCTATGAGGGCGAAGGCTATGTCATCCTGCGCCACCCCGATACAGCCGTGGTCGAGGAAGCCCTGGACGAGGTCGTGCGAACGGTCGAGGTAGACCTAGGTTGAGCATGGAGGCAAAGCGGTGAATGTGATCCTGATCTCACCCGGTTTTCCGGCCGAGATGCCCCTGTTCACGGCGGGTCTTGCGCGCGTGGGCGCCAACGTACTCGGTGTTGGCGACCAGCCCGAGGCCGCCCTGGCTCCCGAGGTCGCGCGCAGCTTGACGGCCTATCTTCAGGTCGGTCAGCTCTGGGACGAGAAGAGCACTGTCCCCAAGGTGCGCGACTGGGTACGCGGGCACGAGATCGGGCGGGTCGAGTGCCTGTGGGAGCCCGGTATGCTACTGGCAGCCCACCTGCGCGAAGCCCTCGAGGTGCCCGGACTCACGGTTGAGCAGACCGAACCATTCCGTGACAAGGAGCTGATGAAGCAGGTCCTGGACGCGGCCGGGCTGCGCACTCCACGGCATGCGAGCGCGACCACGGCCGAGCAGATGCGCGAGGCAGCTGAACGCATCGGGTACCCGTTGATCGTCAAGCCGATCGACGGGGCGGGCTCGGCCGATACCTACCGAATCGAGGATGAATCCGAGCTGGAGCAGGCTGTCGAGCTCGTGCGCCATATCGACGTGGTCAGTGTGGAGGAGTACATCGAGGGCGAGGAATTCACCTTCGACACGATCTGCGCCGACGGCAATATCCTCTTCGAGAACATCGCGCGCTACCGGCCCAAACCGCTCATGATGCGGCATGGTTGGGTGAGCCCGCAGTCGATCTGCTACCGCGACCTGGACTCGCCAGAGCTTCGATCGGGGCGGGCCCTGGGGCATGCGGTGATCGAGGCCCTCGGATTCAAGACAGGCTTCTCGCACATGGAGTGGTTCCTCACACCGGACGGCGAAGCGGTTTTCGGCGAGATCGGAGCGCGGCCGCCCGGAGCGCGTCTGGTACACGCCATGAACTACTCCGCGGACCTGGACCTGTTCACCGGATGGGCCGAAGCTGTCTGTACCGGGAATCTATCCCAGGACACATCCAAGGCTTACAACTCAGCGATGGTGTTCAAGCGCGCCCAGGGAGAGGGCGACCGTATTGCGCGCATCGAGGGACTCGACAACGTGCTGGCACACTACGGGGAGCACATCGTCAATATCGAGATGTCGCCCGTTGGCAGCGCGCGCCAGGACTTTCGAAAGGTCGTGGTGGGGGACGGTTGGATCGTCGCGCGACATCCAAATCTCGAGGTTGCGCTCGACATTGCCAACCACCTGGCCAACGACGTGCGGGTTGTCGCTGGATGAAAACAGCTTCGAAAACTCGGCGGGTGATCCTGCTGGGGCCACAACGGGACCAGCCTGCGGTGCACGCAGCCGTTGACGCGCTCGCGCCGACAGGCAGGGTCGCGACGGTGACGGCTGGCTGGGAAGAGCGTGAAGGCGAGGACAGGGAGCTGATCGCTCACCTGTCGCGCGAGACCATGAATCTGGGACTGTTCCCGCGTACCGAGCAGGTCTTCGAGCAGGACCCCGAGCTGTTCAAGGCCATGCAGGCGCGCAATGACGTATTGCGACGCCAGCGGGAGCTGTATGGACTGCGCCTCGGACCTGCACTGAGTGTCGCACGTAGCCTGATGGCGCGGCGCCCCACGGACGATGGCGAAGACGCCCTGCTCGAGCGCGAGATCGATTCCGCGATCGACACCGTGCGCGGGCTGGACGAACATCATTTCCAGGCTGCGCGTGCCGTCCAGGCGGAATTCGAGGCGAAATGGCGACCGCTGGAGCGGGAGGCGGTATCGAGACACCGACGCGAGCTCGGGCGACAGCTCTCCGACTGCTCGGTCCTGTGCATTGCCGGCGGGCACGTTGGGATTCTCCTTAACCGGCTTCGGCTCTTTGACGTGTCCGGCCTCGTTCCTGATGTTCCGATCGTCGCATGGGCCGGTGGATCCATGGTGCTGGGGCAGCGCATCGTGCTCTTCCACGACAGTCCGCCACAGGGTGCGGGCCACGCCGAGGTCTTCCAGGAGGGGCTGGGCATCATCAGCGGCCTCGTTCCCTTGCCCCATGCATCGCGTCGCCTGCAGCTCGAAGACCCGTTGCGAGTCAGCCTGTTCGCCAGACGCTTTGCCCCGGCAATCTGTCCTGTTCTGGACCCCGGCAAGCAGATTGAACGGGACGACGATTCCTGGAGCGGCCCGGGCGTGAGTTGCCTCTCGACTGACGGCCGACTGCTGCCCTTCGATGATGTGAGCGCGGGCGCGGAGGTCCGATCATGAGCCTCGCGATTCACGAGCTCGAGAGCCAGGCGCCGGTTGACAGCCTGTCCATCGACGCCTTCATCGGTGACCATGAATTCCCTCTGATCGAGGGCACCACGGCCACCTTCGTGTACCGCGGCGAGGCGGACGAGGTCTTCCTCACCCACTGGGTCTACGGCTTGCCGTCCTCCCAGGCCTTCAAGCGCATGCCGGGCAGCGACCTGTGGTTCTTCACTTTCGATCTGCCGCGCAAGTCACGCGTCGAGTACAAGCTCGAGATCGTCTCCGGTGATGAGCACCGCCTGATTCAGGACCCGCTCAACCCCAACCTGGCAGCCGACCCCTACGGCGCCAACTCCGTGGTACACGGTGAGGGCTACGAGAGTCCGGAGTGGACCCGCTTCGATCCCGATGCGCGCCCCGGAGAGTTGAAGGAGCATCGCCTTGCGAGCCAGGTCTTCGGGGACGTGCGTTCGGTCAGCGTCTACGTACCGGCGCGCTTTCGACAGACCCGCCGCTATCCCTTGCTGATCGTGCACGACGGGCAGGACTTCCTGCGCTTCACCGAGCTCAAATGCGTGCTCGACAATCTGATCCATCGGCTCGAGATCCCGCCGGTAGTGGTGGCCATGGTCGATTCGACGAATCGGCTCACGGAGTACGCAGACGATGAACGGCATGCGGACTTCCTGGCCAAGGAGCTGCTGCCCGTGATGGAGGACACCTACCCTTTGCTCGAAACTCCCGGCGGCCGAGGCCTGGTCGGCGCGAGCTTTGGAGCCGTGGCCTCACTCTCGGCTGCCTGGCGCCACCCGGGTGTCTTCGGGAATCTCCTGCTCCTATCCGGGTCCTTTGCCTTCACGGATATTGGCGACCATGAGCGCGGCCCGGTCTTCGACCCCGTGGTCAAGTTCGTCAACGAATTCCGGAAGAATCCGGGCCGCCCGGCCGAGCGCATCTACCTGACCTGCGGCATGTACGAGTCCCTGATCTACTACAACCGCTCGATCGTCCCCCTGTTGCAATCGACGGGCATGTCCGTGCGATTCAAGGAAGCCCGCGACGGGCATAACTGGGAGAACTGGCGCGATCGCCTGCGTGAAGGACTGGCCTGGCTGATGCCTGGACCACTATGGATGGTGTACGAATGAGCGCACGTCGCCCGAAGCATGGCAAGGCCGCACCGAGCAAAGCCAAGCCCACCCAGGCAACTCGCAAGATCGGGCTTTCACTGGGCGCCGACATCTGCTGGCCGATCTGTTTCGAGGACATCGTCGCCGAACTGGATCTCGACCTGCCGATCGGTGGCGAGAGCGTGCGATTCGAGGTCGAGCGCGTGCCCATTGAACCCTTCGACAACGATGGGCCACCCCAGTACGACCTGGTGATCGACCGCCTGACACACTGGTATCACACGCGCCGCGAGTGGATCAAGAAGATCATCCTGCGCGACGGGACCTACGTCCTGAACAATCCGTGGTCGGTGCAGTCCATGGAGAAGCAGACGTCGTATTGCGCCATGCGCGACCTCGGTATGCCGATCCCAAAAACCTGGCTGCTGCCTCCCAAGGAGTATGACGACGCCCCCGATCTGAACGAGACGCTCACGCGCTACGCGCGCCTGTTCGACCTTGGCACCATCGGCGCAGATATTGGCTATCCGCTCTTCATGAAGCCCTATGACGGGGGCGGCTGGGTCGGCGTCACCAAGGCGGACAACGAGGAGGAGCTGCGGGCCGCCTACGAGGAGAGCGGCAAGTTCGTCATGCACCTGCAGGAGGGCATTCTGCCCTACGAGCACTTCGTACGCTGCGTAGGCCTCGGTCCGCAGGTGCGCATCATCTCGTACGATCCATCGGCGCCGCTTCACGAGCGTTATCAACGGGATTCCAGCTTCATCACGCCGAAGGATCGCCAGATCCTCGAGGACACGACCCTCACCATTAATTCGTTCTTCGGGTGGGACTTCAACTCGTGCGAGTCGCTCCTCAAGGACGGCACCTGGCACCCGATCGACTTCGCGAATCCCTGCCCCGACGCACAGGTCACGTCACTGCATTACCATTTTCCCTGGATGTTGCGCGCCAAGCTGCGCTGGTCCCTGTATTGCGCAGCGACCCGACGTCCGATGCAACAGAGCCTGGACTGGGGCGCCTACCACAAGATCCGTGACCGCCAGCTGCCATTCTCCGAGGCCCTTGCGGAGTATGGCAAGCTCGCTCGCCGGCGCATGAAGGCCAGGGACTTCGAGAGCTTCTGCAAGACCCATCTGGGCCAGCTCGACCAGATCGTCTGGGACTACTTTGGTTCGGACCGTGCGCGCGATGCGATTGCCCTGAAGGTCAAGGCGCTGTTTCCGGAGCACGAATGGGATGAGTTCACCGAAGTCTTCTGGCAGGCCATCCAGGCCTGGCGCGACGACGAGGTCCAGCAGCAAGGAGCCAGGAAGAAGTAATGGGCAAGGAAAGCACAAGCTGGTTCTCGGACCGGATCGAGCGGGATATCAACCTCGTCCGATGGGGCGAGATTGGAACGCCGGTTCTTATCTTTCCCACGGCCGACGGCGATGTGGAGGAGTGCGAACGATTCCTGATGATCGATGCCCTCGCACCCTTGCTCGAGGCAGGGCGCATCAAGCTCTACTCGGTGGACAGCATTGCCGGTGACGCCTGGCTCAAGCGAGGCAATACGACGCGCGCCGCGGCTCTTCTTCAGAACAACTTCGACAGCGCCATCTACCACGAGGTCGTGCCGGCCATCCGCAGCGACTGCAATGACCCCGATGTCGAGATCGTCGTCACCGGCGCGTCGATCGGAGCTTTCAACGCGTTGGCCGCCATCTGCCGCCATCCCGACGTCTTTTCGAAGGCGATCTGCATGAGCGGCACCTACGACATGTCGAAGTTCATCGAGGGAGAGGTTACGGGTGACTATTTCTTCTCCTCACCCCTGCACTTCCTGCCCAAGCTGGACGAGCATGGCGCCCTGCTGGAAGGCCTGCGCGAGCGATTCGTCCTGCTCACCCACGGCGACGGACGCTGGGAAGAGCCGGCTCAGTCCTGGCGCATCGCAGAGGCCCTCGGGGCGCGTGAAATCCCCAACCGGGTCGATGCATGGGGCGAGGACTATGATCACGACTGGCCCACGTGGCGCGAGATGCTCCCGAAGTATCTGGATGAGCTGGTCGACTAGCCCGAATCCTTCACCAGGACTCGTGCCCAGTTGCACTCAAAACTGGTAGCCCGCCGGGATCACCACCACGCCCTCCTCGGAGACCGTGAATCTGGCCGCGTCGGCCTCCCTGTCGAAGCCGATCTCCTCGCCGGCCGGGATGGCAGTCCACTTGTCGACGATCACGCGCCTGAGGCGCGCGCCGGCGCCAACCTCGACACCGCTGAAGAGGATACAGCCTTCGAGCTCGGCACCCTCGCCCACCAGGACGCGGTTGGAGAGGATCGAGCGGACGACCTTGCCACCGGAGACCACGACTCCCGGGCAGAGCAGTGAGTCGACCACCTCGGCCTTGCGGCCGGGCGACTCGTCAAAGACCGTCTTGGCCGGCGGGTCATTGTGCCAGAGCGTGTAGGTCGGACGCGCAGAGTCGTACAGGTTGAACTTGGGCTCGATGTTACAGAGGTCGAGGTTGGCCTCGTAGTACGCATCGATCGTGCCCACGTCGCGCCAGTAGGGGTCACCCGAGCCCGTTGCCGTGTCCATGAAATGGTGCGCGTAGACCGGCGCTTCCTTGATCATGGCCGGGATGATGTCGTGGCCGAAGTCGTGGGACGAGGCCGCGCCAAGCTCCGCGTCCGCGTGCAGGCGCCGGATCAGCTCTTCGGTCTCGAACATGTAGATCCCCATGGACCCGTAGCTGAAGCCGGGCCGGCGGGGCAGCTCGGCGCCCTTCTCCGGCTTTTCCTCGAATGCCAGGATCCGGTTCTGGTCGTCACACTCGAAGATTCCGAAGCGGCGACTGTCGGCGCTCGGGATCTCGACGGCCCCGATAGTGAGGGCAGCCTGGGTCTCGATGTGCTGGCGAAGCATGCGCCCGTAGTCCATCTTGTAGATGTGATCGCCCGACAGGATGAGCACGTGCTTCACCCGTTCCCGAGCGAGGCTATCCAGGTTCTGGTAGATGGCGTCGGCGGTCCCCTGGTACCACTTCTCGGATCCCTGGTGGTGGTGGGGGGGTCGTACGCTGATGAACTGCTCCAGGCGGCGCGGCAGGAAGTTCCAGCCAAACCGGATATGTTCGTCCAGGGAGCGGCCCCGGTACTGGGTCAGCACGTAGATCCGCCGCAGGCCCGAGTGAATACAGTTCGACAGGGTGAAGTCGATGATCCGGTACGCCCCTCCGAACGGCACGGCCGGCTTGGCGCGCTTCAGAGTCAGCGGGCTCAGCCGCTGGCCCTGGCCGCCGGCCAGGATCAGGGTCAGGGTGTCCTTGAGATCGTCCGTGAGCACCATGGTCGTGGATGTCGCTTTCTCCCCTTGCTGCAGGGCCGGTCCCTGCCACGTCGGTCGAGTACGGGTGGCCGCCGCGCCGGGCCGCCCGTGGCCGAAAGGTTAGCATGCCGTGGGACGTGTTCCGCCGCTGCTAGTTCATTATCCTGGTGGGCTGCCGAGCCGGCCACCAGGCCCGCCGCCGGCGCGGCGCCCTCCCCGTGGAGCCGGCGTCGAAGCGCGCCATTCTTTGTTTGCATGCCCGCACCGGGCCATGCAGACGTCCCTCCTGAATGATCCTCTGTTTGTCCATGCCGTCAGCTCCACTACAGACCCGCCCCCTGATCCGTTGGTCCGCCGACGACTGTCAACTCACTGACGCTGCGCTCGCGAGCGAATGGCTCGAGACCAACGGACTCGGAGACTTTGCGTCCTCGACAGTCCCGTTCTGTGCGACGAGGCGCTATCACGGCCTGCTGGTCGCGCGTCCGCCCGGAAACGTCAAGCGGCACGTATTCCTGACGCGCCTCGAGGAGCACCTGGTCGAGCTCGATGCCGGCAAGCGCTGGCCCATCTCGATGGCCGCCTATCCGGGAACCCACGCGCCCGATGGGCAGGAGACGCTCGAGGAATTCGAACTGCGCCCTTACCCCTCCTCCCTTTACCTCAAGGACGGCGTCAGGCTACGGCGCGAAGTCATGCTCGTCGCAGGCCAGCCGACCGTCCTCGTGCGTTACGTCATCAGCGGTTCGGGAGCGAACACGGAGTTCGAGCTGGAGCCGATGTTTGCGTATCGGGAGGCGGACGCCTTGACGGTCGAGAACGAAGTCCTCGATCCCGACTTGAAGTCGGGCCGGCCGAGCCTCGCCTTCGAGCCCTACGCGGGTCTTCCGGCACTGCACCTGTCCCTCTCGGCGGGCGAGCACTCCTTCGAGGCGCGCCCGACCTGGTACAAGAACATCGAGTTCGCCGCCGACCAGGAACGCGGATACGAGCACCAGGAGGATCAGTTCTCCCCCGGTCTGCTGCACATCCCCGTCGAGCGCGGCGGGAGCGGACCAGTCGAGATCATCCTGGCAGCGACGATTGCCGCACCGGTCAAGGACCCCGCTGCCCTCTGGCGGCGCGAGAGCAAACGGCGTCGTGCTGACCTTTCCCGGGTCGCGATGAACGATGCCGGTGCGGGACCGGAGCTCGGGGCCGAGGCATTCCTCTACAAGACGCCGACCGGGCGCACGGGCGTCAATGCGGGCTACCCCTGGTTTGTGGAATGGGGCCGTGACACCTTCATTGCGCTGCCCGGCCTGACCCTGGCAGTCGATCAACCGGAGCGCTGCTTCGAGGCCCTGAAGGGGGCACTCGACTTCCTGCAAGGCGGGCTCCTCCCGAATGTATACGGATCCGACCAGTCCGACAGCCACTACAACTCGGCTGACGCTGCCCTCTGGTACGCGCGTGCGGTTCGCCTGTTCGAATGCGCGACCGGGGACAGTGAACGGACGACCGAGTCCTTTCTACCCGCCCTGATCGAGATCGCCGAGAGCTACCGCGACGGGACCCAGCTCGGTATCGCGATGGACTCGAGCGGGTTGCTCTCCGCGGGCTCCTCCGGCCTGAATGCAACCTGGATGGACGCGCAGATCGATGGGCAGCCCGTCACACCGCGCGAGGGCTTCCCGGTCGAGATCAATGCACTCTGGTACTCCCTGATCAGCCATGTGGAGCTGCTCGTCACGTCCAGCCGGTCCAAGAAGGCGGCGGCGCCCTGGCGCCAGTTGCGGCTACTTGCGAGGCGCAGCTTCATCGATCGCTTCTGGCTGCCGGACCAGGCCATGCTCGCCGACCGCTGGATCGCCGACCCGGATCAGGACGGCGGGGGCCACGCGGACGCTAGCGTCCGGCCCAACATGGTCATCGCCGCGGCCCTCGAGCTGAGTCCACTCACACGCGCCCAGCGAAAGGCTGTCGTGCAGATGGCGCGCGCCGAACTCTTGACACCTTTTGGGCTGCGCACCCTGTCGCCCAGGGACCCACGCTACCAGGGCGTTTTCGCCGGTACGCCGCCGGAGCGCGACGCCGCCTACCACCAGGGCACCGTCTGGCCCTGGTTGCTCGGCTTCTTTGCGGAGGCCGAACTGCGCGCCCTCGGCCTGAACAAGAAGACACTGGCCGGCGCCCGGAGCCTGTGGGGCGAACTGGAGGACCATCTGGGCCGCGCGGGCCTGAATCACTTCTCGGAGGTCTTCGGCGGAGACGCACCCCACTCGCCTGGGGGCTGCTTCGCCCAAGCCTGGAACACGGGCGAGTACCTGCGCATCTGCGCAGCTGTCCGCAAGAGAACGATTTGAAGATCCTCATGCTGGGATGGGAACTGTCTCCGCATCTCACCGGAGGCATGGGCATCGCCTGCAGCCGACTGGCGCGCAGTCTGACCCAACAGGGAACCCAGGTGCTGTTCGTCTTGCCCCATGCCATGGGCGACGAGGAGGCGGGCAGCGCCGATGTTCGCGCCTGCGACAGGAGCGTGAGACCGGTCGACAGCTCCCTGCGGCCTTATCAGACGCGTTCGCAGTACGAGCAGCAGCGCGAGCGCCTCGTGCACCAGGATCTCCCGCGGAGTGGATTCCAGGGTGGATACGGGGCCAACTTGATCGACGAGGTGGCACGCTACGCGGACGTCGTCTCTGACCTGTGCCGCGACGACGAATTCGATCTGATCCATGCTCACGACTGGATGACCTACGCGGCGGGTCTGCGCATCAAAGCACGCACGGGCAAGCCGCTGGTGTGTCACGTGCACTCGAGTGAACGCGATCGACGACCCTTCGACCCGGACCCGGAGATCGAACGCCGGGAGCAGGCCGGGTTCGACGGCGCAGATCGCATCGTGTGCGTCAGCAATTTTGCGCAGGAGGCGCTCACCGATCACTACGACGTGGATCCGGTACGGGTGCGAACGGTTCACAATGCGATCGACGCGGATTACGGGGACTCCGTCGCGTGGGATCCCGATCCTGCACGGCCGCCGCGCGTCCTGTTCCTGGGTCGCTTGACCGAGCAAAAGGGCCCACTCCACTTCCTCGAAGCAGCCTCCCAGGTTCTGAATCGCATGCCCCTGGTCGAGTTTCGGGTCAGTGGCGAAGGCGAATTGCTCGAGGACTGCAAACGCCGCGCCCGTGAACTTGGTATCGAGGAGAGCGTGCGCTTCACCGGCTTCCTCCAGGGCAGCGAGGTTCCGCGCATGTACGCGGACTGCGACGCCTATGTGATGCCATCCGTATCGGAGCCCTTCGGCCTGACGGCCCTGGAAGCTCTGGCCTGCGATGTGCCCGTGCTGCTCTGCCGCCAGAGCGGAGCGGCCGAGGTGTTGAAGTCCAGCGTGCAGTTCGACCATTGGGATGTGGACGACCTGGCGCGCAAGATCCTGGCTGTGCTGCGCTTTCCAGCACTTCGCCAGCAGCTGGTCGTGGCGGGGCGTAGGGAACTTCGCAGCCTCGGCTGGGATGCCAGTGCCCTGCGCTTGCAGCATCTGTACGAGGAGGTCCTGGGTTGACCTCGGTCGTCTTCTATTTCCAGGTCCACCAACCCTATCGCCTGGGGCACACCCCCTTTGCCAGTGCCAAGGAGACGCGGGAACCATGCGCGCCCTTTGCACGCTTCGATGATGCGGAGAATGAGCGCATCGTGCGACGGGTGGCGGAGCGCTGCTACCTTCCGATGAATCAGGTGCTGCTGGACGCCATCGACAAGACGGACGGGCGTTTCGCTTGCTCCTTCTCGCTCTCGGGCACCGTCCTGCAACAGCTAGAGGACTGGGCCCCCGAAGCTCTCGATAGCTTCGTCAAGCTTGCCGATACAGGACGCGTCGAGTTCCTGTGCGAGACCTCTCACCATTCACTCTGTGCCCTGATCGACGAGACCGAATTCCGCGCCCAGGCGATTGCCCAGCGCGACCGGATCGAGTCCCTGTTCGGAGTGCGCCCGACTACATTCCGCAATACGGAGCTGATCTTCGACAACCGCATTGCCCAGCTCCTGGAGGGCCTGGGATTCGACCAGCTCCTGGGCGAGGGCGCCGACCACCTTCTGCAGTGGCGCTCGCCAAGCTACGCCTATCGAGCTCACGGCTGCGAGCGGCTCAAGCTCCTGTTGCGCTCCTACGTCTACTCGGATGACATCGCCTTCCGCTTCAGCAACCGGGAGTGGGCCGGCTACCCGCTCATGGCGGATACCTTCGCTGGATGGCTGGACGAGGTCCCCGAGGCGGCCCCATTCATCGGGCTCTTCATGGACTACGAGACATTCGGTGAGCATCAGCCGGCGGACACCGGCGTCCTGGATTTCATGGCCTACCTGCCGGGCTATGTCCTGGAGAACCCGCGCCTCGACTTCAGCACCCCGGCCGAGATCGGAGCGCGGGTCGAACCGGTGGGGGAGCTGGACGTTCAGCGCCCGGTCTCGTGGGCCGATACGGAACGGGACCTGTCCGCCTGGCTGGGGAATCCAATGCAGCGGGAGGCCCATCGGGCCCTGTACGAACTAGGACCCAAGGTCCGGCGCGCGGCAGACCAGAGTCCGGTCGCTGCCAGTTTACTCGCGGAATGGCGTAGGCTGACGACCTCCGACCACGTCTACTACATGGCTACCAAGCACCATTCGGACGCCGAAGTCCATGAGTACTTCAGCCCGTTTGCCAGCCCATACGACGCGTTCATCATCTTCATGAATGTTCTCGACGACCTGTCGTCGCGTGTCGATAGGGCCACCATGTCCGATTCTCGAGGGGAAGTAAGTTGAGCAAGAGTCAGTCGTTGTTTGAGGTCAGCTGGGAGGTCTGCAACAAGGTCGGGGGCATCCATACGGTGCTCTCGAGCAAGGCCAAGACCCTCGTGGAGGAAATGGGGGACGACTACGTCACCGTCGGGCCGTGGCTGCCATCGGACGACGATGCCCACCTGGCACCGTTTGATGAGGAAGAAGGCTTCGACGACTTCACGGAGTCCTGTCGTGAGCTTGGCCTCCCTGTCCGGGTTGGCCGCTGGCGAATTCCAGGTCGCCCGCGCACCCTGCTGATCGAGTTCTCGGGCTTGTATGAGCGCAAGGACGACATTTTCGCCGAGCTATGGGAAAAGTTTTCCGTCGATTCGATCTCCGGTGACTGGGACTACATCGAGCCCGTCCTGTTCGGCTACGCGGCCGGGATGGTCATCGAGCAGTGGTGGAACCAGCGCCTGCTTCCGCGCCATAGCAGGACGATCGCCCACTTCCACGAGTGGATGACCGGCGCCGGCCTGCTGTACCTTCAGACCCACGCCAATCCAATCGGGACCGTCTTCACCACCCACGCCACGATGCTGGGGCGGTCGCTCTCGTCCCAGGGCAATACGCCGGACGATGGACTGGGGGACGAGACTCCGGAGAGCCTGGCCGAGGCCAACGGTGTCGTGGCCAAGCACTCCCTCGAAGGCAAGCTGGCCCAGGCCGCTGATGTCTTCACGACGGTGAGCGAGATCACCGCCAAGGAAGCGCTACTGCTGCACGGTCGCCAGGCCCAGCCGCTCCTGCCAAACGGCATCGATCTCAACGTCATCGACGAACTGACGGCCGACCACGAGCGGGCCGAGACCCGTGCCCGACTGGCTCATCTGGCCGAGTGCTTCCTGGGCGAATCGGTCGAGGGGGCAGACTTTCTGTGCGTCTCCGGGCGCTATGAATTCCACAACAAGGGAATCGATCTGCTGCTGGACGCCGTGGCTCAGATCAACCAGCGCGAGGGCAAGCCACTCGTGCTATTCGTGCTGGTTCCGGCGGGCCATTCGGGCCTGCGCGACGAATTCGCTGCCCGGATCGGGTCCAACGGCGGGTCCAATGGTGGTTCGGAAAACGCATCAGACGGCACCCCGCTCGGGATCTCGACCCACAATCTCTATCACCCGGACGACGATCCGGTCCACCAGGCCTGCGAAAGCCTGGGCCTCGACAATTCCATTGGCGCGCGCGTCAAGGTCGTCCAGGTCCCCATCTATCTCACTCCCGGGGACGGTTTCCTCGACTGCCCCTACGAGTCCGTGCTGGCCTGCATGGACCTGAGCTGCTTCCCGTCTTTCTACGAGCCCTGGGGCTACACTCCACAGGAGAGTCTGGCCGTCGGCGTCCCGACCATCACGACGGACTACGCCGGGTTTGGACGCTGGGCCCTGGCCCAAGGTCTGGGTCCCGAGAGCGGACTGACCGTGCTCACCAGGGTGCACAAGGACTACTCGTCCACCCTGCTCGACCTCACGAACATCATCGAGGCCTTTCAGGTCGACCGGCCGGAGCAGCCGCAACTCGCCATCGCCTGCCGAACCACCGCCAGCTTGACCTCGTGGTCGGGGCTGATCGCGAACTACAAGGTGGCCTACGAGGGCGCCCGCGAAGCGGTCGCCGCGCGCATTCAGAGCGGTCAAGCAGCCTCGCGCCGCGGACAGCGACCGGTGAATGTCGAACCGGCTCGCAAGGGTCGCGAGCCTCGCTTGACGATATTCGAGGTGGCCGCCACCCTGCCCCCGAAGCTCGAGGGCCTGCAACGTCTCGCTCGGAACTTCTGGTGGTGCTGGAATCCTGACGCCCAGGCGCTCTTCAGCGACCTCTCACCCGAGTCCTGGGCTTCGTCACGCCAGAACCCGGTCGTCTTCCTGGCGCGCTTGTTCCCCGAGGACCTGGAGCGCGGATCCCGGGACAAGGAGTACCAGTCGCGCCTCGCCGGGGTCATGGACCGCTTCGACAAGTACCTCGAAGAAACGCCAGCCACCTGGTCGGTCGAGGGCACGCCAGCGGTCGAGCGGGAACATCCGGTGGCCTACTTCTGCGCCGAGTTTGGCATCCACGAGTCCCTTCCAATCTACAGCGGTGGCCTGGGAATTCTCGCGGGTGACCACCTGAAGTCCGCCAGCGATGTGGGCCTCCCGCTGGTCGGCATCGGACTCTTCTACCGGCAGGGCTACATGCGCCAGCGCATGACAGCCGGCGGCGAGCAACTTGCAGCCGACTTCGTCAATGATCCCAGCACCCTGGCCCTCGAAGCGGTGCGCGATGGGTCCGGCGAGCGGGTTCAGGTCTCCCTGCAGCTGCCCGGGCGCGAGCTTCGGCTGCAGGCCTGGAGGGCCATGGTCGGGCGAACCCAGCTCTATCTGCTCGACAGTGACCTGGCCGAGAACCGCGAGGAAGATCGCAGCATTACCCGCAGCCTGTACGGCGGAGACACGGAGGCGCGCGTCCAGCAGGAGATCGTCCTGGGTCGTGGGGGAGTGCGCCTGCTGCGCCAGCTCGGTATCGAACCCAGCGCCTATCACATGAACGAAGGCCACGCCGCCTTCTCGTCCCTCGAGCGACTGGGCCATCTCGTGAGCAAGGAGGGCCTGACCTTCGACGAAGCGCGCGAGGTCGTCCGTGCAACCACCTGCTTCACGACCCACACGCCCGTGCCCGCTGGACACGACCGTTTCGGCGAGGACCTCTTGCGGCGCTACTTCCCGCGTACCGCCGATTGGGTCGGCCTCCCGTGGGATCGGTTCTTTGCCCTCGGGCGTCTGGGTCGTGGCAGCGACGACTTCAACATGACGCACCTGGCGATCCACTTCGCCTCCCGCGTCAATGGCGTCAGCAAGCTGCACGGCACCGCTTCGCGTCAGCTACTGGGCGACGTCTGGCCGAGCCTGCTGGAGAGCGAGATTCCGGTCCAGGCGATCACCAACGGCATACACCTGGCATCGTGGGTTGCACCGGGAATCGCCGGGGCACTCGGTGCCGGCGGCACGACTCTTCGGGCGGCGCACTTCGACGCATGCTTCAACGCGGGCGGAGAGGTCCTCGACCGGGCCTCACTCTGGAAAGAGCGCCGGACTGCAAAATCCGGACTGCTCGGTGCGATCCGCTCCTCGCTTCGCAAGACCTTTGTCGAACGGCACGACAACCCGCTGCTGTTGACGCGAATGCTCGATGGGCTGGACGAGGACGCGCTCTGGATTGGCTTCGCCCGACGGTTTGCACCCTACAAGCGTGCGCACCTGATCTTCCAGGACCGTGAGCGACTGCGTGCCCTGCTCGACAGTACGGACCGGCCCGTACGCCTCGTCATCGCCGGCAAGGCCCATCCGCGCGACCAGATGGGCAAGGACATTCTGGGCGAGATCTTCCGGGACACCCGTGATGACGAATTCGCGGGGCGCATCTTCTTCCTCGAGAACTACGAGATCGACCTGGGCCGGCTGCTCGTGAGTGGCGTGGATGTTTGGCTGAACAATCCGACCCGTATGCAGGAGGCGAGCGGAACATCCGGCATGAAGGCCGCGGCCAACGGCGGCCTGAACCTGTCGATCGGCGACGGTTGGTGGCCGGAGGCCTTCGACGGGAAGAACGGCTGGCGCATCGGCGACGGACGGGAGTATCGGGATCAGGCGCAGCAGGACCAGCTCGACAGTGCCAGCCTCTATGCCCTGCTCGAGGATGAACTGGCGCCGCTCTTCCATGAGCGCGGCCGGGGCGGACTTCCGGGCGGCTGGCTGGAGCGCGTGGAGCATTGCCTTGCGACCATTCCAACCGTGTTCAATACGGATCGAATGGTCGAGGAGTACGGTCGCGAGGCCTACGGTCCACTGGCTCAGGCGGCGCGTGAGCTGCCCGCGGGGCGCTGGGCCAGCCCCAGGGGCCTGGCCCAGGACAAGCGCAGGTTGCGCAAGGCCTTCGAAGACATCCGCATACTCACCGCGAACATCGCTGATCTATCGGCACTGCAGGTCGGGGATTCGATCGACGTCGAGGTTGAGCTCGATATGCCGGGGCTGGCGCCCGGCGACGTGATCGTCGAGCTGGTCCTCGGCCATCGCAATGGCGAGCGCGACCTGCACCGGGCCCTGGTAGCAGCACTCGAGCCGGCGACCGTCGGCGGGGGCGGTCCGGCGCGTTTCAAGGGCACCCAGGTCGTGCAACGCTCGGGCGAGTACGCCTACGGGATCCGGATTCGCGCCCGCGCGGCCGGTGATCCTGCGGACTCCCTGCGCGATTTCGTCCGCTGGGTCTAGCGAGGGCCGCAGCCCGGCGGTCCGGAGCCCGGGCCTGGAATTTCGACCTGGAATGGTGGGGCCGCTCCGACGTAGCCTTCGGAAGTGGCAACGCCCTCGACCCTAAAGGCCTGCAGCTGCTGCGGCCTGGTGCAGAAGATCCCTGCTCTGGCCCTCGACCAGGTAGCTCGCTGCTCGCGTTGCAATCTGGTTCTGGTTCACCCGAGCCGCCAGCGAGGGTCAAACCGCCTGTGTGCGTCCGCCGCCCTGGCTTCGCTGATGATCTTTCCAATCGCGATCAGCTTGCCGATCATGACCGTCGAGCGATTCGGTCACCAGCACGAGGCGAGCATCTGGACCGGAAGTATCGAGCTCCTTGGGGGGGGCGAGGTGCTCGTCGGCCTGGTCGTGCTGCTCTGCTCGATCGTGATTCCCCTGTTCAAGCTCGTCGGGCTATTGCTCATCACGCGCGGCAGTACCTGGCTGAGCCATCACCACAAGGCGTCTACCTATCGCCTGATCGAGTGGGCCGGACGTTGGGGCATGCTCGACGTCCTGCTGATCGCACTGCTGGTGGCCTGGATCAAGGTCGGTGATCTGGTCGAGGTCAGCGTGGGTCCCGCAGCCCTCGCCTTTACCCTTTGCGTCCTGCTGAGCCTGGTCGCCACGAGCGCCTTCCACCCACATGCTGTGTGGGAAGACGAAGCCGGCTGAGCGCCGGCCCTGAATCCCTGACGATGGAAACCTCACAACCCGACGGAGAGCTCACGCCCCCTAGCGCTACGGTCGCCGCGCTTCCCCAGCGTTCAATGGCCTGGCTCCTGCCAGTCCTGGCCGGGGCCTTTGTCCTGTTCCTGGGCTATCGCAGCATGGCTACGCGCGGAATGCTGATCTCGGTCCACGCGGCCGAGGGGCACGGCTTGAAAGCAGGTGACCCGCTTCGGTATCGCGGTACAAGCACCGGCACCATCGAGCGTATCGAACTCTCGCCAGACCTCTCAGAGGTCGTTCTGGCTGTCCGCCTGAGCCCGGGATCGGAACCGATCGCGCGTGCTGGCAGTCGTTTCTGGGTGGTGCGACCCCAGCTCTCCTTCGACAGCGTACAAGGTCTCGAGACCGTGATCGGCGCCCACTACCTGGCCGTACTGCCCGGGCCGGGAGGGGCCGACCGGCACGAAGACTTCGTCGCCCTGGAAGAACCGCCGGTCGACGAGCCGATCGAGGCGGGCGGGCTGGAGATCGTGCTGGCTGCGCCTTCGCGCTTCAGCCTTTCGGCCGGCGCGCCCCTCACCTACAGACAGATCCGCATCGGAACCGTGCTGTCTGTCGGGCTGTCCAGCGATGCCACCGCGGTCGAATGCCGAGCCTACGTGCGTCCCGCCTACGCCCAGCTGATCCGCGACAACACGGTCTTCTGGGAGACCGGTGGGATCGAGATCGACCTGGCCCTCATGGGCGGACTGAAGATCGACATCCAGTCCCTTCGATCGCTGCTCGTCGGAGGAATCGCCGTCGCCACGCCGACCTTTCCCGGTCCGATCGTCAGTACGGGCCAGCGATTCACCCTGGACGGCGACGCGCCCGAAGGCTGGAAGGACTGGGTTCCGGCGCTGCCGATTGGCAACGAGATGCTTCCCGCGGATGCACCCCTCCCCGAGCTGCAGCGCGCGAGCCTCACCTGGCGCACCTCGGGCCTGCTGGCCCGCGACAAGAGTCGCCAGGGATGGGTACTCGGAACGGAGAAGGGGCTGCTCGCTCCGGCCGATCTACTGTTCCCGGAGGAGTCGGTCAGCCCCGACAGCGTGCAGCTCGAGGTCGCCGGTCAGAAGCTTCCCATGTCCCCGCTCACCAGCGGTCAGCGTGGACGCCTGGCCCATATCCCGATCGCCCTGGACGCCGGAGGCCTCTGGCCCTCGCGGCGCATGCGCTTCGCGGAACAGGCCGAGGACTGCCTGATCGTGGGGGATCCGGCCCTTCCGATGGCGCTCGCCACCAACCGCCTGACGATCAGCAACGAGGGATGGAAAGTGGACGGCGCCCTGGCCCTGGACGAGCTATGGCACGGCGCCGGCGTCGTGGCACGTGTCGATGGAAGCCTGATCGGCGTGCTTCTGTTCTCGGATGGTGAGGTGGATATCCAGCGACTCCCGAAGGACTGGATGGACTGACGCGGTCACAAGCCTCGGGACCTGGACGCAATCATGCGCCAGAGCCCAAGGAAACCGTCCCGGGATTGGTAGGCCGTCGTGAAACGACCTCCGACCACCAGGGCCGGCCCGGACCCGCTGTCGATGGGGAGCAGCGCGTGGACCGCGTCATTCGTTCCGGGACCCAGACCTCGCCAGGAGTTGCCGTCCCAGCGCGCGACGTGGCTCGCGGCCTGGGCTCCGATCGCGGAGAAGAACCCGCCCACGTAGACGGTCGGTCCGTCGCCGGAGTCAAGTGTCGCGAGCGCCGAGACCGGGGCCTGAATGAGGCCACCGACAGAGGACCACGATCCGTCCCACCTGGCTACCTGGTACAGGAAGCCACCGGCCTCGGTGCCAACCGTCACGTCACCCACAGCCCAGAGTTCGTCGCCCGAGGCATGCTCGACGACCGTCATGGCCAGGACCTCGTGCCCATACGGCGGTCCGATCCCAGACCATGTTGTGCCGTCCCACTTCGCGATGAGTCGGATGAGCTGGTCACCCGCATCGTAGAATTTTCCGCACACGAAGAGCGCCGGCCCGCTGCCGTCGTCGAACACGACCATGTCGATCACGCGGATGGAGTCGAGAAAATCGGCCTGGGGATCGATACCAGCGCCAAGGGGCGTCCAGCTCGTCCCGTCCCACTTGGCGATTCGATTGGCCGCACCGCCTCCCGCAGATGTGAAATGGCCGGCCGCGTAGAGCGCTTCGCCCATGCCATCGTCATGGACGGCCAGGGCTTCAACCCGATCGTTCACCCCGCCTCCGAGGATGGCCCAGGTTGCTCCGTCCCATCGCGCGACACCCCCGATGAAATCTCCACCCGCGTACAACTCCGCGCCGGTGCCGTCGTCGAACCCCACGAGTTCGCGGACATTTCCGCTCGGTCCGCCACCGATGGGGCTCCAATCGGAACCATCCCACTTCGCGACCCGTGAGATAGGGGAGGGCCCGGCGGACTCGAAGTCGCCTCCGGCGTAGAGCGCGGTACCGAAACCGTCGTCAAATTGGGCAAGGGCGCTGACACTCCCATTCAGACCACGCCCATACCGCTCCCACGAGCCACCGTTCAGCTGCGTGAGGTGGTTGACGGTCTGGCCTCCCGCGCGATGGAAGAAGCCTGCGGCGACCAGTTGCGCTCCGCTACCGCCGTCGAAGACGCTGAGGCTCCGTACCGAGGCCGTGATCGAAGTTCCTGGATCCATGGACATGCCGTCGTCGACGCCAGACCAGCTCGCGCCATCCCACCTGGCAATCGCGTCCGCAGCGACTCCTCCGGCATTGTCGAATCGGCCTCCGACGAATAGCGCGGGGCCGCCTCCGTCGTCGAACACGGCGAGCGACTGGACCTCGGCATCGACTCCTCCGCCGAGCGCACTCCAGCTCGAGCCGTCCCATTTCGCGACTCGCACAGCGGCGCTCCCACCGGCAGTTGTGAATCGCCCGCCCGCATGGAGTTCCGGCCCATTGCCGTCATCGAATACCTCCAGGGCCAGCACCGCGCTGTTCATCCCACTGCCCAGTGCCGACCAGGTCGAGCCATCCCACTTCGCGATCCGATTGACCACGATGCCATCCATCGAACTGAAATAGCCACCGGCAAAGAGGGCCAGGCCGCTGCCGTCGTCGAAAAGCTCCAGAGCCTCGACCGAACTCCCGCCGCCGGTTCCATTTCCGAGTGTCGACCAGACCGAGCCGTCCCACCGTGCTATCCCGGATACGGGCATTCCACCGGCGAATTCGAGGTCCCCGGCCACGTAGAGGGCCAGGCCCGTACCGTCGTCGAAGACCTCGAGGTCCCGCACCTCTCCGTAGACACCGCTTCCGAGCGCCATCCACGCCGTGCCATCCCAGCGTGCTACCTGGCCGAGAAACTGCCCACCGGCCAACGCGAAGTCGCCCCCGACGTACATGGCCAGGCCGGTCCCGTCGTCGAATCCGGCCAGGGCGTGCGCGAAGCCCGACAGACCCGATCCCAGAGGCGCCCAGCCAGTGCCGTCCAGACGCGCCACGCCACGCGCGGCTACGCCTCCGATCACGGAGAACTCGCCGGCGGCGAAGAGCGCCGGGCCGCCGCCATCGTCGAATGCGAGCAATGAGTTTACCGCGCCGCCGGCGCCGGGCCGGATGCCGTAGGTCGGCGCCCATCTGCCCCGCTCCGGGTTGGATTGCGCGAGCGCAAGTGGGGGCGCAACGTGAGAGGTCGCTCCAGGGCCGACAGTCAAACGCACGGTCCCCGACGCGCCAGCCGAAGCGAAGGCCGAGATGCTGATCGAGCGCGCTCCCGTGACGGAAGTGAGTTCGAGTCGATAGCGTCCGTGAACATCGGTGATCGTGTGGCCATCTCCACCGTCCATGACGATCGCGCCCTCACTGGGCAGACCGCCCGGGTCGAGCACGATGCCCTCGACCACGGACACGCTGCAGTCGGTGATCAGCTCGAGCGTCTGGATCTCCCCGGAATCAGGGCGAGCGCCGGGGCCGCCGGACTGGAAGGATAGCCCGCCGGCAGAAAGGGCGAGCAAGAGCGAAGCGACGGCAGGTCCGAACATGAGCTCCTCCAGAGTTTCGGTGCATTCCTGGGACGCCCCAATCGTGCCTCGGGCAGCGAGAATCGTGACGGGATTGCCAGAAATCTCTCGCCAGCCCGGAGCGCCCACATTAGCTGTCTGATTTTTTGGCAATTTCCGCCACGCCGGGCGTCGGCGAAGGACACTAGGTGGTTGATGCCGGATCCGGAACAACCCTCCTCGCCTAGCTCGGTCCCCGAGCATGTGGCGAGCGATACCGATTACATCGAGCTCAGCCGAAATCTGCGTGAACTGGCCCTGCGGCTCGTGCGCCAGCAGGCGACCGCCGATGACGTGGTCCAGGAAGCCTGGCTCGCGTCCCTCGACGAGCCTCCCGAGCGGATCGGAAACTTGAATGCCTGGCTGCGGCAAGTCGTGCGAAATTTAGCCGCGCGTAGCTACCGCCGCAATCAGAGGATCGAGGACGTCGAGTCCACCGCAGCGAGGCCCGAAGCGGTCGCCGACCCGGAGCCGCCGGCGAGCCGCGCGTCATTGCGTCAGCTACTACACGATTCTGTCGAGACGCTTCGGGAACCGTACCGCAGCGTCCTCACCCGGCGCTTCCTCGACGACTGCACCGTCAAGGAGGTGGCGCGCGAACTGGGCCGCACGCCGGCCACGGTCCGCAGCCAGGTCCGGCGCGGCCTGGGTGAGCTGCGCCTGGTCCTCGATGCACGCCACGGGGGCAAGCGCGAGACCTGGCTTCCTGCGCTGGCCCTGTTCGCCAGGGACGGTGTCGACCGGGTCCCGCGCTCGACTCCACTTGGCGCGGGCAGTGGGCTCGTGCCTGCACTGCTCGCGACGGGGGGGCTCGTCACGGTCATGCTGGTGACAGGGCCCGAACGGTCCTCAGCCCCTGATATGAAGCTGGCCGTCAGTGCCCCGGCCACCAATCCCGGCGCGCTCGCGCCGGTGGGGGACATCGGCGGGCCTGCCGATTCGATCAGAGCTCGCGAAGTCCCGGCGGTCGACCCGGACGTGGCCCGACGCACCAGCCCCACTGATCCGGGGGGCACATCGGGCGTCAAGGAGAGTGCCACACTGCCCGGGCCGGACAGCTCAGAGCGAGAGCTCGAGGTCTATGTACGCCGCGCGGACGGTTCTCTGCCGGAGAACGGCCGCGTGCGGGTCTGGGGCAAGGGCATGGTACGGCTAGGGGAGTTCGAAGCCGATGCGGACGGTCGAGCGATGATCACGGTTTCGGTAGCTGATCTCATGGAACAGCCGATGATCGCAAATCCCCATGGCGGGGTGTGGGTCGCGGGACGTGACCGCGACGAGGCCTGGTCCTTGCAACACAACGTCGCCCTGCCGCCAGGCAAGGCGACCCGTCGAGTCGATGTCCGCAGCCGGGGACCGGCCCTCGAGCTACGCATTTCAGTTCACGACGAAGGGGGTGAGGCGGTCCCCGGCGCGTCGGTAGTGATCGTGGGCAGCACCGGGGCCCTCTTCAGCCCTGATGGCGCAGCGCTCGAGGAACAGATGGCAATGCACGTCACCGACGACGGGGGAGAGATCGCTCTCGATGGAATGTCGCGCCGGTTGTACCGCTTCATAGTGACCGCACCCGAGTTTGTCGGAACGGACCTGACCTTCGATGGAGCGAGCCCTCGAGTAGGGCCGGTGCTCGACGCGCCGATCGTCCTTGCGCGCGGCAGCGTGGTCTATGGCGAGATCCATGGTCCCGAAGGCCCCGTCAGCGGCGCCCTTGTGTGGGAGCAAGATTGGCTTCGTGCCCAGCTAGTGGGCCACCAGTACGAGGCCCAGGCCGACGAGAATGGGTTCTACGAGCACAACGGGTTCGGCGCGGGTCGCCACCGTTTGTTCGCGCGCCTGGCCTCGGACCCGACCCTGTTCGCGTGCGAGGTCGTCACCGTTCCCCCGGGGGAGGACCTGCCGTGGAATCCAATTCTCGCCAGAGCGACACCCACTGTCCTGCTCATCCTGGACGAGGGCGGGAGTCCCCTCGGGCGTGCCGGCGTGGTCTTGTCCAATCGAGACTCCGCGCTCCCATGGGGATCGGACATCGTCTCGGCCGATGCCGAGGGGCTCGTGTCATTCATCCACTGCCCTCCGGGCGATCTGTATGCGATGGTCACACGCCCCTCGGACGCAGAGGAGATCTTCAGCGAGCACCTCGTGCATTCAGGTGAGAGGACAGTTATTCGTCTGGAGCCCCACGTTGGGCTCGGGGGCATCGGCGGCCTGGTGTTGACGGAAGAAGGCTTGCCCCCCGATCACGCAACCGTTTTCGGCGTGCAGGGCAAGAACACCTTCGATGTTCCAGTGGACAGGAATACGGGCGCATTCCGGGCGCAGGGTCTGAACGCGGGGGTGTACCGACTATCGATGCTCACGGACTTCGGCCTGGTTGACCTGGGTGCGCGAGACGTCCTCGCGGGTGGGATCCACGAGCTCGAGGTGATTCGCATTCCGCGCCCGATCACAATTCCCCTCGAGTGGGTCGACGCCCTTCCGTCCCGCGATGAGCCCTGGAGGGTGACCTGCCTGGCTCCATGGAGAAGGGTGCCCGTGTCCATCCGCGTGATCTCGGCTGAATGCCCCTCGCTCGAGCTCCTTGCGGGCCGCTATCGAATCGCTCCGGCGAGCGATCCCGACCTCGGCACCGCGTTCCAGGTGGGCATCGAGATGAACACCGCCGTACGCGTCAAGTTGCACTGACCGGAGTCCGGAGTCATGAAGGACTCGATGCCTTACATGGACCCTCGGAAGACGACGCCGACGTGGAAGTGGTCGCCATCGATCCGCATGTCACCAAATCGCACGTCGCCGGCGCTGGTGAAGCGCAAATCGAGTCCAACCTGAGCGCCGGGGTAGATACGCCACAGGAGACCGGCGCGCGCGTAGCCGGCCATGCTTGCATTGTCCTCGACCGTCAGCTCCGTATCGCTCGCATCGGCCAGCCGGCGGTTGATCACGAGCAGCGCGAGCCCGACGCCACAATAGGGATGCACGGACCACCGTGGCCCACCGAATTCCTTGTGGACGCCCGCCGACGCCTCCCAGACGCCGGCCCGCAGTTTGGCCTGTTCAGCGCTGGCGATGACTATCCGCCTATCGTCCTCGCTGTAGCTCAGGCCCAGATCGAGACTGACCGCGGCGTCATTGGGCTGCAGCTGGTACCCGAGGCTGATCAGGCCCTGGTCCTCGAGTGGCGACCAGTCTTCGCTAGAGAATGAGCGCAGACCGAGCGCCATGCTGACGTGCTCCGGTCCACGGTCCGGGCGCGCCAGGAGCTGTGGCGGGGTAGCCATCGGCCGCGCCGCACACGCTACAATTGCGAAGGGCAGGGCGGCTCGGCCCAGGGCGAGGAGCAAGCGCGCGGAGCAGGGCCGCACGTCGCGATCGATCACTCGGGTCCCGTCCACGCCTCGACGGGCGGCAACCCGGGCGCCAGAAGCGCGAGTGCACTCATGGCCGTCGAGTAGGAACTCGTGCGGGGGAATATGCGATCGTTCCAGCTGCCATCGCCTCGCCGGGTACGCCATAGCAGATCCAGAAGCTGGTCACGCTCCGAGGCGTTGGTTCCGTCCCTGAGATGCTCGATGGCCAGGGCGGCGTAGGTGTGCCCGAAGTAGAAATAGTACGGCGCGATACCATAGGGCCCCTCGTGGGTGCCCTGCTGACTCTTGCGCTCGAACAGGTCGTCCCAGCCGTCAAAGAATCCGTGCACTGCGGCTCGCAAGCGAGCCTCCGAACTTCGGCCAGCACGAAACAGGCAAAGTTCGGCGATGGCCGCTCGCGCGGAAGAGCCGGGCATGGGGACCTCGCCTTGTAGCTGACCCGCATATGCAAATGAACCCGCCTCTGACCGACCGCTTTCGAGTGCATCCAGCGCCCTCTCGATGAGTGCGGGATCGACCTCGTATCCACGTGCATGGGCGTGGAAGAGGGCGATCAGGGTCGAGCCCGTCATGAATGGGCTCGTACTGCGGCCTGCGTAGTTCCAGCCACCGGTCGGCTCTTCATTCACCGCTATGCAATGCACGAGGTGGGGGATGGCCTCCACGACCCGTTCGCGCAGGTCGTCTTCCGCCAGCAGGGCCAGGTCCAGGGCGCGCAGGAAGAAGCTCAGGGCGTAGACATGGCCCCAGCCGCGCACGTCGTATCCCTGCTTCGGACCCGGGGCCATATCCGGATCGCTCTCGATCATCTCGAGCATGAATCGTGCGCTGCGTAGTACGGCTGCTTGGCGCTCGGGCGCAGACTCCCAGCCGGGCGCCTCGATCAGCGCCATGCAGACGATGGCGGACCCTCCCACCCGGTATCCGGCGGGAATGGATCGCTCAGGGCCGACGCGGTAGACACCCTCGTAGGGCCACTCCGACCCGGGACCAAGCTGGGCTTGCAACTCTCGCAAGCGTTCACGCTCCCGACCTTGCCATTCTTCCATCTCCCCATCAGGAATCCTGCCCACGGGCGGATCAGCCTCGTAAGCCTCCTGGTTCTCCAGCAGGAAAGCGACGGCTGCGTCGATACCCACGGCAACCGTTTCCGCGTCCGGAGCGCTGATGACGATCTCGTCGTCGTGCCCGGGTGCGGAGGGCAGTACATCGTCTTGCCCCAAGAAAGCGATTGCGATCAGAACGGCGGTGAGAAACGGCGAGGTCATTGATGAGGCGATCATTGTCAATGGTTAGACGGCGCGGACCAATCGGGTTGCCACAACCAGCGCTTCAGGTCGATCCGTCCATTGCTTCCGAATCGGACGCCCTCTGCGCGCAGGAGCTTCTTCTGTAGCCGGACAGATCCACCGTCGCCGCGCGGACTCGGATATCCCTGGGCATTCACGATGCGGTGCCAGGCCAGCCCCGTGCCCGGCGGAAGATTCCGAAGCACGTATCCCACCTGGCGCGCGCCACGGGGGAAGCCCGCCTCGCGTGCGACCTGGCCATAGGTCGCAACCCGTCCGGGCGGAATGCTGTCGACGATCGCACAGATGCGCTGGGCGCGCTGCTGACCATCGACTGGTCGGTTTCTGAGAGACTCGTCAGCCACAGCGGTGATTGTACGGACCGCCGCGGCTACGGGCAGTCAGCGTGTCCGGAATACGATCTCCGAGGGCACGGCCGCCCTGCGGGCTGTCCGCTTCACGAGGTGGTAGAGAACATGCCCGTCGCCACTGTCCTGGCTGACCCACAGTACAGCACCAAGCTCGGGCGAGCTTCCGTCGACGAATGCCTGAAGCCGCTCGAGCGCCTGAGAGTCGGTCGGGTCGCTCAGGCCCACGGCGCGACGCGCACCGGCGGACCAGGCGAGATCGGGGCCGCTCGCGGGACCGACATCAGCCAGGCCGGCGACGCTGTATCCACGCCCTTCCAGGCATAGCTGCAGCCCCGGCAGGATTCGTTCATCCGCCGTGGGGGGGAGCTCCTCGACGACCAGCACGGTGGCCCCGCGGGTGGACTCCTCCTGGCAGACTTCGGGCAGCTGTGGACTCAGTCCGCGCGACCACATGCGCTCGACGTTGCTCTGCGGGCGTGCCTGGACCCCGTGCGATTCAGGTGCACCCATCCGGCGTGCGACACCCCGCGCGCGCTCACCGACGCGCTCCAGGAGGCTGGCGACCTTGGGAACTGGATGGGCGATACGGTAGTGCCCATCGTCGCGCAGAAGTCCGGCGCTGGCCGCCACGAACATGCCGAAGAAGCAGGCCAGGAAGGCCGCGGCCACACTGTAGCGACGATTGCGACGTCGCGTGGTAGCCGGGTTGGTGATCGGCGCGGAAGCCGAACGGGAGCGACGCCGCTGGCGCCACGAGGTAAAGGCCGCGCGCTTCGTTGCGGACGGCGCAGGCTTGGTTTCGGGTGCGACCCGGCGAGAGGCGATATCGGGCGTGGGCCTCGCCGCGCTGGCCGTACTGGCCGCGCCACCACCCCGCACCGAAGGCAACTGGGCCGGGCGCACACTGAACGGATCGCTCGCCGCCAGGGCCACGCGCAGGTCCGCGAGCATCTCACCCGCCGTGCTGTAGCGCCCCTTCATGTCGGCCATGGCGCGCCGCACGATCCACTGCACCGCATCGGGACAGCGCTTCGTTATGCGCGAGAGGCTACCGTGGGCGGGGAAGGAGTTCTCGATCATCGAGTACAGAACGGCGCCCGCGCTGTAGAGGTCGAACTTGACGCCGTCGACCTCGTGCACCTTGACGCCCTTCAGGGCTAGACGCACGAGTTCCGGGTCGCGGAAATACTCCGTACCATGGGTCGTGAGCGTCATGCCCGATTCGAGGGGAGTCACCAGCCCGAGATCGACGAGATGAACCCGGTCGCTCGAGACGATCAGATTCGTGGGCTTGATGTCCTTGTGCCACAAGCCGCCGTGGTGGAAATGCTCGAGCGTCTCCAGAAGATCGCTGGCATAGCCAAGGACGCGGCGCAGCCCGTCGTCGGTCAGACCCAATGCGCCCGCATCGGTGTGTGCACGGCGGGTGACGATGTCCAGATCATCGCCCGGGACATAGGGCATTACATAGTGGAAGCGATCGCTGGAGAGGTCGTGTTCGAGCACGAGGCCCAGGCGACCGGCAGCCTCGAGTGCGCGACTCTCGCGCACGATCTGCGGCAGTGTCGAGCCATCCCCGAGGGCAAATGACTTGATGACGACCTTGCCCGGATCGGGGAATCCCTTGGCGCCAAAACTGGCGAGCTTCTCGTGACTGGGCTTGGCGAGGAAAAGCCGTGCACCGGAACCGCCGGCGGGCAGGTCGCCAACAACCTTGTAGCCGGGGAAACCACTCTTGGACCGCTTGCGGCGCTCGCGCGGTGCGCGTGCCACCAGTTCAGGAAGGCGGCGCTCGAGCCCATCGGTCAGGACTCCCAGCCCCATCAATCGGATCGGATTGCCCAGGGCGAAGCGGTACAGGCAGACGCCCGCACTCATGAGCTCGTCCTCGAGGGCTCGGCCGTAATGACCCGCGGCCGACCAACGCCCGATGATCACATTGAGGATCGCCAGGGGGAAGATCACCACAGCGGTCAACAGGCCCCCGACGAAGTGCAGGGCGTCCAGGGCGCTGCCGCGCACGAAGCCCAGTACGTGGCGCACGATCCCGCGAACCAGGCGAAACAGGTTTGCCACAACCCATGCGAATCCCTGGACGAGCTTGAAGACCGCCCAGAGGACGACTATGGGCAGGGCCAAGGTGAGAAACGCCACGACCAGCACTGATATGGCTCCAAAACTCACACTAACCATGCTGGCACCCTCCGTGCTCGGTGGCCTCGGCCTGGGCAGTCACCCACGCCGCGTGGCGGTGGTAGATCTCTGCGATGGCCTCGTCAAACGTCCCGTCTTCAGCCTTGTTGGGATTCAGCTCGACGCCGTTTCGCCCAAGCTCATTAAACTCCTGATCCGTGAAACTGTATTTCGAAAACACCTGATGCAGCTGGGCCCGCAGCTGCTTGCGGACCCCGGACAGGCGCCGGCTGACCGTAGGCTCGCTGACACCCAGGCCCTCGGCCGTTTCACGCCCCGAGCGCCCCTCGAGAACGCGCATTCGGAATACGGAGAAGTCCATGAATCCAGCCTCGCGCTCCAGCTCCCGGAGGGCGGCCTCGACCTTGGCGTCGAAGACGCTTCGCTCGTACGCAGCCTCCGGACGCAGCCCTTCATCGATGGTCGCAAGGCCCTCCTCCAGGCTCTTGGGCCGGACCCCCGAACCACGCTTGAGAGCGCTGCGTCGGTCCATTTCATCGCTGAGGGTGTAGCGCGCGATGGCCAGGAGCCAGGTCGAAAAACGAGCTCCGCGGTCCGGATCATGCTTGTCGATCGCGCCCGCCAGGGCTGCCATGGTCTCCTGAGAGAGGTCCTTGACGGTCTCCTGGCCGATCCGACCCCGGCCCCAGCGTGAGAGCTGGGCCCTCAGAATAGGGGCAAATGTCTCCCAGAGCTCGAACCAGGCAGCGGGATCGCGGCCCCGCAGGCGGCTCACGAAGCTGGAAGTGATTGCATTCACGGGGGTGGGGGGGGGCGGACCCGTGCAGGGGGCCTCACCGTCGGTTCTAACGCCCCAGGCGTACCTTTATTCGCCCCCATTCCGCCATCATCCGACCCGGATTGATTTTTGGCAGGTGGCCCGAAAAACAGGCCGCCGGGATCCCAACAAGGGAGCAGAGGCCCGAGGTGGGCCGGTCAACCAAACCGTAGGCCAGACGGCCCGCTAGCCCAGGAGCACAAAGATGATATCCCTTTTCAAAGGCCTGTTTCGCACGAGCGTGATCACGACCGTTCTGGTCGGTCTGACAGTCGGAAGCGCCATGATATTCGCAGGAGAGGGCCGCACACGGGCCGTGATCGACAAGATGCACAGCAAGGTCATGCACACGATCGATTCGGCCATCGACGACCCCACGGCCGCCCGCGCCCAGCTACGCAACCTGGAGCAGGAATACCCGGAGCGTATCCGGCTGGTGCGAGGTGACCTGGCGGAGCTGAATGAGCAGCTCAATCAGCTCGAGCGCGAACGCGCCGTCGCCGAGCGCGTCGTGAGCTTGACCGACACCGATCTGGCCGAGCTCGAGCCCCAGGTGGCAGCCGCTGTGGCGGCCCGCGCTAGTGGCGACGCCCAGGTCGTCGTGACCCTGCAGAATCACGTGTACAGCGCCGATGGCGCCACCACGAAGATGAACCAGATCCGTCAAACGCGCATCGCCTATGCCAATCGAGCTGCCGACGCCGCGCATGACATGACCTACCTGCAGAGCCAGGCCAACCGGCTCGCGGAATTGCTGGCACAGCTCGAGAATGAGCGCTCTCAATTCCAGACCCAGATCTGGCAACTCTCGCGACAGGTCGATTCGATCGCCCGAAACGAAAGGCTGATCAAGCTACTCGAGAAGCGTAATCGCACCATCGACGACTGCAGCCGCTACGACGCTTCGAGCCTGGACCAGCTCACGGGCCGCCTGGCCGAGGTGCGCAGTCGACAGGAGGCCGAGCTCGACGTCCTGGCCAATCGTCAGCAGCAGGTGGACTACGAGCAGATGGCGCGATTCGAGGTCAACACCGGGGCCAACGGCTCGCCCGCTGTCCGGACCAACACCATCGACAGCGCGCCGGCCGGCGGTTCGCGCCACGTGGCCATCCGCTAGTCGGCGGCTGGATCATCCGGCAAGTCGCACCGCGGCGCTCCGATCGATGGGGCGCCGCGGTGCTCGCGTACAGGCGCCGGGATCGCACGGGTTAACGGCATTGAACGGTCCACCGGGATCCCGGAGACTGTTCGGCGCCAGGACTCATCGACCACGCCGATCCAATGGCCCCGGAAACGACCTCGCCCCTTCTGATCGCTGTCGAAGTGACCATCTGGCTGATTCCCAGCCTGCTGGCACTGTTGCTTGCGATTCGCACCCCAGGTGCAGAGCGACGCCCATGGGTCTTCATCGCCCTGGCGTGTTGCGTATTCGCCGTCGATGAGCTGGTCGACATCCTGGGCCGCGGGCACCGGCTGGCACAGCGGATGGCCCTGGCGATCGACCCGAATGGAATGCGCGGTGACACGCTCATCTGGCGCATCCTGGGCCTGGGTCTTGCGGCGGCAATTGGACTGGCCGCGATGCTCTATCTCTTCCGAGGCGGACGATCAGCTGGGTCGGGTGGCGTTCCCAGGTGGGTGGCGTTCGCGGGTGTTTGCGTGATCGGAGCCTACGTGATATTCCGGCTGGTCCCTCGCCTTGGCCCGTTCGCGTCGGGCCCAGGGGGCTGGGCCATTCAGGCAGTCGCCTGGTGCCTGATGGTGGGTGGGGGCGTCATGGAGTTCGACCGCCGGCGGGACGCCGACGATTGAGACTGCGGCCCATCAATCGAGGTCGAAGATCACGTCGTATCGCTCCCCGGGCACGGCCACGAGCCTGGCCTGGTCGAGCACGACTCCCACTGGCGACAGCAGGCTGACCGAGAGTGCGCCTGCGGGCACGGTCTGGCTCCAGACATCGCCGGGTGTGACGCTCGCGACCGTCACCGCCCGCGCTCCCTGGGCCACGGCAACGGTGGTGGGCTCCTTGCCGCCACGCAGCTGGACTACGATTTCAGCGCCATCGGCAAGTACGAGCTCGACACCTTGGGCGTGCTCTTCGGAGCGTAGGTCGATGTCGCTGGAGAGTGCGATGCGATGGCCCTCGGCGGTGGCCACGAGGCGGTAGACGCCAAGCTCGAGCTCGGTCACGTCGAAGCGCCCGCCGGAGACCTCATGACTCGAGACAAGAACCGGTGGTTCGGCGAAGGGCCGCAGCACATGGATCCAGCAGGTCGTTGCGCGCTGGCCCGCCTCATCGAGGACAGTGCCCTCGACCCCCGCGGCGGCGCGCAGACGGATCAACACGTCGCCCGAGCCCGCTTCGAATGGGCCAAACGTCTGTTCGCCCTCGTCGGAAACGCGGACGGTGATCCAGCAGGATCCCGGACCGAGGGGCCCCACGTCAAAGGTCCCATCGACGGCGGTACGGGTCCACAAGCCACCGGCGACATCTTCCTCTGTGGCGCTGACCGACAGGAAGCTGGCCGGCTCGCCACTGCTGTCCTCGATCAGACCGCTGAGTCGCAAGCCGCGACCGATACGCAGCACGACCTCGGCAGACGCCTGGCCACGTTTCAGCTTGACCGCGCGCGCGATGCGGCTGATCTCCGTCGCGGCCACCGGGGCCCGTGCAGTGCCACCCGGCGCGACTCCCACCAGCCAGCGACCGTCGGCAACCTCCGCGAAGGCAAAGGAGCCGTCAGTCTCGGTCCGTACCTCCGCCCGTACGCGATCTTCGAAGCGCATGCGACGCGGCTTGTTGTCGCTGGCCCCCCAGGGAATGACGAGCCAGATGGAGATGCCTCCGACTCCCTGGCCGTCCTGGTCCAGCAGGAAGCCCCGTAGCCTGGCGGGACTTTCCCCGTCCGCCTCACCAAAGGCCGCGCTTTCGGTGGATACGGGATCGACGGGGGAGGATGATCCCGTGGCAGGTTGATCGGGCACCGGTGTATCCACAGGCACAAGCACGGGCGTGTCCATGTCCGTGGTCCGGTCTACCGTGTCGTCGGTCGACTCATCTACGGAGTCCGAAGTGCGATCGCCGGGCGCGTCTCCCGTGGGGATCTCGGCATCCGGCGCGATGGAATCCCCGCTCTCCTCGGTCTGGGCGGAAACGGACTCCACCCCGTCGGTGGCCGCGGGCTCTGCCATGGGCCTATCAGCGACGGGCGGCCTGGGTCGCTTGATCTTGGCGGAGGCGTCGACAGCAGCTACGCCATCCGGCACGACTTCGCTCTCGTGCACCTTGGCAACCTGAACGTCATCGAGCTCGGGCGCAAACTCGATGGCGATCTCCCGTACCGCCTCCGGCTTCAGAGGCTTGACCCGCAGCACCTCGGAGCGATTTCCGATTTGGCAGATGGCGCGCATGATCAAGTTCGGCGGAACTCGTACTGACACGGACGATCTATCGTCGATCGGAACTCCCGTTGCACCAAAGAGATCGCTCTCGCGCGGGGGGCCGCCCAACCCGCTCAGCCACGCGGCCAGGGTCTTCTGGGGTCCTGCGCCACCGGCCACCTCGAGGCGCACGATGCCCCCTGCGACGGTCAGCTCATCTGGAATCAGGCTGAACTCCAGTTGCGCCGACTCGGTCAAGCTTGCAACGGCAGCGGGGCCATCGCCCTTGCCCTTTGGCGCTCGACCTCCGGCCCCGGCCGATTTCCGCTGGTCGACATTCGAATCGATCCCTGCGGGCCCGCCGCCCTTGCCGAAAGTTGCTGGCTGCGAGGCGCCGTCAGCCGCAGGGTCCGCGCCTTCGACGGCGGATTGCTTGCCAGGGCCGCCACCTTCTTGCGGGTTGCCGGTGGGGGAACCTTCCGCGACGGCGCTCCCCTGTGCGCTGACCTCGTCATTCCACCGGAGCTCTTCGAGCGGGGGCAGAATCCACACGAGTAGCCCCCCGTACACGAGAAGTAGAACGATCGCCGCTTTCCTGGGATCTATCCGCACAAATCTGCCACGGACCTCTCCCGGCCCGCCTCTGCCATACCGTCAAAACCGCTCTTCAACGGAGCGATTCCAACCTTCGATCGTACCAGTCGCCGCGCGAGGCCACCAGGTCTCCAGCACGGGTCAGAGGGGCGATTTCGGGGACCCGGAAATCTTTTCCTGGTCACCCTCGCTCCAGGTCGCGCTCGGCAGCCCGAGGATACGCCAGATCACCCGAAACCAGGGCGTGTATCGAATCGGCGCCGCGACGATCCGGTCGGCCAGGGCCCTGGGGGCCTCCCAGCCCCAGTCCGAAATCTCAACCTCCGCCGGCTGCACCGGGCCGTCGTACCGGCCGAGGTAGACCGTACAAAGCTCCCGTTCGGAGCCTCTATCTTCGTATTCGGCCGAGTACTGAAACTGAAACGCTGGCGCGAGAGATGTTTGGAGACCCAGCTCCTCGCCGAGACGCCGCTGGGCAGCCATCGCCGTCTCCTCTCCGGTCAAGGGATGTCCACAGCAACTGTTGCTCCAGTACCCTGGCCAGAGGCGTTTTTGCTGGCTCCTTTGCTGGAGCAATACCCGACCCGAGGGATCGAACAGCAGGATCGAGAAGGCACGGTGTAGAGACCCGCCCCCGGCGTGACACGCCTCGCGCTCCATCGAGCCGAGTACCGTGTCCGCCGCATCGACGAGGATCAGCCTCTGCGGACTCGATCCCGTTGAGGTCACCTCTGGAGTTCCGGCGGGGGACGTTCATCGAGCGTCAGGGAGACGCTCCGGCGCCGGCCGTTTCGCAGGACCTCGAGGGTGACCTCGGTGCCCGGTGAATAGTCGGCGATCGTGTTCATCAATCCTCTTCTGCCCGTGACGACCTCTTTTTCGACCGAGATCAACTCGTCGCCAACGGCCAATCCGGCGCGCTCCGCTGGGCCGCCGTCCTGGACGAGCGTGATGACAGCACCCCCACTGCGTCCATCGCCAATTTCAACACCCAGGTAGCCGCGTCGGACGCGACCCGCCTCCAGTATGTCGTCCAGCACCTTTGACACGATGTGCACCGGGATTGCAAAGCCCAGGCCGAATGCGTCGCCGCTGGACGTTCCGACGGCTGTGTTGATTCCCAGCACGCGGCCTTCAATATCGACCAGCGGGCCTCCGCTGTTGCCCGGATTGATGGCAGCGTCGGTCTGGATGAAGTCCTCGTAGTTCGCAATTCGCAGCCCACTGCGCCCCTTGCCGCTCACGATCCCGGCCGTGACCGTGTGCCCGTATCCCAGGGGATTGCCGATCGCCAGGGCCCATTCGCCCACGCTCACCTCGGTCGAGCGCAGGCGCGCCACCGTGAGGTCATCGGCGTCGATCCCGACCACCGCCAGATCCGCCTCCTGGTCCGTGCCCAGTACGACACCAGCAAAGTCGCGCCCGTCGGATAGGGTGACGCCAACCCGGTTGGAGCCGCGCACCACGTGAAAGTTGGTGACGATCACGCCGTCGGCCAGGATCACACCCGAGCCCTGGGCGCGGGCCGAACCTCTTCCGGAGCGGATGCTCACGACGGCCGGCGAGGCCTTTCGGCTGGCGAACTGGAAGGCCTCGGAGAGGCCACGAGCCGACTCCATCGAGTCCAGGCTCTGAGAGGGAGGCGGTTCGACCGTCGGGGCCGTGGCCCGGCCGGCGGCGACCGCGATCGTCGCAAGGGTCACGAGGGTCAATCTATGCGTGGTTTTTGTCAAGACAGCGCTCCTTGGTGGAGGTTTCTAGCAGCGGGGCAGATCCTCCCTACGACCTCTACCGTACGATGTGGGACGGCGGATCTGTAAGCTTCTCGCAACTGCGCAGGGCCCAGGAATATGTTTTCTTGGGGTCCGCGCCAGCACCTTTCCGATAGCCCACGTACGATAGTCCAGCCGGCCGAGTCCCTGGACCAGAAATACGTCACATGGGCCCCCGGCCCCCGTATCATCGGTATTCGCCCACCGGACACCCCCGGGCAAGGCTGACACCGCCTCGAGTTGACCCAGTACACCGACCTATCCTATGAAACGACTTCTTTTTTCCGTCCTGTCTCTGGCGCTCGTCGGCCTTGCCGCCGCCCCCGCGTCCGCCCAGTGCCCGAAGTCCAAGGCCGCGGCGACCGTCGCCGAAAAGGGCTGCACGAAAGCCGCCGCCACGACCGTCGCCGACAAGGGCTGCTCAAAGGCCAAGAGCGAGTGCTCCTCGGCCACAGCCAAGACAGTCGTCGCCACGACCGTATCCGACAAGGGTTGCTCCAAGGCCAAGGCCAAGGCCGAATGCTCCAGTGCCCCCGCGTCGGTCGTAGCCGACAAGGGTTGCGGCGAGGCCAAGGCCAAGGCCGCATGTTCCAGCGCCGCAGCAACCGTCGTGGCTGACAAGGGCTGCGCCAAGGCCAAGGCCGCTTGCTCCAGCGCCCCCGCGTCGGTCGTAGCCGACAAGGGCTGCGGCGAGGCCAAGGCCAAGGCAGCATGTTCCAGCGCCGCAGCAACCGTCGTGGCCGACAAGGGCTGCGACAAGGCCAAGGCAGCTTGCTCCAGCGCCCCCGCGTCGGTCGTAGCCGACAAGGGCTGCGGTGAGGCCAAGGCAAAGGCCAGTTGCTCCAGTGCCGCCGCAACCGTCGTGGCCGACAAGGGCTGCTCGAAGGCCAAGGCCGCTTGCTCCAGCACCGCGGCAACCGTCGTGGCCGACAAGGGCTGCTCGAAGGCCAAGGCCGCTTGCTCCAGCACCGCGGCAACTGTCGTGGCCGACAAGGGCTGCTCGAAGGCCAAGGCCGCTTGCTCCAGTACCGCCGCCACCGTCGTGGCCGACAAGGGCTGTTCCAAGGCCAAGGCGGCCTGTTCCGCCGGCGCAACTACCGTTGTCGCAACCGAAAGCAGCGCCTGCTGCAAGGACGCCAAGGCTGCCAAGGCCGCGGGTTGTTCGGCTGAGAAGCCCCTGTGCTCCTCCAAGGGGGGCGCATCCGTGGTAGCCAACCCGAGTGGTTCCTGCGGCGAGAAGGCCGCACCGGCCGCAAGCGACAAGGCCTGCCCCAAGGCCAAGGCCAAGGCGTCAGCCTCGGCAGCCGCCACCACGATCGCAGCCACCCCGGAGAAGGGTTGCTGCATGAGCAAGAAGCCCGCCACGATCGCGGCCGACAAGTCCAAGGCGAAGCCCGCCAAGGACGCGGCGCCGATCGCCAAGGGCGTCGCGAAAGGCAAGTAGTCGCGATTCCCGCATACGTTAGCGGGTCGAATTCAGGACGGGGAGGCGAGCTGGCTCGCCTCCCCGTTCTCATTTGCAACGCAGCGACAACTCGCCCTGGTCAGAGGTCCCCGTCCACGCGCAGGCACTCCTCTCCAGCGACCCGGCACACCACGCGCCGACGGCGTCCCGCGCCGAGAAACTGCACCTGGTAGCGGGCCGGACGGACCCCCTCGAATTCATAGATGCCATTCCAGACGGTGAATGTGTTTGCACAGCCGTCGGCGTAGGGCCGGCCGAGCACCACGTCGATGTTTGAGGCCGGTTCGCCATCCACGGTCACGAGTCCACGAATGCGTGCGCCAGCAGAGACGCTCAGGCGCCCCAGCTCGAGGTCGGCTACTACCGGGACCCGGACCTGACGGAGACCGACGAATCGTCCGTCTTCGGCCGTGCCGGACACGCGATAGGTGTCGGCGGCAAGATCGACGAATTCGAAGCGCCCGTTGGAGGCAGCGGTGACCTGACGCATACGGCCGACGAACTGGCTCAGATCGGACTCGTCGGGATGGATCCAGATCCAGTCGCTGTCGGGCGCGTACGGGGGATCATCGCGGGTCACATCCAGGGCCAGGCGGACCACTGCATGGGATACGGGGTCTCCGTCCGCAGTGATCTCGCCCCGCACCCGGCTCCCGGGCGTCACTACTACGAGCACCTGACGGTCGACGCCCGGATCGAGCGCGCCCTCCGGCGGGGCGTAACCAGGGGCGTCAGCCTGCCACAGGTCACGGTCGGAGCGGACTGGCAAGCGCAACTCGCGGGTGGATTGAGGGTCGCTTCTCACGGATTGACGGAGCCAGTGTGAAGCCGGGTCAGCGGCCATGACCCGGACCCCGAAAGCAGAAATGGGGAGCCTGGTTCCAGCCTCGCAGACCTCGAACAGGACTGTTGGGGCCGCCGACAGGGCTATCGTGATCTCGGGGTCGCCCGGCTCGTACCTCGCCGTGGCACTTTCGCAGCCGGGCGCGACGAAACTCAGCTCATGGGGCCCGGGCTGATCGAAGTGCAGCACGAATCGACCGTTCACACCTGCTGCGGCGGACGCCTGGTATCCATTGCCCCTGGGGCGGGCCACCACAGTCGCACCGTTGATCGGGAGCCCGTCCGTCGTGATCACGAGACCGCGCAGGGCCGGCGCCGGCTGGAGCCCGATCTCGAGCGGCCGGGCGATCTGTCCAGGGCGTACGGTGAGAACCACATCCCGTCGGGAGGCGTGGCCTTCTGCCCGGACGTACAGGGAGTAGGTACCGACAGGGGAGTGGCCAGGCCGAAAGGACCCGTCGGGACCGCTGCTGGCCGAGGGAAACTGGGGGGTGCCGGCCGCGAACGGCTCGGGCCTGACTCAGGCGCCCTCGATCGGCGAACCCTCGGAATTCACGACTCGACCGAGCGTCACTCCGGCCGTGCGGGTCACCAGGACCCCGAGGTCGTTCTCTCCCGGGCGCAGGGCATGCTTCTGGCTGTCCATCCCGAAGTCCACCCAGACGACTGAAGGAGCCGTTACCGAACCACCTCTAAACGGCAGTGGGTCAAGTAGTCGCCTTGGTTGTTTCTACAAGCCGTTACCGAACCAGGTTTACCGCCGCACACCTGGCCGAACGGCCTCGCGTTTTGCCGAGAGTTCCCTGCCAGGTGTGCGGCGGTAAACCTGGTTCCGTAACGCAGGGGGGAGCGAGTCGGACTCGCTCCCCACCTAATTGAGCCGGATGGACCTGCGTCCAACCTAACTGACGTCAGATCACGGAGCGTGGAAGCTGCCGTTCAGCTGCTTCTCGGTGCTCTCCCAGAGCAGGTGACCGCCATCGAACTCGGTGCGGTTGCCGGCCGTGATGGCGCCAAGCATGGCACCGTCACTGGAGACCGGAAGTCCACCGGGAGTGTGCACATCGACGCTGTCGATGCGTGCCCAGCCGGTCTCGTACGTGCCGGTACCACTGCAGCGGATATCAAGCTCGGACGGGTCGTTCGGCGTCGAGTTCTGAAGGAACCCTTCGCGGAACAGCGGGCTGATGTACGCCAGGGGAAGGTCGAACCAGCAGTTGAAGTGCTGCGTGGCCGAGAGGGGGAACTCGTTGTCGTTCCATACCGAGAACTGAACCACGTTGATGTCCTTGGGACCACCGGTGAGGTTCAGAAGCGACAGCTGCGAGCCACCAAGGGCCACGAAGGAGTCGATGTAGAGGACATCGGGGATGCCTTCGTACTCGATGTCGTCGAAGTCCAGCTGGCCGTTGCCGTTGACGTCGGTGGCTTCACCGGCGGCGACGCGTGACTCGAACGGAACTGCGTTGATGGAGTACAGACCACCGGAGCCGTTGATGACGAGCTCTGAGCCGACGAGGTAGTCGTGCGACCATGCGACGTCGAACTGGTTCGGGTCCTGGGCCGAAACGACCAGATAGCCTTCCTGGCCATCGTAGGTGACGGCGTTGTGGCACGAGGTCAGAACGCAGAGGGTGTCGGCCGGGGTCAGCATTTCAACGCGGTTGAAAATGTGGCAACTCAGCGGACGGGTCGGGTCCTGGTTGTTGCGCACCGCATTGGCGTACTCGTAGTGCACGAGCGTGCTGCCGCCGAAGCTCGACGGAGTTTGGGGCGCGGTATTCGTGTTTGTCACACAGACAACCGTGAAGTAGCTACTACTACTGTTACCTGCTTCGCCGAAGCCGGCCGAGCGTTGCACGGGGTACACGAGGGTGCTGCCGGGATTTCGCCCGTCAGCCAAGGTCGGCGGCGCAACAACACTGGCGAGCAGTGCTGCAGCGGCGGCAATACGCTTAACTTGCATTCTAATTACTCCTAACAAGATGTCCAAAAAGGGTCGTTGCGAACGGGTCGCCAACGAAGCGAGACGTTCCACTGATACAAGCAAGACCATCACTCAAGGTGACGTCGCTCTGGCTTGTGCTCTGATTTGGAGGGGAGGGGAGCACCCGTCGTTGCCGCATGTGCGACATCGCAGGTTCTTGCCCACCGGGTCTCCGGGTATTCATCGTGACTCCCCGCCCAGCTGGCTGGCCGCGTCATTCACGGAACGGACGTCACCTCCGCCGGCGCCGCGACCCGTCAGGATCTCCGCGTCCAGCAGGAAGTACCATTGATCGTCCACCCAGTGCCACGAAAGGGCGAACTCGGTGTCGTTCACATAGTCGTCGGGTGTTCCGGCTCCACGGAAGCCCCGCCGAAACTGCTCGGGCAGGTTCTCGGGCAGGAACTCGCCGCGCGTAAATACCTGAATGAGGGCCGTGCGCGTGATCGGATCGATCTTGGTCGATCGCGGGGCCACCTCCAGGGTCCGGATTACATCATGGTCGAAGTAGTTCAGATACTTCTTGAGCGGCATGCGAGAACGGTGCATCGGTGCCACCATCTCGTAGAGGCTGACCCAGTCGTTCTGGAGGCGCAGGTCGCTGTACTCGGCCATTCGTGACTGCAAGCGCTCCGGCGCATTCACCCACTCGTCGTGGCCAAGTCCGTCCCACTTCCATGCGCCGAATCCAAGCGCGCCGAGCAGAGTCGCGATCGCGGTCCGGCGTAGAATCATCGTAAGCATGGTCTACTCCTGCGCTTTCTTGGCCTCGCTGGCCTGTCGGAGGTCGGCCAGCGTGTAAATCCGCGGGCCACCAAAGCCAATCGACGCCAGCTCATCCCTGCCATCGCCGTTCAGATCGGCAGCGCAGACGTTGATAACGCCCTCGGTGCCCGCGACGCGCCCAAGCCGCTCGAATTGACCGGATGGCGAGCTGCGCAGGATCGTCAGGCCCCACTTGCCAGCCAGCACGAGCTCCTGTGCAGGATCCTCGTCGAGCTGCGCGAAGCAGGCATCGAAATAGGTCTCGTCAGCCGGCAGGCCGGCGCCATATTCGTGCCACTGGTCACCACTGCGGCGGTATACAGCGAGCGGGGAATGCCCGTCGTAGCTCATCCCGGCCCGAACGATCTCCCGATAACCATCGCCATCGATGTCAGCCACGGCGATCGCCAGCTCGGAGCCACCGATAGCGGGCGTCGGCAGGCCCTCGGACATCTCGACCCACTCGAGCTCGTCGTCGAATGCCCAGGACTTCAAGCCCAGGTCAGTGACAGCGATGATCTCCATGCGGCCGTCGCCGTCGAGATCAGCGAACTCGACTTCGGCGCCGTAATTGGCGCGTGGCAAGAGCTCGGCAAAGCGCTCGAATCCGCCCGCGCCATCTCCGCGGAAGTACACGAGGCCGCCCTCGCCTGGATAGAATCCGAGCACCGCCAGGTCCGCATTTCCATCACCGTCGCAGTCGCCTGCCGCGACGTCCGAGCTGATGAAATCGATGTCGAGGCGCTCGGCACCATTCCAGGTCCCGTCGCCGTTACCGAGGAAGACGTGGGGGGTCACATCATGACCGCTGAACACGATGTCCAGATGCCCATCGTTGTCGAGGTCGAGCACCTCGGAACCACCGTATCCCATGTCACGTCGCGTGCCCTCGACCGACTCGGTCCAGTTGCCATCGGCTCCTCCGAGGAAGACCTTCAGTCCATCCGCGGGAGTGCTGCGGTCCCAGCGCCGGATCGAGGTGATCAGGTCCGGATGGCCATCGTGATTGACATCAGCGAAGACCGACTGGCCGCGCCACTGTCCGCTGTCGGGCAATCCGGACCGGCTGAAACTTGCCGAGACTTCGTCCAGCGGCTGAGCCGTCAGGACCGGGGCGTCGGGCAACATGCCCGCCGGGACGCCCGACGCTTCGCGGTTGGCCTCGTCGGAGGGGACGGCGATGTCCGGCGGGAGTGCCGCGGCACGTTTCTCGAGCGACCGATAGCCGCCCACGCTGACGATCGCCAGGACGGCGAGTAGCGTCCATTCATTCTTCGCGCTCATGCAAACCACCTGCCAGTGTGGTGCTCAAGCGACACGTCTATAACTGAGGATCGTTCTGCCATGATCCAAGCTCCTTGGGGTTCTCCCGAGCCTTGCGGGAATTTACGAACTGACTTATCCATCGATTGAAGGACCTCGGTGCGAGCCGTTGATCTCTTCCCATACACAGGTTTGATTTTAAGGGTCGTTTCCGGGGCCGTCAATAGTGCAACTTCCTAATTCATCGCAGTTTTGTAACCATCCCAATGGCCCAAAAGCCGGCTCCCGCCGCAGCGCTGCGTGTTACATGCGTGGCGATGTAGCTCACAAATTGAAAGCGGGGCGTCGAAACGCCCCGCCTGAACAATCTTGCGACGTAAGTATAAGTGCTAACGAGGTGCCGCTAGCCCGATACCAAATGTGTCGCCGCCGACCTGTCCGGTGAATGTCGCGGAGTCCTGGGAGGCCAGCAAGTCGGCCATGACTCCATCGCCCAGGAACACGTGGACGTCTCCCGCACCGACCCGGAAGGAACCCACACAGATATCAAGCTCACCATCACAGTCGACGTCGATGAGCTCGATCGTCTGGCCAAAGTTCTCATTGGTGATGGCGAGGCCGGTCAACATCATTGCCGCGCTACCGGCGACACTGTCTCCGAGCCCCGGACGGCCCAGGAATGCGTAGACGCGTCCGTTGTTCGTCGCGCCAGCGTCGACACCCTGGGCCCCGACGATCAGGTCTGCGATCCCGTCACCATCGATATCGCCGCCGGCCAGGCCGCGCCCGAATTCATCCCCGGCGTTGCTGCCGAGCATGATGGCGTCCGCCTGGGTCGCAGAGGATGGGCGGGCAGGACCGCCGAAGAATACGTAGGCCGCTCCACTCGAGCTCCCGAGTGCGTCATTGCCGGAGGCTCCCACCAGAATGTCGGGCACCGCGTCCCCGTTCACGTCGGCAGCCCCGATGGCGGATCCGAAGAGATCGGACGGGGCCTCGCCCCGGATGGTCATGTCGGAAACGACGGCAGCACCGCTCAGGAGGCCAGGGCCACCGAAGAGCACGTCGACTGCACCGTGCACGCCGCCCGCATGAGGTGATCCAATCAGCAGATCGGTCTGGCCGTCTCCGCTCACATCGCCCATCGCGAGGTTCCTGCCGAATCGATTCAATCCGGCCGGGCCAGTCAGCTTCAGGTCCGCCGACGAAGCGTCGCCGCTAGGCAGGCTGGGGGTCCCGAAGAACACGAATACTGCGCCGCAGTCGGCGAAGGGAAGGTCGTGGTGAACGGCGCCCACGACGATGTCATCGATCGCGTCCCCATTCAGATCGCCTACCGTGAGGGACTCGCCAAAGAAGTCGCCTGACTGGATGCCGTTCGCGAGCAGCACCACGTCGGCGGAACTTGCCGATAGGGACCCGGTGCCTACGAGCGGTCCGAAGAAGATGAAGACCGCTCCTCCCGCCCCGTGCATGGGCGCTGAAACCACCAGGTCCGTGATCCCGTCCCCGGTCACGTCCCCGGCGGCAAGCCGGTGTCCGAATCCGCTCATGCTGCCGATTCCGAAGAGTTTCAGGCCGGCTTCCCCGGCGTTAGCGTCACGCACCGCGACCCCATCTCCGAAGAAAAGGTACGCGGCGCCGCCGTCAAACGCGCCATTGCCCGTCGCGCCGACGGCCAGGTCTGCCACGCCATCGTCGTTGAAATCCATGATCGGGAGCCGGTGGTAGCTGAATCCGCCGATCAGCGAGCTGGCTCCAGCGGCGTTCTGTGCGCGAACCGTGACCGGACCATCCAGTGGGTACGCGGGTACCACACAGGTCACCGTCTCGTCGTCGAGGATCATGACGTCGCCCGCAGGGACGTCTGCGAAGAAGACCTGCATGTTGCCGCCAGCCAGGAAGCCGGAGCCACCCAGGGTGACTCGCAGGCCGCCCTGCACCTGACCCGCTGGCGGAGTTACGCTCGTCAAGACGACCTGCTCGCTCGATCCGTCCTGGGACCCTGCGGGCTCCGCACCCCCTCCGCACGAGGCCAGGAAGGCCATGAATAGGACTAGGGGAATTGCCCGGGGGAAGGGCTGCAAGACGGGGGGGATCTGCATCGGGATCGACTGAGTGGGGACGTAGAGGGGGGGGCTGATAGAACCCTATCCCACCCTGATTCGCGGGGTCGACCGAATCCGATTCGGTGCGGATCAGGCCCGGGCGCCGAGGCGCTGCGCTAGCGCTGCGACGTGTTCCGGCCCGGTCCCGCAGCACCCGCCGACAATCGTTGCACCCGCCCTTACCCAGGCCTCCGCTACGTCTGCATAGCGTTCAGGAATTCCTGGGGTGGAGCTCCACCCCATCTTCTCGTCTACCTGGCCCGCATTGGCATAGCAACCGCAGCGTGCACCTGTGGACGGGAGGATTCCCGCGAGCTCCTCGACGAATTCCAGGGCGACCCTGGCGGGGACGCAGTTGACGAGTACGGCACTGGCACCCAGGGCGAGCGCCTCACGCGCCCCGGCGGCGATCTCCGAGGGCGTCAGGAGGTCCGCGTCGGGTCCGGGAGTGAATGCGACCCAGGTTTCCAGCCCGGTCGCGAGGGCAGCCTCCGCCGCCAGTAGTGCCTCGCGCACCAGGGGAAAGGTCTCGCACAGGAGCAGGTCGCAGCCCGCGTCCGCAAGGGCCAGCGCGAGGTCGGCGTGCTCTCGCCGGCATGCCAATTCATCGGTCAGGGCCGGACTGAGGTCCGGCCGATAGCAGTCCTCAAGGGGAGCGAGGGATCCGGCCACCCGCTGGCCGGGCAGGGCCCCCGCCTTGGCCGCGCGCACGGCCGCGCGAGTCAGGGCCTCCCAGCGATCCGGGAAGACCCGGGCACGGGTCCGGAATGTATTGGTCGTATGAACCACCGCCCCCGACCTGGCGTAGTCCCTGTGGATGCCCTCGACCGCCTCGGGCTGGCTCTCCAGGGCGTGGGCACTCCACCCCGGCAGGGGGGTCGGGACGCCGCGCCGGAGTAATTCCGTACCCAGGGGGCCATCGAGCACCAGAACGGAATCGGGGGCAGGGGAGGGCTCCATGGGGGGTACCGGGCAATCGCCCGGGTCAGGAGCCTGCGCCAATGGACGGCCCGCGTACACGGGATTTCGCAGATTCGTGACCGAGGCTAAAGGCGAGCAAAGCGAGGGTCCGATCCCTCTTCGAAGAGCCCCTCTGGGATTCCGAGCCCCATTCGACCGCCGAACCATGACCATTCTCGATACCCGCCGAGAACTTAAGAAGCTAAGAAGCGCCTGCCAGCAACTGCTGGAGCGCATCGACCTCGCCCAGGAGGGTGCGCGCTACCGGCGGAAGAAGGACCGACGCGGCGAGCTGACGCGCGAGATCAAGCAGGCCCTGAGCTACATCGAGCTCGCGACCGAGGCGCTCGACGGCCAGGATGGGGAGAATACGGAACCGAGCTGGTTGCGCGGCACGATGACGCGCCTGAGCCAGGCACTCGTGAAGGACGTTCCGACGCTCGAGGACGAGCCGACGGAAGTCAAGGCGGCGCCCGAACTGCAAGGGGAAGGAGACTTTCAGGGAAACACGAGGGCGCTCTCCATTCCGGACCTGCTCCACATCTTGCGAGCACAGGTGCAGACCGGAGTGTTGCAGGTCGCGCTCGAGAAGGAGATGGTCTTCATCGAATTCGAAGAGGGCGATGTGGTGCACGCGTATAGCGAGAATGCCCCGGAGCACAGCAAGCTCGGAGAGATCCTGGTGGACCGCGGCGACATCACGCGCGATCGCCTCGACTCATTCCTGTTCTGTTACACACCGTCCCGTGGCATGTTTGGGGATGCTCTCAAGCAAGGCGAGCTCGTCACCGAGGACCAGCTTACAGCGGCCCTCGAAGACCAGATCCAGCGCCTGTTCAATCGTATGTTCGAACACGGAGCGGCGGACTTCTGGTTCCAGCACGGTCAACCCCGACGGGCCGACGGACGCACGCGCATGAACGTCATCGGCCTGCTGCTCGAGAGCGCACGCATGCAGGACGAGGCGGATACTCCGGGGTAACCGCGGCCGGATAACCCGGCCTGGGCTGATCGGGGCGGTTCGGACGATTCCGGACACCAAGTTCCAGGGCTGGGGCTGCAAGGGGACTATCGCGGTCGAGGTGCCGGATGTAGGGTGGAATGAAAGTTCCTGTTGACCCAGATGGACCCTCCCATGCGCCTTCTACTTGCCCCTCATCGATTCGCCTGGTTTGCCCTGGTTGCCTACGTCTGTGTGCCGCTGACGTCTGCCGGCGTCGCCGAGCCCGGGAGCGTCCTCGTCTTCCCGGTCCAGGTCGACGATCAGGCACGCATCACGATCATCAGCGTGACCAACACGAACACGACGCCGCAGAATCCCCAGAGTTTCGGCGGAAGCACCCGCGTCCACTACCAGTATCTGACGACGACGCCCAACCCCGGGAATCCGCTCGAGCCCACCCATTGCGTGGTGAACAATCGCTACGAGTTCCTGACCCCCGCGGACACCCTGTCGGTCCGGGCAAAGTGCCACAATCCGATGGATCCGGGCCAGGGTGGCTACCTGGTTGCCTCGGCCGTTTCGCCCACAGGCGGCACCTGGACCCACAACTATCTCACGGGCTCGCTTCTGGTGCTCTATGCGTCTGGCGCCTCGTACACGATGAACGCGATCCCGTTCAAGGGCATGCCAGCCCCGGGCCAGCTGACGGACCTCAACTCGAATGGTCGGCTGGACTTCGACGGGGCCGAGTACGAAGGGGTTTCCGATCACCTCCTGATGGATACCTTCCTCGCCGCCGCCAATCACAACCTGACCTTGATCAACCTCACGGGTCGCGCGGGAGATCTGCATACGGTCGGACTCTCGATCTGGAATGACAACGAGTTCCCCCTGTCGACGTCTCTCAGCTTCAAGTGCTGGTTCAACCAGCCCCTGCCCCGCATCAGCTCCCTCTTCACCGACAGTTTCCTCAAGAACGCCACACCCGATGATCCAGAGGAGCTCGATTTTCAGTGCAATGGCCGTGGCCTGCTGGAAACGGGCTGGGTCAGAATCGACAGCATGGGGGTCGTCACGGAGGGCGGATTCCCCGTCGCCGATGACGGCGCGTTGATCGGGGCCGTGACGTCGAGTCGCCATTCCACCGTCGCCGTCGGGCGGCAGCTATGGGGCAGTGAAGCGCGGCAGCTGAATGGCAGCGCGATCAATCCCTGACGCCTGATTCAACGCATCGAATCCTGATGCCCGGTGCTGTCGAAGCGCCCCTCGATCCCGCGTAGGAAGGCGCCGAAAACGGCACGATTTCCGGCCGCGGAATAGTGGCCGGCAAGTGGGGGCCCGGCATCGACGAACAGGCCCGCCCCCCGGCTGGCGGCAAGCTCCAGGGAGGACAGCACGTAGGGCAGGTCGAGGCGCTCGAGCTCGGCCACGAGAAAGCTCTCCCGCCATCCACCGTTCTGGGGCTCTCCGGGAGGGGTTTCCTCCGCCGCCGGTCCGTGGAAGAGCACCACGAAGTGGTCGACATCAGCCCCTTGCAGGTCCTGGGCGAGGGATTCGAGAATCAACCGACTGCGCTCGCGAGTGCGCCCCTGAGCACGACTGCGGCCGGTGACGCGGTTCTCGACCGAGGCGGGCATGCGCCCACTTCCGCAGACCAGGTAGCGCCATAGATAGCTGCGGATCTCGAGCGGGTGGGCGGCCAGAAACTGGGCCTCGTCCTGAGCAACCGGCTCGTCGAGCTCGAGCCTTCCCGAGGCGCTCGCCACGAGGTACGGCTTGGGCCAGCCCCGCATGCGCAGGTTGGTCCGATCCAGATCGTCGTCGACGAGGATCCCGATCACGACGAGCGGTCGCTCGGCCACGTACTGGGCGAGTGAAGCGCGGGCGAGGAGGTAGGTCTGATCGAGACCGTATCCTCCCGTACCGTAGTTGAGCAGCGCGTATTCTGTGCCATGGCGCGACGCCTCCAGCAGGCCCTGCCAGCAATCGGCTTCGGGCGTCACACAGGCCGCAAAGGAGTCGCCATACAGCAGTAGCGGGCGACGTCCTTCCAGGCCGCCGCGGTCCACGTGATCGAAAGATTCGGGGTCTATCTTGGGGGTGTGCCAGCCGAGCAGGGGATGTGAACGAGGTCTGCGAGCCCGAGCGGGGTCACGGAACAGGTAGCGCAACCTCCAGTAGTCGTCCTCCCATGGGGCTGCAAAGAGTTGCGCGTGCTGCAACCGCCTTGCCATCGATTCCAGGGCGGAGGGCGGCGAGAATAGTAGCCAGCGAATCGCGAGCTCCAGTAGCAGGAGAGCGGCGAGGCCCAGAATCGCCAATCGGGACAGGGGCCGTGCCCAGCGACGGATTCGCGAGCTACGGGGCAAGGCCCGTCAGCTCCCGCCGGGTGCGTCGTCGGGCACCAGCAGGACCTTGGTGCAGCCCTCCTGCTTGCCGTCAAAGATCGTATAGCCTCGCACTCCATCCGATAGGGGAATGCGGTGTGAGACGATGTCTGTCGGGCGCAGGTCGCGCGCCGGCAGGCTCGCAATCAGGTCGTCCATCAGGGCCCGAGCAGGACAGCGTCCCGCGCGGTAGGTGATGTTCTTGTCGTAGGCATCACCGGGAGAAAAGGCGAAGTGCTCCTCCGTGTGGACGCCGACCGCAGAGAGGGTTCCACCGGGTCGAACGAGGTCGAATGCGAGGCGGGTCGCCGAGGGATGTCCGACAGCTTCAATGACCGCGTTGACGCCGAGTCCCTCCGTCTCACCGACAACGCGCGCCGCCACGTCCTCGTTCGTGAAATTGACGGCCTGGGCACCGAATCCCACGGCCAGCTCCAGGCGCTCGCTAATTCCATCGATCGCATAGACCGTCTGGGCGCCATTCTGAAAGGCCGCCAGGACGGCCATCAGGCCCACCGGCCCGCAACCGATGACAGCCACACTGTCGCCGGGCCCCACGTCCGCGCGCAGTACGCCGTAAGTCCCGGTCGCGAGAATATCGCCGGTGAACAGGGCGTCATCGAATCCGATCCCATCGGGAATCTCGACCAGCGTCGTGTCAGCCAGCGGGACCCGGGCGTACTCGGCCTGAACCCCCTGAAGGCCTTGGCCATTCTCGACCCATCCGAACAGGCCCCCGTTTTCACAGCGCGCGGTCAGGCCGCAGAGACAGGCCGTGCACCGACCGCAGCTGGTACTGAAGGGGCTGGTGACCCGCATTCCGACCCGGAAACGAGAGACTTCGGGCCCCACCTCGATGATCGTCCCGGCGAATTCGTGACCCAGTGTCGTCCCGGGATCGAGGCCTTTCTCGTGGCCTCGATAGACATGCAGGTCGGAGCCGCAGATGGCTCCACAATCGACACGCACGATGACGTCGCCCGGATCGATGATGAGAGGATCGGGCACGCTTTCGAAACGCACCTCGAACGGACCGCTGAGGGTGAGTGCTTTCAAGTGGATCGGGCGTCCTTGGCGCCACCGGAGAGCTTGGCCAGAACCCCCGTTCCGACTCAACCCCATTTTTCGTGGATGGGGCCTGTCCAGGCCATTTTTGCTGACCAGAGGCCCCTCAGCCTGCTGATTTCGGCCTTCCTCCTGGGAATCTCAGATTTGGGCCGGACTTCTGGTGAAGCCCCTCAAGGGCTGCGCGGGCCATACCGAATTAACGGATCGGATGGGTCCCCGCCCTCCGACGCTTCTCCCCGATGCGACCCGTCTCCTTCACCGCGGCCCACCAGGGCCTTGCCTGCGGCCCATCGCGGCTGGCGGGGAGCGGTATCGAATCACTCCCTGCGCGAAATGCCGGATGAATATCCCGGCCATATCTCTCAAACACAAGCTCACCCTGGTCATGATGCTGACCGGGTGCATCGGCCTCGCAATTGCGACGTCCGCCATCTCGTTCTTCGACTGGAGCGACTACCGCGGCGGTCTCGAGCGGGACCTGACGGTGCAAGCCGAGGTCGTGGGTGCCAGCTGCGCCGCAGCGCTGAGCAAGAATGACAGCGCCGCGCTCAACGAAACGCTCATGGTGTTCACTCGCAACCCGCGAGTCTTGCTAGCACGGGTGTTCAGGCATGACGGTACTCCCGCCGGTCACTACGATGCCGCCGGCCATGGTCAGATCGGAGCGACGGAGCTGCCACTGGAGCTGCCCGATGAAGAGGGGGCGCGCGTCACGGACAAGTGGCTCGAGATCATCGCTGGAATCCGCTCCGATGGGGAGCGCGTCGGGACGATCTACGTCCGATCGGAGCCGACTACCTTGACGGCACGCCTCAGGAGCTACTCCGCAATCGTGTCGGTAGCCCTCCTTGGGACACTCCTGGTCACGCTGCTGCTCGCCCGTTGGCTGCAGGAGTCCGTTTCCACACCAGTTCTGGCCCTGGCCGATGCCGCTCGCGAAGTGTCCGAGGGTAATGACTACTCCATCCGGGTCGAGTCGACGGGCCGGGCTGAGATTGGCGTCCTGGTCGACTCGTTCAACGGCATGCTGGCCCAGATCCAGGGGCGCGACCGCGCCCTGCTGGCGTCGAAGGAGCGCGCTGAGGCGGCAGCCGTGGCCAAGTCACAGTTCCTGGCAACGATGAGCCACGAGATCCGCACGCCCATGAACGGCGTGATCGGCATGACGGGTCTATTGCTGGACACGGAGCTGGACGCGGACCAGCGCGAGTTCGCCCTGACCGTCCGGCGCTCCGGAAAGAGCCTGCTGGCGGTCATCAACGACATCCTCGACTTCTCGAAGATCGAGGCCGGCAGCCTCGAATACGAGACGATCAGCTGTGATCTGCACTCCCTGGTGGAGGAGACCATGACGATGGTCGCCCAGCCTGCAGACGAGAAGGCGCTGGAGCTCGGATGCATGATTCGGCGCGCCGTCCCGACCAATGTGCAATGTGACCCCGGGCGCCTGCGCCAGGTGCTCCTCAATCTGCTCAGCAACGCAATCAAGTTCACTGCCAAGGGCAGCGTCGTCGTAACCGTCAGTGTCGATCGAGAGGACGACGAGCGAGCCGTCATCCGATTCGAGGTGCGCGACTCCGGAATCGGTATTCCACAGGAGCGCAAGCACCGCCTGTTCCACGCCTTCTCTCAGGTGGACTCCTCCAACACGCGCGAGTATGGCGGCACAGGCCTCGGGCTGGCGATCAGCAAGCAGCTCGTGGAGGGGCTCGATGGGGAGATCGGCGTCGAGAGCGAGCAGGGTTCCGGATCGACATTCTGGTTCCGCATCCCGATCCGCAAGGATGGCGAAAGCGCTGGAAAGTACGACGAACTTCCGGAGGCCTACCGTGGGACCCGTGTGCTGGTCGCGGATGACCATCCCCAGAACCGCAGCATCATCGCCTGCTGGCTAGGGGAGTGGGAATGCCAGGTGGAGCAGGCCAAGAGTGGTCCCGAGGCCCTGGGCCTGGTCAACATCGCCCACGCCAAGGGTCAGCCCTTCGAACTGGTCCTGGTGGATTCGCTGATACCCGACACGGAGGGAGAGCCTGTGCTGATCTCCCTGCGCCAGGTCGAGCACCTGCGGACAACTCCGGTTCTGGCACTGACCTCCCTGAGCACGCGCTCCTGGCGCAACTTGAAGTCAGCCGGAATCGAGTCTGCCCTGACGCGCCCCCTGACCCGCCGTCAGCTCCACGCGGCTGTCGTGTCACAGCTCTCGGGTGAACAATCGGGCGACGCTACACTCGCGCCGACGACCCCCTCGGGTCAGCGCCTGCGAGTGTTGATCGCGGAGGATTTCGTGGCCAATCAGCGCTACGTGGCACGCCTGGTGACCGACCTTGGCTACCGCAGCGAAGTCGTGGCCAACGGCTTCGAGGCACTCAAGGCCGTTCGCAACATGGACTTCGACGTCGTGCTCATGGACACCCAGATGCCGGAGATGGATGGCATGGAGGCCACACGGCGTATCCGGGAGTTCGAGCGGGGCACTGAGCGACGGGTCCCGATCATCGCGATGACCGCTGCCCGGGCGGATCGTGATCATGATCTGATCCTGAATGCTGGGGCCGATGGCTACGTGGCCAAGCCCATCCGGCGTGAGGAACTGCGCAGGTCCATCGCGCACCTGGTCAAACGAGATCCAGATGAGATCCCATGCGCACTCCCGACTCCGGCTGAGGGCGCGCGCGCTGCCATACTCATTGCGGAGGACAACCCGATCAATCAGCGTTTCGTCGTGCGTGTGGTCGAGGACCTGGGGTTCAAGGCCGTCGTCGCCGAGAACGGCGTGGCAGCCGTGGACGCGGCTACCCATCAGGAATTCGTGCTGGTCCTGATGGATCTCATGATGCCGAAGATGGACGGCTTCGAGGCCATGCAACGCTTGCGCGAGAGCGAAGAGGGCGGTCAGGATCGCCTGCCGATCGTCGCCCTTACCGCCCACGCGACAACCGATGCCCGCCAACGTTCACTCGGGGCGGGCGCCGATGAGTTCCTGACCAAGCCGATCGATCTGGACGAGTTGGCCGAGGCAATCCGCCGCTTCGCGAGCGAACCAGGCAAGCTGACTCCGGCGGCAGCTCCGGTCCCTTCGGATGTCAGTGATGAAGAGCAGCCGGATCCTGCGCGATCCGATCCGGATGGGAAGCACCTGGTCGAGGCGGAGTCGAGAACGGTCCAGGACCCCCGGGACTCCACGGACCGGGCGGACCTGGCGTCCTACGTGGCCGAGGAGCAGCGCCTGCTCGTCGTCGAGGACAACCCCATCAATCAGAAGGTCATGGTCCGGCTCCTGGCCAAGCAAGGATTCGAAAGCGACGTCTGCAGCAACGGGCACGAGGCCCTCGAGGCTCTGGAACGAACTGACTTCGCACTCGTATTGATGGACATCCAGATGCCAGTGATGGATGGCCTCGAAGCCACACGCGCGATCCGAAACAAGGAAGAGGCGACCGGGGAGCACCTGCCCATCATCGCCGTCACGGCCAATGCCCAGAACCTCGACCGCGAGAACAGCCTGGCTGCCGGCATGGACGAATTCGTGACCAAGCCGCTCGAGAAGGCCGAGCTCATGCGAGTCCTGGATCAATTCCTGGGCGAGGCCAGTGGCGCTCGCCGGGTCGCCTGAGCTGCACCTGGGTGCCGTAGGGCGCCGTCGTCCCATCCGACGGAGCCATTGGTCAAGCTCCGTGGCCGCTCTGGTCGATCAAGCCAGGGAGAGGAATTGAGCATGGACGATCCGACCGTACACAGCGAAGTCAGTCTGGAAGAGCGCAGGGGAACCCCCAGACGCTCGAAGAGTCGACCGATGTCCCTGTCCTTCGATGAGGCCGTGCTCAGCGGTCAGTCGCGCGACATCTCGGACTCCAGTGTGTTCTTCCTGGCCGAAGGGGAGATGCGCCTGAGCGTGAGATTCACTGACGAAGAGGGGGGCGAGACGGCGCGAGTCGGTCGCTTGATTCGCTATCAGCGCATGCCCGATGCGGGCTCGGGCTGGGCGATCGAATTCGACGACTGAGCGTGTGTCGTCCGGCCCCGCGCAAGCGCCGTAGACAGGCCTGCTAGGCGAGAAATCGGGCCGGCCTGAGCTGGGCGTCCCGCCTAGGTGCCCGGGGCCTGCACAGCGGGCGCGTCGTCCGGGCGCAGGGCGTAATAGGCGCGCCCCAGCCACTCATGAAAGGCCCAGGAGCTCTCTTGCAACGAGCGGGCTGACGGTACGAACGAGCTCAGCCCCAGCTCCGGCCAGTCGCGGAATGCGGTGGGCCCGGGCACAACCGTGAGGCCTGTGGATCGAAATGCGGACAGGGCGCGCGGCATGTGCCAAGCGTGGGTGACAAGGATCACGCGCTCCACGCCATCCGCTGCCAGGAGCCGTGCAGAGGCGCGCGCGTTTTCAAGGGTGTCGCTCGAGCCGTCCTCGACATGGCGCACAGCGAGACCAAACTCCTGCTCCAGGACGCGCCGCATGAGCTCCGCTCGCGAGGCGATTTCCGAGCGTGAAGGACCGCCGGTCACCAGCAGGGGCAGGCCAGTCTGGCGTGCGAGGTGGGCGCCGTAGCGCAGGCGCTCCAGGGTCAGCCGGCCGACCGTCGCTGCGCCAAACTCCGGAGCCCAGCTGATCGCGTCGGCAGACAGGATGACGATGGCCTGGGGCTGGTCTCGGATCGGGTCCTCGAGGGCCGGGCTGGTCTGCAGACTCCGCAGCAGGGCAGCTGCACTCCATGGGATACAGAGCAGGGTGAGCGACGCACCGCCGACGCCCATCATCCAGTACCCGGGGCGTCGCCTGCGGCGCGCCACCAGCCACCCGGCGCCGATCAAGAGCAGCAGACCGGCGGGGACCGATACCAGGAGCTTCAGGATGTACAGCATTCGGTCCATCCCGGAGGCAGGCCGCCTCGCTGGAGGATCAGGGCTTCGACTCGAGCTGCGCGATCACGTCCCCGGCGGCCTCCATGAAGAAGTACAGGTCCCGCACACGCCCCTCGAGGCGATCGAGGTCGATTTCCTGCTCACGCAGGGCCTCATTGTAGACCCCATCGAGCCGATCCACCCGCTTCTCCTGGGTCTTCATGCCCTCGACGACCTCATCGAGCTCGTCGAACAGGGAGAGCAACTGCTTGCGTCGCTCGGTACGCTCGCGGCGCAGGACCTTCGGGTCGCCGTTCGACTCGCGCACGATCTCCTCCGCCTCGGCCAGCTCGTCGCGCAGGCGGCGCGCCGTGCTTGCCGCTCGCTTCTTCGAACGCTCGAGGGCGCTGCAGCGCTGTTCCATCTCGTCCAGCAGGACCGTCTTTTCACCGAGTTCGTCGTGCACGAGCTCCAGGTCGGCGATGCGCGTGCGCAGAACGTCGAGTTGCCCCTCCTTCCTGGAACCGATCGAATCGCATCGAGATTCCAGATCGGCCACGCGCTGCGTGGACTCGGCCAGCTCATCCTGGCTGGCCTGCAGGTCATTCTGAGCCTGGGCCAGTGCGTGCTGGGCAATCTCGAGGGCGCGCCCACCATCGACGTGCTTCTCGTCGATCGCGCAGGCTTGGCCCTCCAGCTCCTGTACACGCGCCCTCGCCTCTCCCAGTTGTTCCGCCAGGGGTCCGAGCTCCGCCAGCCTCGCCTCGAGCTCTCGCACTTCTTCGGCACGTCCCTGTCCGCTCTCCGCAGTCTGGGCCTCCAGCTCATGAACCCGCGCCCGGGCCTGGTCAAGTTGCTCCGCCAGGGGTCCGAGCTCCGCCAGCTGCGCCTCGAGTTCCCGCACCTCATCGGCGCGCGCCAGTCCGCTCTCCGCAGACTGGGCCTCGAGCTCGTGAACCCGCGCCCGGGCGTCGTCAAGTTGCTCCGCTCGGGGTCCGAGCTCCGCCAGCTGCGCCTCGAGGTCCCGCACCTCATCGGCGCGCGCCAGTCCGCTCTCCGCAGACTGCCCCTCCAGCTCGTGAACCCGCGCCCGGGCCTGGTCCAGTTGCTCCGTCAGGGGTCCTAGCTCCGCCAGCCGTGCCTCGAGTTCGCGCACCTCGTCAGCGCGCGCCTGTCCGCTCTCGGCAGACTGGCCCTCCAGCTCGTGAACCCGCGCGCGGGCCTCTGCCAGTTGCTCCGCCAGGGGGCCGAGTTCCGCCACGCGTGCCTCTATCGCCAGTTCGGACGTCATTGCAGCGTCTGCGGCGGAGGCCTCGAGTTCGGCGACCTGGGCCTGAAGCCCGCGCAGATCCTGGTCACGGCCGCCACGCAGAGCCGCGCAGGCCTGCTCCAGCTCGTCGATGCGCTGGTCGGCTTCCGCCAACTGCTCGACGTAGGGTGCCAGCGTCTCCAGGCGCTGCTGCAGGGCCGTGAGCTCCTCCCGTTGCGCCGCCATGATCTCGGCGCTGGCCCCGTGCTCGGCTCCCGAATCGTCGCCGAACTCGTCCAGTTCAACTGGCTGTTCGGCCACGAGCGTCGCTATGGATTCGTCCAGCGCAACGGCGGCGGACCCGGGCTCGAGCTCGGCCTCGAAGAGCGCCACACTCTCGGCCAGCTGGGCGATCGTGACCTCTTGCTGCTCGATTCGGGCGTCCTTGATGGACTGCGAGCGTGCCAGCCCGCCGCGCAATTCCTGCATCTCCTGCTCGAGATTGCGCCGTCCCAGGGCATCCTCGATCGGCGCAGCGCCAACATCCTGCAAGAAGTTCCCGAGGGCGGCCTCGAGCTGGGTCAGAGCTCCGCCCTCGGCCTGGGCGTGGTCGATGGTCCGCGCGAGGCACCCTTCCAGCTCCTGGATGCGCTGCTCCTTTTGAGCGATATCACGGGCCGCAATCTGCTGGTCCCGGTCGAACTGTTCGATGGCCCGGGAGATGCGCTCTTCCAGCTCCACGAACGAGTCGTAGCGCTCGGCGATCTCGAGCAAGGCCTCATCCTGGAAGGCCAGCGCATCGAGGCGTTGCTTGCGGGCCGTGACCTGGCTACCGAGGCACCAGCCACCGAGACCGGAGAGGGCCGAATAGGAAAGCGTCGAAAAGAGGGGCAAGGTGGACTCGCTGTTCAGGGCTGCCTGTCGCGGGGCATTCGTATTGCGACATCCTGCAATCGGCCCAATTAGGAGTGCTTTCTTTAGCCCCGTTCCCGAAAGCTCGGCCGTCCCCCCGGGGGCGTGGCCCCAGGGCCCCCCGAGGGCCCTTCACCCTGGCTCGAGGCGCATGGGGCCCGCTAGCCCGGGTCCTGGTGAAGTATTCGGGCTAGTCCAGCCCGCCCAGCCCGGCCCGCCAGTGCAGGGTGAGCTGGTCCTCGAGATCCCGTGTGAGCTCCCTCAGGGCACGCATGGTGTCGCCATTTGCGCAGAACTCGGCGGGCAAGATCAACACGTTGGAGCGGCCCTCGCCGATCAGCTTCGTGAGTACGCGCGGAAGATCGAGGGGATCCCCAGGTGTGCCGGTCGTTGCGACGCGCAGCCGCAAGAATCGACTGCGCGCCCGCAGCGGATCGTTCTCCTCGAGCTCCAACCAGGCCGCGAGTCCGGCCTCGTCCACGTCGCTCGGCAGTACCACCACGGTCGTGCCGCCGAAGGGGCCGGGGCACGACGGCAGGTTGTGCTGCTCATCAAAGGACTCCGGAAGCCGCGCCATGGAGAGTTCGGTCGAATCGTCCCGCTCCGGGACATTATCGATGACCGCAACCCGCTCACCGGTTTGGTCGGCATGCTTCAACCCGTGCAATCTGGCCCAGAAGCGGGCACGCGGAGTCTGGGCGATGATGTGACGCCGCTCGCCTGTCGCCCTGGCAGCGGCCTCTCGAGCCTCGTGCAGATCGAGAGCGCGGCAAAGTTGCTGCTCCTGCTCCCAATCCGCCGTCCACCCATCCGCGCTGCCCTCGGCGAATGCGCAGTCGAATCCAACCGAGCCGTACTGTGCGAATTCCTCCGTCCACCAGTCTCTTGCAGTCCCGCTGGCCGTGACGCGCAGGGACCCGGAATGGGGTTCACCGCCATTCAACTCGGGCAATGGCAATGAGAAGTCACGCACCTTCGAGTAGTTGCGTGGTTCAAACGCAACTCCGCGCAGGGGAAAGCGGTCGGAGAGTAGGGAGAGGGCTGCCGCCACCGTGGCGCCCGTTCCCTCGCCCGCGATGCAGATGCGATTCGGATCCAGGGCATAGTGGCGCAGCAAAAAACTGATGGCGCGCTCGGTCCCTTGCTGAACGGTCCCGATGTCCTGTGAAAACGACGTGGACCAGTACCATCGTCCGCCCTGGCCCAGGTCTTCCTGAGTCTCGCGATGGGGCGCTTCCAGTACCGCGATGGCGCACTGCTCGCCAAGGCGCTCGCGCCACAGCGCCATTCCATCCTCGGCTGTCAGCCCATCGTCGCCGAACCAGACCAGCAGGGGCACGGCAACCGAGCGGTCGTTCATGCTTGCGCCCTTGGGGAAATGGAACAGGTAGTCCATTTCGCGGGAGACGTTGACGGCCCACTTGCCGTCGTACCGATCGGTCGCACGCGCCTCGGCGAATACAACGTAGTCAGCTACCGGGACCTCACCAACTCCCGCCACGGCCGGGTTGACAGCCGGCACGATGTTGACCGTGGCGATGCGCGCGTCCGGGCGACGCAGGGCCAGCTGCCGCACGGTGCCGTCCCAGTAGGCGCTATGGAAGCCACCGTTCACGTGCACGACCTGGTGGTCCGGATATCGATCGAGCGCCAGGGCGCATGCCTCACCCATGCTGTTGTCCCACAACGATTGGGTCGATGTGAGGCGCTGCTCCGGATCCTGATTCGCGCCGCCCATCATCGCGAGGTGACCCCGCACCGCATTGTCTACGCGACGCCAGTAGGCATCCGAGTTGGGTTCCAGATTCTGAGGCACTTGCTCCGGTGCTTCCGTGCGCGCCGCATCGAGTGCCCCTTGTCCCTCGCTCGCCATGCGTGTGCGCAGGGGTCGTGGAAAGTTGGATGCCACAACCGGTACACCGGCCGAACGCGCCCGCTCGATGAGCGGGCGGTAGCCAGTTCTGTAGTTACCCCAGGGGCGCGCTCGCTCGAGGAAGTCGCGCTCACCCGTACGCCCGGCGAGGTAGTCGTCTAATGCCGGCTGAACGTCGCGCTCAAACATCTCCATGGCCAGGACCACGTCACCGTCGCGTCGCTCCAGCATGCCCTCATAGACTGCGAGCTCGACGCGGTGGGTCGTCTCGTCCGTGTGCGTTTCGCCAAGGAAGATCACATCGAAGGCCGAGAGCTCGTCCAGCAATTCGCTCAGGGAGAGCCGGTGCCCGTCGTGACCATCGCGAATCGAGATCGCTCGCCCGAGATCGGGGGCCTGCCAGGCAGCGGACGATTGGCCTGGAACGCCAGGAGCGGGATGCCCATCGGCCTCGAATGGATTGTCCTGGTTTACGGAGGCGGCGCAGCCGCCGAGCAGTGCAGATAGCCCCAAGGCGCGAATCAGAGTGGTCATTCTGGGCAGGTTACTGCAATGGCCCGCCCGGGCGCCAAGGGTAGTCGTCGACTGGGCCGGGACCCGGGCCGGCGGGATCTCAGGTAGGGGCAAACTCATCCGCACGGTGGAGATGCTTCGGATATGCTCGTCGAGCGACTTCGGCATGACAGCCCGAGTCTCCGGGACCCATGACCTTCAGCACCGTATTCGCCCTTTCCTGCGCTCTCCTCTCGACCCACCCGGGAGCACTGGCCGGTCTCGGCGGCGCCGCCCCTTCCCGGGCTCAGACCCGACCGAGCGCGGTCATGATGCGCTACCCGGATGTCAGCCAGCATTCGATCGTCTTTCGATACGCGGGCGACCTCTGGATCGTCGACAAGGATGGGGGCGAGGCGCGCCGGATCTCCTCGGCCGCGACGCCCGAGAGCTTCCCGAAGTTCAGCCCGGATGGGACTCGCCTGGCATTCATGGCAGCCTACGACGGGGAGTCGGACCTGTACGTCATGCCGATCGAAGGTGGCGTTCCGACACGCGTCACCCACCACCCTGACACGGAGGTCTTTTGCGACTGGCACACGGACGGAGAGCAGCTGCTCTTCTTCTCGACCCAGCTCTCCGGCCAGCGCCGCGCACCCAAGCTCTTCCTCGTGTCCGCACTGGGCGGGCAGCCGGAGCCGCTCCCTCTGCCCTACGGGACATTCGGATCGATCGATCCGACGGGTTCCCAACTCGCCTACACACCTACCTCGCGCGAGTTCAGCACCTGGAAGCGCTACCGAGGCGGCCTGGCCCAGGACATATGGGTCTTTGACCTCACGGCTCAGACGGCGAAACAGATCACCGACCACCCGGGCACCGATTCCATGCCCATGTGGCACGGCAGCTCGGTGATCTTTGTCTCGGATCGGGGTCCGAATAGCCGCCTGAATCTCTTCTCCCACGACACGGAGACGGGCACGACGCGCCAGCTGACGACGTACGAGACCACGGACATCCGCTTCCCGTCCATGGGCCCCGAAGACGTGGTCTTCGAGAACGGCGGCAAGCTCTTTCGCTACTCGCTCGCGAGCGACGAGGTCGTTCCGGTCGAGGTCCTGATTCCAGGGGATCGTCCCGCGCTGCGGAGCAAGACCCATGGAGTCGCCGCCCTGATCCAGAAGGTGCACCTGGGACCTGGCGCCAGGCGCATCGTGGTCGAGGCACGCGGCGAGGTCTTCACGGTTCCCGTCGAGAAGGGATTCGTGAGAAACCTCACGGCTACGGACCGGGTCGCCGAGCGATCTCCGAGCTGGAGCCCCGACGGCAAGTGGATCGCCTACTTCTCCGATCGATCGGGCGAGTATGAGTTGACCGTCCGGCGGTCTGACGGCCGCTCGTTCGATGGAGCTAACGAGCAGGGCGAGCGCAGGCTCTCCAGCCTGGGGGCCGGCTGGAAGAGCCATCTGCAGTGGGCTCCGAACTCTGACAGCCTCAGCTTTGCAACCAATGATGGCGGTCTCTTTGTTGCAGAGCTCGCCAGCGCCGAGGTGCAACGGGTGACGACCAACCCGGAAGGCTCTCCCCTGGCATGCGACTGGTCGCCGGACTCGGCCTGGCTCACCTGGAGCCAGCGCCACAGCGAGTCACGACTGGCTGCCATCTATCTGTACGATGTGGCGGAACGCCGGGCGCACGAGGTCACCTCCGGCATGTTTGACGATCGGGATCCTAGCTTTGACCGGGACGGCGAGTGGCTCTATTTCGAGTCCAGCCGCACGTTCGAGCCCGGTTACTCGGACCTGGACACGAGCTGGATCTACGCTCAAACGAGCAGCCTCATGGGCGTTCCGCTGAATGCCGGGACCGGGCTGCCATGGGGGCCGCGCAACGACGAGGAGGAGTTCGAGCTCGAACCGAGGGCGGGCGAGGCCGTTGACGAATCAGCCGTAGACAGAAGCGCCGCCGGAGATCTGGAGGTGGGGGACGAGCCTGCCGGGTCCGCCCTTGCCGCCGATGGCGAGGGCAGCGCCAGGCCCGCTGAGGAGCGCAGCGCTGGCGCCGCGGCGCCCGGTGGGGTGGAAGGGGGGGCGGCGGCGCCGGTGCCCGGAGCCCCCTTGCAGATCGATCTGGAGGGGTTCGAGCGCCGCGTGACTCTGCTGCCGGTGGACCCGGGCGAGTTCAGCGGCCTGGTCGGACTGGCGGGCAAGCTCCTCTACTTGCGGCGCTCGCCATCAGGCTCCGAACACGGCACAGGGCAGCTCATGCTGTTCGACCCCGCTGGAGATGGGGAAGATGAACGGGAGCAGCTCGTGCTGGCAGGGGTTGACGCTTTCTCCGTCAATGCGTCGCACGACCAGGTGCTGGTGTCGACCGATGGGGGCTGGGCGGTCGTACAGCCCGCCGCGGACCAGTCGGTCGACGACGCGATCGACCTGACCGGGCTGCGGGTGCAAGTGCAACCCCGTGAAGAGTGGGCCCAGCTGGTCGATGATGTCTGGCGTCTTTTCCGCGACTTCTTCTACGACGGTAATCTCCACGGAGTCGACTGGAACGCGGTCCATGCGCGCACCCTGCTCGCCCTCGACGACGCCACGTCACGCGAGGATGTGCACTTCCTGATCGGCGAGATGATGGCGGAGCTCAACGTGGGTCATGCCTACAATCACGCGGCCCCGTCGGCGGTTCACGATGCGGGCATCGAGCCAGGCGTTGGATTGCTCGGTTGCGATTGGGCCGTCGAGAACGGCGCCTTTCGCATCACCCGCATTCTGGGTGGAGGCGCCTACGACGCCGACGCGCGCTCTCCCCTGAGCGCTCCCGGCGTTGCCGCAACGGAGGGCGACTATCTGCTGGCGATCAACGGGAGGTTGATCGATGTGGGACGGGACATTTTCGCCGCATTCGACGGCACGGCGGATGTACCGACGAATATCACCCTCAGCACGAGCCCGATCCTCGATGGCAAGGAGCGCCAGGAGCTCGTGCTGCCCCTCGCCAGCGAGAGCAATCTACGCTACCGCGATTGGATACGACGCAAGCGCGAACACGTTGCACTCCAGTCCGCCGGCAGAATCGGATACGTGCATGTACCCGACACGGGCGAGAACGGGCAGAACGAGCTGGTGCGGCAGATGCTGGGCCAGATGCACGAGCCGGCACTGATCGTCGATGAACGCTGGAACGCTGGGGGACAGGTACCTACGCGGTTCATCGAGTTGCTCAATCGGCCGCTGACCAATTTCTTTGCGGTACGGCACGGCGAGGATCTGGACTGGCCTCCTGTGGGGCACCGCGGCCCGAAGGCCATGCTGATCAACCATGCGTCGGGCTCCGGCGGCGACGCATTCCCCTATTACTTCCGGCAAGCGGCCCTTGGAAAGCTGGTGGGGACCCGTACATGGGGCGGCCTGGTGGGTATCTCGAGCACTCCGCCGTTGATCGATGGGGCACACGTCTCCGTGCCGCAGTTCGCCTTCTACGAGCTGAATGGCACCTGGGCTATCGAGGGTCACGGTGTGGAGCCCGATATCGAGGTCATCGACGACCCGGCCGCCATGCTGCACGGTGAAGATCCGCAACTCGATGCGGCGATCGAGAGCCTGCTCGCCGATCTGGCGAACTGGCCCGGCGTCCAGAAGACGCGTCCCGCTGGCCCGGATCGCAGTGGCTCCGGTATCCCGCTAGACGAGCGCTAGCACGCCCAACTGGCTCCCGACGTCTTCTAGGGGCGTGCTCCTGGCACGGTCTATTCGCACCCGTAGCGCAGCTCGATCGTTGGAGCTGGGCTAGCTCCAAAGGTCGGACCAGGGACTACGAATAGACGATCGTACTGTGTCTCACCTAACATCTTGCCGTGGGTCGGATGCTCGACGAGGTTCTCGGGCTGACCGCCCAGGGCGGTGACCAGCTGGGGGACCGTGTTGGAGTGCCCGGCTACCACCGCCACCGACCCGGCCGGCAGCCCGCGCAATGCACTGACGAGCTCGTCCGCCTTGCGCGCGGGATGAACGGACACATTCAGTGCGCGCGCCGATCCAAGCGGGGCCAGGGTTGCCTGGGTACGCTTGTATTCGCTCGCGAAGAGGTGGGAGACCTTGGAATTGGCCAGCAGACGCGCGAGTGCCTCGGCGCGCGCTTCGCCCTGGACCGACAGGACTGGATCGCGGGTCGTGGACGTGGATGTCACGGTCTCTGCATGGCGGACAAAGATGACGACGCTTGCGCCCGCCTCCTGTGACGGCATCGGGACCGGATCGATGTCGGAGCTGAATGCAGCAGCACCGATGCCCAGGGTGGTCAGACAGATAGCCAGCAGCGAACCAATCGAGACGTTCTTCATGGCGCCATGGTAGGCACCGAGGGGGAAGAGCGCTCGAACCGGCGCGAGTAAGATTGGCCTGCGGTCCCGGCAGCCGCTGACACCGACCTATCGGGGCTTGCCAGAGACGATGCCGGCGATGACCAGGCCGGCCGCGAACCAGCAGGCCAGCTGATCCAGCAGGCGTCCGACCGTGAAGTCATCCGGAAACCGATACCAGTTCCACATGGGAACGTCGGTCGAGGCCCATGCAAAGGCCCCGAGCAAGGTCACGAACAGAACGCGGCGCAGGTAGCCCACGCGCGTCATCATGGAGAGCAGCACGGCGGCGATCAGCGCCGAGACCACGTCGCTCGCAACCTGCAGCCCCAATCGCTCGGGCGGCATCGGTTCGCGCCCCGTCGGGTGATAGACCAGGAAGCCGGTCGGACCCTTTCGGTAGCGTGCGTCAAACTGGGCCTGCTCGTCGTCGGACAGCTCGACGCCCGGTTTGACGCCGGGGAACACAAACAGGCCTGGCTCGGATAACTCCTCCGACAAGGTCGCCATCACCGCCGCTTCTCTGGGCAGCTTCTGGATTCCCATGCTGCCCAGATTGAGGACCATGTGTGACACCGCGCCCCACGCGAACGCCACGAGACCGCCGAGCAAACCTGCGAGTAGGACCTTCGCCATCCCTGAACCTTTCCTTGGGTGAGAACTCGAGGCCCTGGCACTTGCGCCGCGGCCTGCTTCCGGACCAGCGGGAATCCTAGCAGGACGCCCAGCCCAGGCCCTTACCCAAGGTCGATCAGGTCACGCCGGGTCAGACTCCGCAGGAGCAGTACCAGGGGCAGGACGGCCAGTGCCGGAAGGGTCGCGAGCAAGGCGACGCCCTCGAGCGAGCCGCCGAGCCATCCATCGGCAACTCTGATGTAGTCGTTGGTGCAGCCGAACGAGCCGCTCGCCTCGTAGGCAGCGCGCGCCCCGGCGCTCGCCGCAAGACCAACGCTTAGGTGGATATTGCTGGCGAGAAGAAACCACGCCAGCACGCCGTACAGCGCGCGTTCGGCCCTGGAAGACGTGAAGCCTCCGGTCAGCGCACGCCAGAATGCGAGCCCTGCGAAGGCCAGCTCGGCACCATGGCCCGCGATCAGCTTGAACAACGTCCCGAGGGAGGTGAAAGCAAGTAGGGGATAGGCGCAGGAGATCACGGTGACCGCGACCCAGCGTTGCCGACCGCCCAGGTTGCGCCATGCAAAGCCCAGGGCGGCAGCCCAGAGGGCGAGCGCGAGGGGCAGGACCTGGGCATTCTCGATCGTGATCGCCTGGCCCACGCCCAGGGCCGGGACGGCGGGAAAGCCGAGGGCCCATGCGGTCGCGGCATGTCCCATCTCATGCACCAGGGCAGCAAAGTACCAGCCCACCCAGTTGGGAAAAGGCAGCAGGAAAACGAGCGCGAGCACGGCCCCGAGACCCAGGTAGAAATACTCTGGTTTCAGCCCGAGCGGCATTCTGTCGGTCTCGAGCTTCCGCTCGATCGGTGCCACTGGGGAGTGACGGGAGCGATGGGAGCGCGGCGGCGCTGGTCTGGCCACGGCGGGCGAGCGAGGACCCGGGCCAGGCCGCTCGAGGCCGAGCATGTGCCCGCACAAGCCGCAGCAGAGGTCTCGAGTCCGGGTCTCCCGTCCACACCGGGGACAGGTGCTCTCACGAGTCAGGGGCATCAGGTGTCTATCGGCCCGGGGAGGCTCGAGGCCGGAGAAGAGCTTTGATCCACTGCCCCGGTCCGCTCACAGGCCCCTTCCCCGCCACACGAACAGGCCCTAACCTGGCATGCCGCCTGAACAGGCTTGCTGATGGGTCGCTCGAGCGCCCTGGTAGATCCCGCCGCAGAGGCCCCGAATTCCCGATGCACGCACTGACGCGACGCCTGATCCTCCTGATCCCTCCCATGCTCGCCAGTCAGGGCTGCGCGGGCGAATCCGATAGCCTGCAGGACCTCGTGCAAGCCACCCGCACGACAGACCTGAAGGTGCTGATCATCGGAATCGATGGGGCCACCCTTTCGATCATCGAACCGATGATCGCAGAGGGAAAACTCCCGCGCACCGCGGAACTCATCCGCAACGGCAGCCACGGATTCCTGGAATCGGTCGAACCGACCTCCTCGGCATCGATCTGGAATACCATCGTGACCGGACGCCCGCGTGAGGTGCACGGCATCACACATTTCCTGAAGGACCGCGACGCCGAGCCGGAGGACTGGGTCCTGATGGGCACGAACGATCGTAAGGTCGGCGCCCTCTGGAACTGGACCGGCGCCTTTGGCAAGACGGTCGGATTCCAGGGCTGGTGGTCTTCCTGGCCCGCCGACCCGGTAGATGGCTGGTTCGTGTCGGATCGCATGGTGCGTAACCGCTGGACCGAATGGGTCGAAGACAGTGCGGTCCAGTCACACGTGACCTTTCCCGAGGAGCTGGCTGCCGAACTGGCTCCGCTCGTGCTCGACCCCGAAGACCCGCCCATGGACGAGATCCGCGCGCTGGTCAGACTGACAGAGCGCGAGGAGGCCCTGTTCCTGGCTGCGACCGCACCGATCAAGGGACACGGCCTGAGCGTCTTCAAGTTCGCCTACTGCGTTCAACGTACCTACGAGGAGATCGCGCTCCGGATGCTGACCAAGGGGCAACCCGACCTGATGGGTGTCTTCCTGGTATGCAACGACCCGATCTGCCATACATTCTGGCACCACTACCAGCCGCAGTTCTTTGCCAGGACGGGAGGCAAGAAATCCGAGCGGCTCGGAAAGCTGATCCCCAACTTCTACGAGCACAACGACCGCTACCTGACGCGCCTGCTCGACGCAGTGGATGATGACACCGTTGTCTTGATCATGTCGGACCACGGATTCCAGGTCGGCGACCTCGTACCCCACAAGGTCTCGGATCGACGATTCGACGAGCTCCAGCTGGAAGCCGAGAGCGAGGGATACGTGACCGTCGGTCAGTCAGGTCGGCACCATATCAACGGCGTGCTCATCGCGGCCGGTCCGGGCATCCGGCGCGGCGTCCGGGTGGATGCGCACATCTTCGACATCACACCCACGGTCCTCGCCCTCATGGGTCTGCCGGTGGCAGAGGACATGGAGGGACGCGTGCTCGAGGAACTGCTCACGCCTGACTTCCTGGCAGAGCACCCGGTGCGCACGATCGCCTCGTACGAGGACTACTTTGAACGCACCCCGATCGACGCGGAAGGCGATGCATCTGGAGAAGAGATCATCGATCGGCTGCGTGCGCTGGGGTACGTCAAGTGAAGGCCGGTCACGCACTGCTGGTGCATTCGCCAGCTCTACTCTGAACGGACAGAGGTTCATGTTTCTCAGCGTCCTGTTCCTCTCCATTCTCGCCTCGCCCACGCCTGCGAGCGCCCCGGCGCAGGAGCCGAGCCGCCAGTTCGATTTTTGGATTGGCGAATGGTCCGTGCAGAATCGGCACCTACAACCGGACGGTAGCTGGAAGAATGGAACGCGTACCCGCGCGCGCATCACGCCCGTATGCGGAGGCGCGGCGATCCTCGAGGAGTGGGCCGGCCCCCTCGGCCAGTCGTTCATGAACGGCTTCAGCCTGCGCGCCTGGAATCCGGACGCGGCGAGCTGGTCCCTGGTTCTCTTCTGGACCCCGACCGGCAACGGAGCCTTTGGTCAGCTCAGCGGCGAATTCCGACACGGCCGCGGTGAATTCTTCACGCCATCGAACGGCAAGAGCCTGACCCGCTACACCTTCTCGGATGCACTACCCGAGAGCGTTCGCTGGGACAGCGCTGCCAGCTCGGACGGTGGGCAGACCTGGCGCACGGACTGGATCATGGAATTTAGCCGCACGGCACCAGCGGCGACCACTACCCAGGATCAGCTGTTCGAGATCCCGTGGAATGCCGGCCAGGTGTCACCCCAGCCCGCGGCACGCGCCCTGGACTGGATGCTGGGAGACTGGGAAGGGGTGCAGGTCGACGAAAAGGGGCGCGAGCGTGAGGCACGCCTGAAGTGCGCTCTTCTGAACAAGGACTGCATGGTGCTCGACCTGCTTCAGACGCGCGAGGTGGGGGCCGAGGATTGGACCGAATCCTTGAATGTCCGCGCCTTCGAAGCAACAAGCGCGGCCTGGACCAGCTGGCGCGTTTCGACCGACGACACACGGCTGAGGCGGTCAACGGGCGTGAACGAAGATGGAGTCCTGCACTTCAAGGAGACGGGCCCGGAGGGGGTGAGCCGTGTCGAGTATCTGCTCCTGTCCGATGAAGAGCACCTGGTCATCGAGGAGGCGCGCATCGAAGCCGACGGAAGCCATACGGTCCTGCTCTCGACCTCCCTGGAGCGGAAGCGCTAGGAGGCTTACCCCTGGCGAGCGGCGGACCGAAGTCCCATCATCGGGCCTCGCGGCCAACAGGGAGCTCCCCACCCTTGGCAGCCAGGAATCAGCATGACACCCCGACTGCCCGACCGAGAAGAGTTTCGTCATGCCCTCGAGCTCGTCCTGGCGCGGGCCCAGACCTACCTGTCCGAGGTCGACGAACTGCCCGTGCGCCAGGCAGGCGCCGACGAAGCGGCGCACCATTTCCGTGGACCTCTTCCGGAGGTCGGCGATGGTGCCAGCGCGGCAATCCGCGAGCTGCTGGACCAGGGTTCACCTTCGGTGATCGCCAGCTCCGGACCACGCTTCTTTCATTTCGTGATCGGCGGGGTCACTCCGGCTGCCCTGGCGGCCGACTGGATGGCGTCCATCTTCGACCAGGTAGCCGGCGCCTGGGTCACGTCACCACTGGCCGTGCAGCTCGAGCTGACCAGCATCGAGTGGCTCAAGCAGCTGTTCGGCCTGGCGCCCGACTGCAGCGGAATCATGACCTCGGGCGCGATGATGGCAAACTTCACCGGCCTTACCGCGGCGCGTCAATGGTGGGGCATGCAGCATGACGTGGATATCGCCACCGACGGCTTCGCGGGCCTACCCAAGGTCCCCGTGTTCTCGAGTGGCTACCTGCATGCGAGCTCGATCAAGGCTCTCGCCATGCTGGGCATCGGGCGCGCACAAGCGCAGCTGCTGCAAGTTGATGCCGTCGGGCGGCTCGACCTCGACGCTCTCGAGGAAGCCCTGCGCGCACTCGACGGCGCGCCCGCAATCCTGATCGCGAATGCCGGTGAGGTGAATGCGGGCGACTTCGATCCGTTGCCTGAGATGGCGGACCTGGCGCAACGATATGGTGCCTGGCTGCACGTGGACGGAGCCTTCGGTCTGTTTGCTGCGGTTAGCCCGCGCAGTGCTCATCTCGTGCGGGGTATCGAGCGCGCCGACTCGGTAACAGTGGACGGCCACAAGTGGCTGAACGTGCCCTACGACTGTGGCTTCTCATTCGTGCGCGACGCCACGCTCCTGGCCCGACCGCTGACCCTGCGAGCGGACTACCTTCCGGATCCTGAGGGTAAGGACGCGCCCCTCAGCAACCGCGCTCCCGAGAGCTCTCGTCGTGCGCGCTCGCTCACCGTATGGGCCACCCTGCGCGCCTATGGACGAGCCGGGGTGCGGACCCAGGTTGAGCGGCACCTGGACCTGGCCCAGCGCATGGCACAGGCCGTCGACCGTTCGGCCATACTCGAACGCCTGGCCGAGGTGCCCCTCAACATCGTGTGTTTCCGCTGCAATCCGGGCGGCCTCGACGAGCCCGCACTCGATGCGCTGAACTCGCGCCTGGGCGCGGCGCTGATCGAGGACGGAAGGGTTTTCGCGGGCCTCACGCGCTACGGCGGACGGGTCGCCCTGCGACCCGCGATCGTCAACTGGCGAACGCGGCCAGAGGATATCGACCTCTTGATCGAAGTGCTGCAGGAGCTTGCGGCGAGCTTGATCGAGGAGTATCAGCGCTCGGGGAGCGAGGCACCGTGAGCCCTGGAGAGCGACGCCTGGCGAAAGGACTGAGACGCGACGGGGGCGTCACCCGATGTTCGTGGCCGGGAGAACACGAGGACTATCGGCGCTATCACGACCGGGAGTGGGGCAGACCGGTTCAGAAGGACGAGCGTCTGTTCGAGAAGATCTGCCTCGAGGGTTTCCAGGCCGGGCTCAGCTGGCTCACGATCCTGCGCAAGCGCGAGTCTTTCCGCAGGGCATTCGCGGACTTCGACATGGCCGCCGTCGCGCGCTTCAACAGCCGCAGCGTCGAGCGCCTGCTGCGGGATGCATCGATCGTGCGCCATCGCGGGAAGATCGAGTCGACGCTCAACAACGCCCGCAGGGCCCTCGAACTGGCCGAGGAATTCGGTTCCCTGGGAGCCTACTTCTGGCAGTTCGAGCCGCCCACAGCGGAGCGTCCGCGCAAGCTGACCCATGGGGCCCTGATGAAGATGGCGAAGACTCCGACCTCAACGGCCCTGAGCAAGGACCTGCGTCGCCGGGGTTGGAGTTTCGTCGGCCCAACGACTTCTTACGCGTTCATGCAGGCGCTCGGCCTGGTCAATGATCACCTCGAGGGCTGCGACATGCGCGCGGGCGTTGAAAAGGCCCGCGCCCGGTTCCGTCGGCCGCGCTAGTCCACTCGACGCTCCTCGCGCCGGACTTCAGCCAGGCGTCCGCTTGGAGCGGTCCACGCGCCGCATGGCACGCTCGTGGAATGCGCGCTCGGTCGCGTCGACGGGGACAATTCGCTCCAGCGCGCTCCTGGCGGCAGCGCCGCCAAGCTCGCCCAGGGCTTCCAGGGCAAGTCGACGCTCGTCGCTCGTACCCGAGGTCACGATCTGTTCGAGGCGCGGCACCGCGGCGGGATCCCCGCACAGGCCGAGTGCACGCACGGACTCCTGCCGAACCCTGGGGCGCCCATCCTTCAGGAAGCTGCTGTACTTCGAGTCCGGGGTGAATAGCCCCAGGCGTCCCAGTGCCCGCACCGCGTTTCCAACGACCAGGGGCTGATCCACCTCGAGCATCCGCTCGAGGCTAGCAACCTCTGTCAGGCCCGCGGCGCGCGCAAAGGCCACGACCTCCCGCGATTCCTTGTCATCGCGCGGGTCGAGTGGGGGCAGATCCAGGACCATAGCCTGCATTGGCCCGTCCACAGGCTCCCGAGGATCTGACGGCGAAGTCGGTTCGGAAGCCTCGCCGGGGACCGCGCCGCCCTCAGATGGGAGGACAGACGGACCCGAGCGGCTCCAAATTATCGCAACCGTCGCCAGGGCGAGCGCAATGCCTAGCAACACACTCGCCCCGCGGGGTTCGATCATCGTTCGAGCATGAGGCGCATCTGGCCCTGTTTCTGGCCATCGATGAAGCACTTGAGCAGGACCTTGTTGGCCGTTGCTCGGATCTGGCCGGATGCAATACCCGCCTGAATCGATGCCCGTAGCTCCGCGCGGCTGAAGCGCATGTTGAGCTTCGGAAGGCTGCCGGGAACGATCGCATCGTCCCCGTCCCAGGTCGGATCCACCATGACCGGGTTTCCACCCGGGACCTGAATCGAGATCACGTGGCTTTCGGTCGGCAGCACGAGGTCCAGGTTGGTGCCCTTCAGAACCCCATAGCAATACGGCAGCGTACCGGTCAATGAGAGCACGGTCGGAGCGAAGCGGAACGCGATGTTTTCGACGAAGACCGCGATCTCGCTCGTAGCCACGTGGTCGGCGCTGTCGAATACCGATGCCGTGATGGTCATCCCGCCATCCAGGCGTTCGTGGGTGTCATACTCGAACAACAGGGGGGAGGTGGTCGACGTGGCGACCAGAACCCCATCCAGCAAGAGGTCGATATGGTCCAGGTTTGCGTCGATCCCGGTCACGACAATCGTGATGGTGTCCATGACACAGGCGCCGTGCGCCGGGAAGGTCAACGGAGTTGCCGGCGCCGTGTTGTCGATGGTCACCGTGAACTGGACGACCGTCTCATTGCCAGCATCATCATGGGCCCTGGCCTCGAGGAACAGCAGTCCGTCCGGCAGGAGAGTCGTGTCCTGCTCGCCAACCACAAAGGCGGTGCCCTGCGGAGTGACGAATTCCTCACTGGGGTCGACCGTGGGCGCCATACCCGCCACGAGCACCTCGACGTCAGTCAGGCCCGATCCGGCGTCGGAAAGTGACAGCTCGAGCGCCAAGGTGCCGCTCACGATATCGCCTGCCATGACCGAGTCGAAGGTCAGCGCGGGAGCTGTGTTGTCGACCAGGATGCTTACCTCGTCGCTCCCGATGTTGCCCTTTCCATCGGCGGCTATCGCCGTGAAGTCATGGAAACCGTCCGCAATGGTGGCGCTGTCGAAGACAGTCTCGTAAGGCCCGATGATGACCTGTGAGACCGTATTGCCGTCAACCTGGAAGGTCACGCTGGCAACGTCCGTTCCGGGAAGAACGTCCTGCGCAGTCGCGTTCAGGTCGAGGGTGCCGCGCACGGGGATCGCGGGATCGAGTGAGGTGATCTGGACGTTCGGGCCAATCGTGTCCAGCAAGACCGTATTCAGGGCGGAACTGACCCGACCCACCGCATCGGTCGCGGTGACTTGAATCTGGTTGAATCCCTCGGCCAGGTCGAAGGTGCCCGTCAGGACGCCGCCACCGGGGGGCAGACTGGTCGCCATCCCGGCCACGTTCGTGGTGATCGTGGTCGCGGTCAGATCGTCGATCGTGGCCGTGACCGGCACCGTCGTCAACTCCGTGCCGAAGCAGTCCCCGTCAGCGGGGTTGTCCACGGTCACGAGGGGCGCCGTGAGGTCGAGGGTAAGCGGGAACACGAGCGTTCCGACGTTTCCAGCCTCATCGGTTGCGGTGACGGTAATGTTGTTGAGGCCTTCGATGAGGACCACGTCGCCGACGACGATCCCTCCGCCGCGCCCGAGGGCATCGACATTCGCCCCGAAGGTGATGTCGGTGGCGGTGGCGTCGTCAATCTGCAGGGTCAGCGTTGCGGGACTCACCGCCAGGATCGAGCCCGACGCGGGTGAGACCAGGGTGATCGCCGGATCGATCGTGTCGCGAATGACCGTTACGGCGGTACCGCCCACATTTCCAGCCGCATCTTCGGCAGAGACAACCAGAATGTTGTCGCCCTCCACGTCCAGGGGCACGAGGCCAGATACGTTGCCGCCGCCCTCGGGGAGAGATTCCGAAATACCAGCGGGAGTCGAAGTCACGACGGTCGAAGAGTCGTCGACGACCGTGGCGTCCAGCGTGATACTCGTTGTTCCAAAGACGTCGTCATCCGCCGGCGCGGTGATCGTCACAACAGGTGCCGTCTCGTCCGGCGTACAGACGTCGCCAGAGAAGACGAAGACCTTGACGCTGCCCGAGTTCGTGGCCGTATTGTCGTCGAAGAAGCCGCCGACCATGAAATCGTCGCATAGATCGCCATTCACATCGCCCAGCCCGGCGACAGCGGAACCGATCCGGTCGCCCGGATCGCCGTCAAAGGTGAAGATGACCGAAGCGTCGTCCCCGGAGTAGATGGTCGCACTACCGGCGGCGCCGCCATTGCGGTCGTCGGTAGGGGCACCGATTAGCAAGTCCTGGACGCCGTCGTTGTTGGCGTCACCGATTCCCGCGACCCGGCTTCCGAATCCATCGCCTGCCGAGTTGCCCTGAAGAAGGTGGATCAACGAGCCGTCGGAACCCGAGTAGACGTAAACCAGCTCGGCATCCGGCGCCGCGGCCATGAAGTCGGGTGTCCCGTCATCATCGACGTCACCGGCGCTGCCAACGATGTGCAGGGCGCCGTCAAGGACGGTGCCGTCGTAGACGTACATGACAGAGGCGTCGATACCCGAGAACACGTGCACCCGGCCACCAAGGTTGACGACGCTTCCAGCACCGCGCGACCCGACCGCGAAATCGGCGTGACCATCATTGTTCAGATCGCCGAGCCCCGCGACACTTGCGCCGAATGCGTCCAGGCCTGCGTCGCCAGGAATATCGTAGATGATCGAGCCGTCGAGTCCGGAGAAGATGACAGCGCTGCCCGAGTCCAGCCCGTTGTCATCGTCCGTCGCGCCCACGATCAGATCATCGAAACCGTCGAGGTTGACGTCCCCGGCTCCATCGACCGAGCGACCCATCAAACCCTGGATCGTGTCGCCCTCGAAGACGTAGAGAACGGACCCGTCCGCACCGGAGAAAACGGTTGCGGAGCCCGCACGGTTGATCCCGTTGGGCCCGTCGAAAATAGCGCCGCAGATGATGTCCGGAACATTGTCACCGTTCACGTCGCCCGCACCCCGCACTTCGTTTCCGAAGAAGGCACCCTGGCTGGGCCCGTCGAAAGTGTAGATCGGGGTGCCGGTCGCACCCGAGAACACCATCGCCGCGCCAGCGTTGGTCACGCCGGAGGGATCCTCGCGCTGGATACCGACGACCACGTCACCGCGCCCGTCACCGTCGATGTCACCGATTCCATCGCAGGAGGCACCGAGCAGGTCACCCTGTGAATTCCCGTCGATCTCGTAGAGCAGCTCGAACTCCCAGATGGGGTCCTGGGCCATGGCCTGCGCCGGGAGGGCGAAGGAGAGAAAACCGAGGGCGAGCGTGCTTATCCCCAGCGAGCGCGGAATACGTAGATCCATGGCAATCAAAAATCGGGTGGTTACCCGGACCACCTACCACTTAAATAAATTAGGGGAGGCCAGACCGGCGAACAGGCAACGGATGATCAACGCGGATTATGTCCGAAGTCCCGGGTGGTGGGGCGGACCCGGAACAGGATCGGATGGATTGCCCCTAAGGCCTTGGCACAGCCTGCTTTCCGAGCGTCTCGCATACTCGTCAGGGGGGCGGCGCGTTTTGCGACTTCCTGCCAGGTCGACCCGTCGTGCCGCCCACCGGATCTGGTCCGGCACGATATCGCGACGGACCCGCTCAGCCATCATCTGGGCTCCGTCGAGCCCTGCCAGCCTTGGCGACTCCGGCGCTCGACTGCCGTCGCCGGCCATGTGCCGGGTCGTCTATTGGTGCGACGCCCGGGAGGCCCCTCGAATCGCGTCGCCCATCCGTGCGGCAATGCACTTCATGGCGTTGCACCTCCGCCATCAACTGCCCGGATTCGAGACTCCGGCTGAAGGACCACCGACCGCCTTCCAGGACGTCGGCTCGTCCGCCCCCAGAGCCCGGCGCCCTTGACGGGTGGCGCCCAGGGCCGGGCGCCCGCCAAACATCGGAGAGGGTCTACGGAACCGGGCGGCCTCGCACTTGCGAGGCCGCCCGAGGTCATCGGCTCAGTCGCCGCTGCACTGACACGCTCACTTGCGCTTCTTGTTGACCTTGATCAGATCAGTCCCGATAACGCGGCCGTCGACGACCAGTGCAACTTCGACCTTGCGAAGGCCTGGATCGATCATCCCGGCCACTATTCCGGCGCTGATCGCGGAGGCGAGCGATCCGCGCTCGAACCTGATCTTCAGATTGGCATTGTCGCCGTCGACAGAGACGTTGTCGTCGCCAGTCCAGCCGGTCAGGGCCGGAATCGGGCTCGCACCGGCGACATGCAGCTCGATCTGGTAGTCCTCGGTGGGCAGCAGATCGGCAACGTTCGGGCCCTTGAGCATCGCCTGAACGTGCTTGTTTGCTCGACCGAGCGAGACACTCTGCGGGGTCAACTTGAACTCGATGTTGTCGACTGTGATGTCGGCTGAACAGTTGGAGACGTTGCCCGCGGAGTCATACGCGATTGCCGTGACCGTCGCGCTGCCGTCCAGGATGGTGGTCGTGTCGAAGGACACGATCAGCGGAGCCGTCGTGGAAGTGCCAACCAGAACGTTGTCGATATAGATCTCGATCAGGGCCAGGTTGGCGTCGACTCCATCCGCGACCACGTCGATCGTTCCGGCCACAGAAGCACCGTCGCTGGGCGACGCCAGGAATTTCTGGGGCGCCGTATTGTCAATATTGACGCTGATCTGCGTTGTCGTGACGTTTCCGGCCGCATCCGTCGCTGTCGCCTCCAGCACCAGCAATCCGTCCGGGAGCGGGATCGTATCCTGGGCCCCGCTCAGGAGTGCTGACATCTGCGGGATCGCGAACTGTACGGATGGATCCAGCGTCAGTGTCTGGCCGCCGGCCCGTACCGTGACCTCGATCAGGCCCGCGCCAGCGTCTGATGATGTGACCTCGACCGGGATGGTGCCCATGACGAAGTCTCCGTCAACGGGTGAGGTGAAGGCCACGGCTGGCGCAAGGTTGTCGACCGTGACGGTTACGTCGGACTGGGACGTGTTGCCCTTGCCGTCGGTTGCCAGGACGCTGAATGTGTGCGGGCCATCCGTGAGGAGGGTCGTATCGTAGACCGTCTCATAGGGCCCGACCGCAAGGATGATGATCGAATTGCCATCCACGGAGAACTCGACCGAAGCCACCCCCGTACCCGGCAGGACATCCGCGACAATTGCCCCGAGATCCACATCGCCGACGACCGGGATCAGTGGATCGAGCGAATCGAGGGTCGCAGCGGGACCTGTTGTATCCAGGAGTACCGACACAGCCGCGGTGCTCGTACGTGCAGTGGCATCGGTCGCCGCCACGGTCAACTCATTGAGGCCTTCGACCAGGGTCACCGTTCCGGCCAGGACGCCGCCGCCCGCAGGTAGGCTGGGAGCCATACCAGCACTGTTTGACACGATCGTGGTGGCGCTCAGATCGTCCACCGTCGCAGTCACGACCACCAACTCTTCACCGACGCCAAAACATTCGGCATCCGCGGGACCGTCGATGGTCACCAGGGGGGCGGTCAGATCGAGCATGAGGGTCACATCGAGCGAGGTCTGGTTACCCGCTTCGTCCACCGCGTTCACGGTGATCGTGTTCTGACCCTCGACAAGATCGACGCTTCCGGCGAGCGTTCCGCCGCCACGCGGAGCCGCAAGGACGTTTGCTCCAAAGGTCACGTCGGTTGCCGTCGCATCGTCCACCTGCAGGGTGATGACCGCTGGAGTCGAGCCTAGCACCGTGCCGGCGAGCGGCGAGGTGAGCGTGATGGACGGCGCGATCGTGTCGCGCAAGACGGTTACAGCAGTGCCTCCGATGTTTCCGGCAGCGTCAACTGCGGAAACGACAAGGTCGTTGTCGCCTTCGTCCAGAAGGTCAATGACGACACTCAGGCTTCCGCCGCCGGCGGGGAAGCTCTCCGTCGTCGTGGCGGGTGTGGTCGTCGCGTCGCTCGGAGAGTCATCGACGACTGAAGCTTCCAGCAGAACGCTCAGCGCCCCGACCACCAGACCTGCCGCGGGCGCGGTGATGGTCACGACAGGCGCCGTCACGTCGAGAGCGCACTGGGTCCCGGAGAGTACGAGGATCTTCGCACTGCCCGAGTTGGTGAATATGTTGTCGTCGAAGAAGGCCCCGACGATGAAGTCGTCACAGGCATCTCCATTCACGTTACCCAGACCGCCGACGCCTGACCCGAGCTGGTCACCCGGATCCCCGTCCAGGGTCAACAGCACCGAGCCGTCGGCCCCCGAGTAGACCGTCACGCTGCCCGCGGCCGGGCCGTTGCGGTCGTCAGCGGGCGCGGCAATGATGACGTCCGCGCTTCCATCGTGATCCACGTCTCCGATTCCGGCCAGGCGGCTGCCGAAGCCATCGCCAGCCGAGTTGCCCGAAAAGCTATACAGTGCCGTGCCGTCCGCACCGGAGTAGACCGCCGCAACGTCAGCGCCGGGTGAGCCGACGAGATAGTCGGGAGTCGAGTCGCCATTGACATCGCCCGCGGAGTTGACCATGTGCATGATCGCGTTCGCCGTGGCGCCGTTGTGAGTGAACAACACCGCGCCGGTCTGGCCGGAGAACACGCGCACCTGTCCGGTCTTTAGCAGGCCGATACTCGCGTTCCGGGCGCCGGCCGCGAAGTCGTCGAATCCATCGCCGTCGAGGTCGCCGAGCCCCGCCACACTGGCGCCCATCGAGTCGAAGGCAGCGTCGCCCAGAATGTCATACAGCAACGATCCGTCCGCACCGGAGAAGACCCTGATGCTCCCGGAATCGGTCCCGTTTCGATCGTCGGTGACACCCACGATCAGATCAGCGTGCCCATCTCCATTGACGTCGCCGGCGCCATCGACGGCCCGCCCCATCAGGCCCTGAATCTCCGTTCCCTCGAACAGATGCAGTACCGAACCGTCCGCGCCGGAGAAGACCGTCGCGGAGCCGCTCCGGTTGAGTCCGCCGCGGTCATCGAAGATTGCACCGACGATGATGTCCGGCGTTCCGTCGTCGTTCACATCTCCCGCACCGCGCACGTCGTTGCCGAAGAATCCGCCCTGGGTAATGCCCTCGAAGGTGTAGAGCACCACTCCATCGACGCCGGAGAAGACGCGTGCCGTTCCGGCATTCGCGATTCCGCTGGGATCCTCCCGCTGGATTCCGACCACAAAGTCACCAACACCATCTCCATTGACGTCGCCGACACCCGCCGTCGATGCCCCGAGGAGATCACCCTGGGAGTCGCCGTTGATCTCGTAGAGGATTTCGAAATCGAGTAGCGGCGCCTGGGCCGATGCTGTGCCGCCAGCGGCGGCCGAGAGGGCGAGAAGCGCAAACTTGCCGGCTACTGCCGAGCGTTGGGGTCGAATATTCATGCCAATAAAACGCGAGAGGGGGGGGGCTGCCGAAAACGGCTGGGCTGGGTCCACAGACACAGCCACGATTCCTAAACCTACCCCTCCACGGTAAATGTGGGAAAAAAAGGGTATCTTGGCGCCCACTTGGCCAACCAGCGGCCCTCCAGGCCCATTGGAGGCCGAAAAATGGACCCGAGCCGAACGCGCCTGGGGGGTTTCCTTAGCGCGGCGGGTCAGCCTCAGGCCCGGCTAGCGAACCGGTCCACGGGACGTCCGATCCCATTGGATCCAACCACCGTCGGAGCCTAGCTCAATTCCCAAAGTTGGGAATTGAGGTCCACTCCAGCGCCCGCGCGCGTTGGGATGGGCCCAGAATCCTCCCGCCGAGGATGCGCAAAAAGTCCGCACGCCGCTCCGACCGAAGAGCTCGGGCCACGCGAGCAGGCGCCAACCGCCGGGGTTCTCACCGTCGTCGCCCGGGCGAGCGATCGCGAAGCAAAAGCCGTGGAAGCGAAGCAACTCCCCGTCTTCCGTCAGGACGCCATCCTGGAAACGACGGCGCAAGCTGGGAGACGAATCCATCAGGTCCCCGAGATTGGAATGATCCAGGTCGAGGGCGGCGAGTCGCACGAGGGTATCGCGGGCGTCTATCTCGTTGGATCGAACGACGAATTCGCGCAAGCGAGGCAATGACGTCAAGACCACCAGGGTGACGATGGACCCGATCATCAAGTAATCCGGTAGCCTGCCCAAACGGCGCGTGAATCGGCCAATCCAAGCCAGTCCGCCCTGCCCAGCATCGGTGTCCTCGGTTCTGCGAGCATGGGCCTCGCGCTCCTTGAATCCCTGTTCCCCGGGCGCGACGATTTCGGCGGCAGGTGTGCTCATGCTTCAATCCGACTGACGCACGCGATTCTGCATCTCGCTCTGCTACGCTTCAACCGAATGGTCGAGCCTTCTGTCGAGGAATTGCCGAGAGAACTCGCGCGCGCTGCGCGCGCCGTGGCCGCGCGCCTCGCGAAAACGGGGATTCGCGCCTGGATCGTGGGCGGTGCCGTGCGCGACCTGATGCTCGGCCGAGACGTACACGATGTCGATATGGTCTCTGCCGCACTGCCCGAGCAAATCGAGCAGGCGTTCGAGAGGACGATCTCGGTGGGGCGCTCGTTCGGGACCGTAGTCCTTCCGATGGACGGATGCGAGGTCCAGATGGCGGCCTTCCGCGCCGAATCCGGATACAGCGACCGGCGCCGCCCGGATCAGGTGCGCCTGGGAGTGTCACTCGAAGAGGATGCGCAGCGCAGGGACTTCACTTGCAATGCCCTCTATCTGGACCCCCTGACGGACGAGCTACGGGACCCTGTCGATGGAAGGGTGGATCTCTCAGGGCGCATCCTGCGCACGGTGGGGGACCCGGCGTCCCGTTTTCGGGAAGATGGGCTCAGGCTGCTGCGCCTGGCGCGCTTCGAAGCGGGCCTGGAGCTGGGACCGGCAGAGGGCCTGCACGCTGCGGCCAGGGCCGAGCGTGACGCAATGATCGGGGTGAGCGCCGAACGCGTGCTGGCCGAACTCGGTCGCGTTTTCACGGGCCAGCACAGCCCGCGAGCCATGGAGATCCTGGACGAATGCGGACTCCTGGAGCGCATCCTGCCCGGAGATGGACTCGCCGGCACGGACCTCGAGCGACGCCATTCGGCCCACGGGAGACTCCCGGACCCGCCGGGCGTGAACCTGGGCCTGGCCCTCTGGCTCGAGGCGCAGCCGGATTCACCTGGTCAACGTGGCCTTGCCACGAGCCTCTCTCACGCTGCTCAATTGCGCACGTCGCGCGAGCTGACCGCGCGCCTGGCGGATCTGTGGCGCCTCAGGCGCACGGTATCCGAACTTGCGACGGGGGAGTCTCCGCGCTCCCAGCGCATCCTTGCGATGCGCGAGCCCGCGTGGACCGAGGCTCATCAGCTCGCGCGCGCCTGGCACCCTGAGCTATCGACGGAACTCGAGGGTCTGGAAGCTTGGCGCCTGGCCCTGTCCCCGGCGCAGATGAAACCAGCGGCCTGGATCACGTCGCGCGACCTGGCCGACGCCGGTCTGGTGCCCGGACCCGAGTGGGGAGAGATCCTTCGCACCGCGGAGCGCCATCAGCTAGACGGCGTCTGGGATTCCCGAGACCAGGCCCTGGCGTGGGTACGCGCGCGAGCGTCGGAATAGGCGGCAACCTGATCGCCGCCGCCCCGTCATCACGACGGCGGAAAGACCCGTCGCAGGGCGAATGAGATCGGATAGCCGCCCAGGATTATCAGGCCAACCCACATCCCATCCCACGAACCGTCCGGGGTCGCGAAACTGCGCTCGAGGGTGGCCACGCTCAGGGCGGCGCTGAAGATCAGCAAGCGGCGTAGGGCGCGCCCCATGTTCTCGCCAACCCTCTTCCGGTCCCAGGCCTCGCTCGAGATGGCCTCGCGCAGCAAGACGACGGCCCCGCCCAGGGAGAGGGATAGAGCCGCGAAGAAGCCGAGCGACGGACCGAATCGTGGGAGCAGCGAGACCGGTCCCAGGACCAGGCAGACGGCCGCTCCCCCCAGGTAGGCGCGCGGCCGCTGGCCGAGTGGGCGCGGATCCTCGTCATCTTCCAGGCGGCCCAGACGGGCGACGAAGAAGACGTATCCGAAGTAGAGCAGGGCGGGCCATGTGGCGGCCAGCTCGGGCGATGCACCGGATAGGTGACAGCCCGCGAGCCAGCCGAGGGACAGGTTGCCCGCGCGGCAGATTGCCAGCAGCAAGGGTCCTTGCACGGGACCGCGCAGCCCGAGGTCGTAGACGAGGGCCAGGACGGAGAGGCCGGCTGCCGGCCAGGCCAGCCCGGGCGAGACCGTGTAGGCGATCACCGGTCCGAGCACCAGGAGCAGGCCACCCAGCCGTAGCGCACGGCCCGCAGAGATCGCACCCGAGGGGATCGGCCGGTCGGGCCGCGTGATCCCATCGCCGCCGCGATCGGACCAGTCATTGAGGATCATGGCGCCGTGCACGATGCACAGGGACGTCAAGATCAGGCGCCAGGGGGCAGAGCTCCCGATCGGCCAGTGTCCGTGCCCGCCGAGCAGAATGCCTGCCGCGATGTCGGCCATGGCACTCGGCGCCAGGGACAGGCGCATCAAGCGTCCGTAGGCGCGGGCGAGTTGGAGGAGCTTGCTCACCTTGCAAACATCAGGTCATGAACCAGCGCACCACGTCGTTGTAGGTCACGTAGACCATCAGCGAGACGATCATCACCAGGCCCACGACCTGGCTGTATCCAAGTGTGCGCTCAGAGACGGGGGATCCCTTCAGCTTCTCGACCAGAAGGAAGAACAGATGGCCTCCGTCGAGCACCGGGATGGGCAATACGTTCAGGAAGGCCAGATTCATGCTCAGCAGGCACAGAAAGAAGAACAGCTTGGCCCAGCCTTCGGATGCCCAGCTGTGCGAGACCGCCGCGATGGTGATGATGCCTCCGATGTTCGTGGCGCTGACCTCACGGCTCGCAATGCCCTTGAGGGTCAGCCATGTATCGACCAGGAAGCGCCAGGAGGCCGTCGACCCGGCCACGATGGCCTCGCCGACATTGTCGATCTGGTAGATCGACCGCTCGAGGGGCAAGTCGAATCCGTAGTGCACCACCTCGAATGGTCGGGGCTCGATATTCAGCTCGATCACCGTCGAGTCGCCCCCGGTCGAGACCCGCAGGACGGATACGGCCAGGGGAGCGGTCGCAGGGCCCGGGGCGCCCACGAGCACCGGGATCTCACTCCATTCCTCGACCCGTGCTCCGTCGATATCGATGATCCGGTCGCCGTTCTGAATACCAGCCGCATCGGCCGCCGAACCGGGGCGCACCACGATCTGATTCGCCTCCTGGTCCTGGCTGATGAAGAGGTCATGCATCAATTCGACGGCACCCGCCTCGTCGAGTCCCGGCGCCACGAGTTCCATGCGGGTCCCGTCGCGCTCAACCACCATGGCGAGCTCGTCGCGCTCGATCAGCAGGGCGTCGAACAGGTCGCCAAAGCGCTCGATCGACTGCCCGTTGACGCTGATCAGGCGGTCCTCCTCGCGCAGGTCGAGCTGTTCCAGCGTTGCATTCCGGCGCATGTCGCGAACCAGGTTCGCTATGGGCTCGACCCCGATCTTGCGTGCGCCACCGTCGATCTTCTTGAAGCCCGGGGTCACCCGGACTTCGAGCTGTTCACCGGCCCGCTCGATCACCATATCGATAGGACCACGTGACCTGATGGCGTAGCCCAGCTGCTCGCGCAACGGCAACTTGTCACTCACGCCCTTCACGCCGAGCAGGATGTCGTCGTTGACCAGCCCACATTCGGCCGCGGGGCCTCCGGCTTCGACCACGAGGCGGCCCGCGAGGTCGCGCGCCGGCAGGATGCCGACCTGATACAGTCCGCGCGCCTCAGAATACTCGGCCTGCAGCTTTACCGTCTTCGAGGTGGTCGCGCCGGGCTCGATCAATTCGAGCACGGTCGGGCCAGTCCCACTCAGGGCCACCTCGGTCGGGATGTGGAGGAAATCGAAGACTGGTTTCCCGTTGATTGCGACGATGCGCGATCCGTCCGGTACACCCGCATGCCAGGCCGGTGTGCCCTCGAGCGTCGTGACGACCGGTGAGATGACCGGCACGCCCGCGAAGAAGACCAGCGGAAAGACCACCAGCCCGAAGACGACGTTCATCAACACGCCTCCGGAGTAGATGAAGAAGCGCTGGCCCACGCTCTTGCTTCGCAGATCGTCGCCGTACTTCGGATCCATGTGACTGGAGCCGCCCTCGCCCAGTTCCTCGCCCGCCATCTTGACGAAACCGCCCAGGGGCACAATGGCCACCTGATACATGGTCGCGCCACGGCGCCATCCGAACAGCCGCGGTCCAAAGCCCAGGCTGAATAGATCGACCCGTACACGACACAAGCGGGCCGCGATGAAGTGGCCCGCCTCGTGCACAAAGATCACCAGGCCGATCCCGAAGACCACCTGAAAGATGCGCCAAATTTGCTCGATCACACTATCCACCGATCCTGGCTTGAAAGGTCAGTCGTACTAGTAGGTCAAGAGGGGCTCAGCAACAGCTGAATCTCGTCCGCCGCCAACCGCCGGGCAGCCTGGTCGGCCTCCAGCAGCTGCTCGAAGCTCCCGTCGAGACCCGGGCGCTGATCCAGGACCCTACGGTTGACCCGGTAGATATCGTCAAACTGGATCTCAGACTTCAGGAACGCTGCCACAACCGTCTCGTCGCAGGCGTTGAGGACGCTGCCCGCGTCTGCGCCCTCGTCCACACAGCGGAAGCCGAGCTCGAGGGTGGGGAATCGCTCCAGATCGGGCTCTTCGAATGTGAGACCTGAGAAAGAAGAGACATCGAAGCCGGCCAGGGGGGCCGGGCGCCGCTCCGGGTGGTGCAGGGCGAAGTGGATGGGTCCACGCATGTCGGGTGGTCCCATCTGAGCAATGACAGATCCGTCGACGAACTCGACCATCGAGTGGACGACGGACTGCGGGTGGATGGTCACCGCGATGCGCTCCCGCTCGAGCCCGAACAGGTGGTGCAGCTCGATCACCTCGAGCGCCTTGTTCATGAGGGTCGCGGACCCCACGGTGATCCGCGGACCCATCTTCCAGGTCGGATGCTCGAGCGCCATGGCGGGCGTGGCACTGGACATCTCCTCGCGCGACATGCTTCGGAATGGACCACCGCTCGCTGTCAGGATCAGGCGCCGCACTTGCCCGAGCTGCTCACCGCGCAGGCACTGGAATATGGCGGAATGCTCCGAATCCACGGGCACGATCTCGCCCCCGAACTCGCGCGCCAGGTCCATCAGCCGCGCACCGGCCATGACCAGGGATTCCTTGTTGGCCAGTGCCAGGGTGCGTCCCCGTTCGAGAACGGCAACGGAGGCCTTCAGGCCGGTGCCTCCGACGATGCCATGCACACAGACCTCGAAGTTCGCTTCACGGACGAGCTCCAGGACGGCATCCGGGCCTTCGAAGAGCTTGATCTCGGGCGGTAGCTCCGGACGCAATGCCCGGGCAGCCTCCGGATCGGCCAGGGCGACAAATGCCGGACGAAACTCCAGGGCCTGCTGGAGCAGGGCGCGCCACGAGCCGTTCGCGGCCAGGCCCGCGACGGACAGAGCCGGATCGCGGCGCACCAGATCCAGAGTCTGGGTGCCGATCGAACCGGTACTACCAAGGATGAGAAGGGTCTTCTTCAATGGCGGAATACTGAGGCCCGGTGGGCGAGCCAGACGATTTGCCCTCGCCCGAGGGCGCCCTTGAGTTTAGGTTCGGTGGTGGCCCGTTGAAACCGCGGAGGGGAGCTTCGAAAATTGTGGGCATCGCTGGCTAGGTACTGCGCCCTGTGTGGCGCCGAGCTGATCCTCGCGCAGGTGGGGGGGCGGAGCCGCAAACGCTGCACGAGCTGCGACTTCATAATGTATCTGAACCCGGCCAGTGCATCCGCCGGAATCGTGCTCGACGACCTCGATCGAGTCCTGCTGATCCGGCGCGCTGTGGCCCCGTTCGAAGGGTCCTGGGCCCTGCCGGCAGGATACCAGGAGGTGGATGAAGACCCCCGCCAGACGGTGGTACGCGAGATTCTGGAGGAGACCGGGGTACGCGTGGAGGTGGTCGAATTGCTGGACGTTCTCTTCATTCCGGACGACCCCCGCAAACCTGCGAACGTCACCGTTTACCGGTGTCGACACGTCAGCGGCGACTTGAAGGCCGGCGACGACGCCCTCGAGGCCGCCTGGTTCGCCCTCGACAGCTTGCCCCCAAAGCTCGGATTCCACTCGAACGCCGAGCTCCTCGAGCGCGTACGCCAGGACCTCCAGGGACCGGGTTGAGCCCCCAAACGGGGCGCCGAGCCAGGGACCCCGAAACCAAGATGACCGGCGCTCCCCGCCAGGCGCTACACTCCGCCGAAAACGGAGCCCCCTGAGGAGACCAGATTGAGCCGTTCCAACACCCCGATCACTTACAAGGAAGCGGGCGTCGACATCGACGCCCAGGAAGCAGCCCTCTCCGGGGCGAAATCCGCCATCCGCTCGAGCTTCACTCCCGGCGTACTCGGCGACATCGGGCTCTTCGGAGGCCTGTTCGATCCGAGCCGGGTCGGCTTCGAGGATTCGATCCTCGTCGCCAGCGCCGATGGCGTGGGCACCAAGCTCGAGGTCGCCAAGATGGCCGGAGTGTACGGCACCGTCGGCCGTGACCTGGTACAGCACTGCATCGGCGACATTCTGGTCCAGGGCGCGCGACCTCTGTTCTTCATGGACTACGTCGGTACCGGCAAGCTTGAACCCGACGTGGTCAGCAAGCTGATCACGGGCTGTGCGGAGGCCTGCCGCGACAACGGGCTAGCTCTGCTGGGCGGCGAGACCGCGGAGATGCCGGGGCTGTACGCCCAGGGCGACTTCGACCTGGTCGGCTTCATCGTAGGCGCGGTCAAGCGCGAGCACCTGATCGATGCCAGCAAGGTTCGGCCTGGCCAGAGGCTGCTGGGCCTGGGCTCGTCGGGCTTGCACACCAATGGTTACTCGCTGGCGCGCAAGATCTTCTTCGAGCGCGCGGAATACAATGTCGACACGCGTCCGGATGAACTCGGCGGAAAGAGTGTGGCCGAGGCCCTTCTGGCACCCCATCGCAGCTATCTGGACGTGCTCTGGCCCCTGGTCGAGTCCTGCAAGCTCGCGGCCATGGCACACATCACTGGTGGCGGACTGATCGACAACGTCGCGCGGGTGCTGGGTGACTGCGATGCCGTGATCGACCTCGAGAGTTGGGAGCGGCCGGCCCTGTTCAGAACCCTGTGCGAGATCGGTCAACTCGAGAGGGATGAAGCCCACCGGGCCTTCAACATGGGCATCGGGATGGTGCTGGTCGTCGACGCCGAGGACGTATCGGAGGTCCGACGTCATCTGGAGTCCGTCGATGAACCGGTCTTCGATCTCGGTGAGGTCGTCGCCGGCGAAGGCCGCGTGAGATGGAAGTCGTGAACCGGTCCAGGGCGCTCTGGCTCGCAGGCTTGCTGAGCATGCTGGCAGTTGCAGCGCCTGGAGCGGCCTCGGGGGCGACCATACGCGGACCAGGATCGGCGGGATATTTTGCCCGACAGGAAGCGGCGAATTCGGGAGGTACGATCGCGGATCTGCTCGACCGACTGCGGACAGTAAACGAACAGGAACTGGGTCCCGTGCTGGTCACGGCCTACGATGCATTTCGGGTCGAAACGAGCGAGCTGCGCTTGCCCCAGGCCGAGTCCCTCGCACTCGCAATGCACGACCGAGCGCGGGCCGGATGGAGCGCCCTCAGCCTCGCGCTCCTGTCGACTCGGATGGGAAACTACGCCCAGGCCAACCGCGTGTTGATGGAGCAACTGGAGCGCACCGAGGCGAGGGCCCAGAGAGCTGAGCTACTGGAACGGAGCGCCATCGCGGCGGCCGGGGCTGGCCATCGGGAGCGCTCGCTGGACCTCCTGGGCCGGGCCCTGGTGCTCGGAGGCCGGGATGCCCAGCAGATGCTCGGTCGCGATGCGCTGGCGCATGGGGACCATGGGAGGGCCCGTGATCTGTTCTCGGCTCTGCTTCCGCCCGTCACCGCCGGAAGGGCGCCCTACGAAGCCGGTGAAGTGCCTGCCTGGGCTCTTCGTGGATGGGGGCTTGCCTTGTTGGGCCCACCAGCCGACCCTGTACCGCCCACCACCGGGAATACGCGCTGAGATAACCGACCATCAGCCTCGCAACCGCACCCTCAACCGTGACTAGTACTGGCATGCTCAATCGCAAGCTGACCTTCCTCGCCATCCTGACGCTGACCGCCCCGCTCCTGACCGCCGGGACCCAGGAACGACAATTCAAGGACTCCGATCTCAAGAAGTTTGCCGCAAAGCTCTCGGACTACATCGAGGCCAAGCAGCAGAACAAAGGCCTCGTCAAGGCTGAAGAGGCCATCGGAGTCGAGCTCGCCAAGCTCACGAAGAAACTCAAGGGCGCCGACCCGCTCTCGTCCGCGACGGACCTTGGACAGGCCCTCTGGCTCTCCCACGACTACGCCAAGGCGCGCACCAAGAAGGGGAAGGTCACCGACGAGAACTTCGAGTCCAGCTTCTTCGGCGACGATGGGTTGGATTACGCGATCTGGGCACCGAAGGGATACAAGCCCAAGTCAGAGGCCTATCCCCTGATCATCACAATTCCCGACGATGATCCGGAGATGTCGCCCAGCCAGCACATCATGCAAAACTGGCTGGAGAGCGACGTGCGCGACAATGCCATCCTCGTGGCGCCCACCATGCCCGAGGACCTTGAGAGCTGGACGACGCCGGGTAGCCCGGGCGCCGCGGGCGGCGTCGCCTACGTGCTGACGACTCTGAAGGCCGTCGCCGAACGCTATGCGGTCGATCCGGACCGGGTCTACCTCTCGGGTCGAGGCGCCGGCGCGGCCGCCGCCCTCAAGATCGCTTCCTATTTCCCGGACCGCTTCGCGGGCGTCATCGGTCGCTCGGGCGACGCGTCCGAGATCGCATATCAGAACATGCGCAACCTGCCGACCTACTTCGCCGGGTCCGGGAGCTTTGCAACGGCATACCAGGAGCAGGTCAAGGGTGCGGGGTACGACAACTGCACGATCGAGATGGAGGGCAAGGAGCTCGACATCTGGGCCTGGATCCAGGAACACCGGCGCGCGGCAAGTCCGGACGAGGTCACACTCGTACCCGGTGCCCCCTTTCCGGTGCGCGCCTACTGGCTAAGTGTCCGGCCGTCGACGGAGACGGACGCGAAGCTCGATGCTCGGATCGATCGGGATACGAATACGATCCACATCGATTCGGAAGGCATCAGCGACGTCACCCTCTATCTGAACGACACGCTCGTCAATCTGGACGAGCCGGTCACGGTCATCTGCAACGGTGCGGAGACTGTCGAGAGCATCCCGCGTAGCCTCAAGTTGACCCTGAATCTGATCTTCAATGCGGTCAGCGATTCGGGCCGGGTCTTCGTCGCCGTGCAGTCCTACAGCATCCCCGAGCGCACCAAGGGCGACTGAGCGCCCCGGGGCCCCGCAGCGAATCAGAATCGAATGCAACGCTCCACCTTCGTCCTGGCGATCGCCGCCGCGGCGGGGGCAGGAACGATGACAGTCGAGCTGGCCGCGGTGCGCTTGATCGCCCCGTGGTTCGGCACGAGCAGCGGGGTATGGACGAACGTCATCGGCGTCATCCTTCTGGCCCTGGCGCTCGGTTACCTGCTGGGGGCTCGACTCTCGCGGCGCGCGAATCCGATGCGCCATCTGGGACTGGCCCTGCTCTGCAGCGCCGCGTTGACCGCCTGGCTTCCATCGCTTGCCCCGCCGGTAGCGGAGTTCTTCGTACCACCCGGCCTGGCCCTGGACGAGATCGCCTCGCTCATGACGTGGGGTAGCCTGGCGGCCTCGATCGTGCTCTTCCTGCCGGCCGCCCTCGCTCTGGGCTGCGTGGGTCCGCTTGCGGTCGAGACCTTGCAGAAGCTTCGCGGTGGCCATGCAGGGGATGCCGGTGGACGGGTGCTCTGTTTCTCGACCCTCGGAAGTCTCGCCGGAACATTCGGTACGACCCACCTCCTCCTGCCGCAGGTCGGACTGACACGCACCTTCCTGGGCGCAGCCGTTTTGCTCGCCCTGACCGGCCTGGCCGCGCTTCGGGGTACGACGCGGGACGGTGCGCCCGGTTCCTCCGAAGATTCCCCCCCGGATCGGCGGCCCGGCCGCACGATCGGCGGAAGCGCAGCGGGCATTGTCGTCGTAGGCCTGTGCTTCTCGCGCTTCGAAATGCCGAGTCCACCGGAGGGTGCAAGCTTGCTCGAGGAGCGCCAGTCGGCCTATCAATCCATCCGCATCTTCGAGCAAGGAGAAGGCCCGACACGCCTGCGGCGCCTGGTCGTGAATGAGAGCGTCGACTCCTTCCAATCCGTCTGGAGCCCCCAGCCCGGACTGCTACCGCCCGGCTACTACTACAACCTCTTCGCCTTGCCGCCGTGGTGGTCCGCGGCCCAGGGCGACTGGCGTCTTCTGACCCTGGGACTGGGGGCCGGATCAACCGTGCGTGTGATGGAGGGAGCCATGCCCGGCGAAGCGCAGCTGGTGTCGGTCGGAGTCGAGATCGATCCGGCCGTGGCTGACCTCGGGCGAGCCTACTTCGACCTGCAGGGCGGAACTCCCGAGCGAACCGTCCTCACCGAGGTCGATGCTCGTGCGGCCCTGGCCCTCGACCTCGAACCCTTCGATCAGATCGTGCTCGATGCCTTTGCCAATAACATGGAGGTGCCGGCCCATCTTTCGACGACGGAGTTCTTCCGGGAACTGCGTGACGCGCTCACGCCCGAGGGCTGGCTCGTGATCAATGCCGCCGGCTTCGGGCTCGAAGATCCGGTTGTCAGTGCCCTGGCCGAGACCCTGGCCCTGGCCTGGGAGCGGGACGTGCTCGTCGTGCGCGTTCCCTTCGCTCGCAACTGCGTGCTGTTCGCACGCCCGGCCGGTGATCTGCCACGTCCGAGCACATCCACCTGGCGCTTGGCAACCGACCTCGAGCACGCAGCCCCTGTTTCCGCTCTGCTAGCAATGCTCGAACTTCCTGGAGCCTGGCGACTGGTCTCGGGCAAGCCAGTGCCCGGGCGGGTGACGCTGACGGACGATCTCAACCCGATCGACCGACTGCAACACGAGTCCATCCGCGTGGGGCGCAGGGCATGGATCGACGAACTCTAGTGCGCTGGCCCTTCATTGGGGTCGTCAGGAGAGCCTTGCGGCTTGCGGCCTGCCTGTCGGTCGCCGCCTCGGTCGCGCCTGTCGCGCGGGGCCAGGGCCTGTTCGACCAGCTGCAGGAGCTGCAAGCCGCGGGTGAGATTTCCCGAGCGTTGGAAGTCGCAAACGCCTGCGACGAACCTCTTCAACGTGCCCAGGCGCGCCTCTTTGTACTGCACCACGCCGGCGACCTCGCAGGAGCCTTGACCGCCGGACTCGATGGCTTGCGCGCTGCTCCGGAAGACATGTGGCTGCTGGAGCGCTCGACAACCCTGGCCCTCGATCTGGGTGCAACCGAGCTGGCGCTGGAGTTGCTTCCGCGCTTCGAGGCCCAGGTGGGGGACCTGGGACAGGACGGAACATGGAGCGCGCAAGCGGCGGATCTGCGCTCGCGTACGGACGCGCGCACCATTCAAATTGACCGGGTCCGGCGCTCCCTTACGCGTGCCAGGACCGTCGCGGCCCTGGCCGGACTGATGGCTCTGGCCTGTCTGGTGTGGGCCTGTTCGCCGCGGGGCGCACGAGCTAGCCAAGAGGCCCCATCCTCAGGAGCGCACGCGCTCGACCCGTAGTCGATCCCGGTCGTCAAATACCAGTCGCGTGGCACCCAGAACGGCAGCGATGGTCCCCAGGGTCACCCCACCGGCGATTATGAAAAGAACGAAGACCTGGTAGCGGGCGGCGGCTGCGGGATCCGCTCCCGAGAGGATCTGACCCGTCATCATCCCCGGGATCGAAACGATCCCGGCTGCGACCATGCTGTTCATGATCGGGATCATGCCCGTGCGCGCAGCACGCCGCACGACCGCCCTGGTGGCCTCGCGACGCGTCGCTCCGTGGGCAAGCAGGAGCTCGACCTGATCGCGCTCCTGAACATATCCGGAGAGGGTCGTCTCGAGCCCCAGGGCGATGCCATTCAGCGTGTTTCCCAGCACCAGACCGAGCAACGGAATCGCGTAGCGCGGCGTGTACCAGGGATCTACTCGCAGCACGACCACGAGGCCGTACAGGCTGACCGACATGGAAGTCCAGAGCATGACGCCCATGCTCAGGCGCCACTGACCGGCGACCCGGTGCGATGTGCGGCGCACCGCCTCACCGCCGGCGACCACTCCCATGACCAGCATCCAGGAAACGACCAGCCAAGGTCCCTCGATAGAGAAGATCCAGCGTAGCAACAGGCCCAGCAGCCCGAGCTGCAAGGTGGCGCGCACACCGGCCAGTACGAGGCGCCGCCCGAGCCCAAGTCCAAGCATCAGGCTTGCGCCTGCGCTTGCCAGGACGAGCAATGAAGCCAGGGCCAGTTCGAGGGAGCCGAGAGGAATGGGCGAGGTCATCCCAGACTGAATTCCCTCGCGCCGAGGCGCTCCGCCAGACCTCGCTCGTGGGCCACCCAGAGGGCGGCTCCACCGTCCTGAGCCCAGGCGAGCACCGCCTGTTCAGCTGCGCGCGCCAGAGGCACGTCGAGCGCAGCCGTCGGCTCGTCCAGCAGCAACACGTCGGGCGACAGGCCAAGGGCTCGATAGAGGGCCAGGCGGCTGGCCTCGCCGCCTGACAGATGTTGTGCCGCAGTGTCCAGGGACACTCCCGCAAGACCTGCCAGCTCTGCGCCGTTCCCTGCGCCGACTGCGCCAGCCCCTGGGTCGATGGCTCCGCGCCGACACTGGGCATCGAGGGCCTGGACAGAAGCTATGTTCGCGCCTACGTCCCCGGGCAGACGCACCGGAACCTGGTGCAGGTAGGTCACCCGCGCGCGCCACTCCGCCGGCGGGATGTCTTCACGCGCCCGCCCTTTTAGCTCGAGAAGGCCCGCATCGAGCGGATCCAGGTCGGCCAAGGCGCGCAGTAGCAAGGTCTTGCCCGAACCTGATGGCCCCGTCAGAACGACGACCTCGCCCGCGTCGAGCTCGAGAGACAGGTCCTCGAACCAGGGCCGCCGGGTCGCCGAGCGAGCAGAGAACAGGACCATCTCAGCTGGGGACCGGAGTGCGGTCGCGGGCAGCTGCGGCCACGCGATCGGCCACCGCAACGGCCAGCGAGCGGTCGAAGGCCGCGGGCAACACGGTTCCATATGTCGGCTCCTTCACATGCTGGCTGATGGCGTCGACTGCGGCAAACTTCATGGCGTTGGTGAATCGCGTGGCACGGGCCTCGAGCGCGCCGCGAAACAGCCCGGGGAAGGCCAGTACGTTGTTAACCTGGTTGGGCAGGTCGCTGCGGCCCGTGCCGACAATCTGCGCGCCACCCGCAAGTGCCTCATCCGGGAAGATCTCCGGCACCGGATTGGCCATCGCAAAGACGATCGAGTCTGCGCCCATCGTACTGACATCAGCGCGGGTCAGCAGGTTGCCGCGCGACACACCGATGAAGACGTCGGCACCGCGCAGGGCGTCCTGGAGTGTCCCTTGCTGTCCATCGGGATTCGTATCCTGGGCCAGTTCGCGCTTGGGGTCGGTCATGTTCTCCCGACCCGGCGCAAGGATCCCGCGCGAGTCGCAGACCCGTAGCTTGCCCACCGGAACACAGCGCTCATCCTGCTCCTTGCAAGACAACAGGCGCGCGATCGCGCCCCCGGCGGCCCCGGCCCCGTTGATCACGACCGAGAGCGAGGCCAGGTTGCGCCCCTGGGCACGCACCGCATTCATCAAGGCCGCAAGCAACACGATCGCGGTTCCATGCTGATCATCGTGCAGGACCGGAATACCGATGTCCTGCAGGCGTGCCTCGATATCGAAACAGCGTGGCGCCGAGATATCTTCCAGGTTGATCGCCCCAAAGGTCGGTGCGATGGCCCGCACGATCTCGACGATCCGATCCGGATCGCGCTCATCCAGCACCACCGGGACTGCATCGACGCCAGCGAACTCATGGAACAGGGCCGCCTTACCCTCCATGACCGGCAAGGAAGCTGCCGGCCCGATGTCGCCCAACCCGAGCACCGCTGAACCATCGGAAACGATAGCCACTGTCCGGCCCTTCCAGGTCAGATCCCAGGCTGCCGCAGGATCCCTGGCGATCTCCTCACACGGTCGCGCAACGCCAGGAGTGTAGGCCAGACTCAGGTCATCCTGACTCGCGAGCCGCATGAGAGAGCGCACCGCGATCTTTCCCTGAGTTTGACGGTGCAGTGCCAGCGATCGTTCAAAGATGTCCATGTGCGTCTACCGGGGTTGATGCCAGGAGGATGGCGCAGAGGACGGTATCACACCACGGGGGTGGAGGTGGGAATGGGGTCGGGTTCTGGGGTGAGACGGGGGCGTCGTATCCTGTAACGCCTTCCCCTCAGCTTCGGGCTCTGGAGCAAGGCGGGGCTAGGGACCCAGCTGGGTGAGAGGAGGCCATCGATGGGTAGTGGTGGAATGTTCGCCGTTGTTTGCCATTTGCCGAATAGAGGCCTTTGGCGGCAGTTATTCGATAAATAGCCGGTGACTTCGAGGTGCCTGTGCGCTATAGAGCTACATGCAATCGAAGAAAAAGAAGCGCCGCCGCAAGGCCCCGGGTAGTCACCTCAGTCCGCAGCGAACGTTTCGATTTGTGCGGCGCAAGGGGCATCGTGCTGGACGCAAACCGCAGGCTGACTCGGGGGTGTCACATCAGGTCCGCGAACCTTTGGCCTCGAGGTTTCCGGTGCATGTGGTGCTGCGTCTCGACGAGGGGCTGCCGAGCATGAGGAGCAAACATCCGTATCGGATTCTGCGTCGCTCATTTGCCGCGGGGTGCGATCGGTTCGGGTTCAGGTTGAACCACTACTCGGTGCAGGGCAATCACCTGCACTTCATCGTCGAGGCCCAGAACCGCGAGTCCCTTTCGCGCGGCTTGAAGGGCCTGGCCGTCCGCATCGCCAAGGGCCTGAACAAGCTCTGGGCCCGCAAGGGCCGGGTCTTCGCCGACCGCTACTTCGACCGCATCCTGCGCACGCCCCGGGAGGTCAAGAACGCCCTGCGCTACGTCTTGAAGAACGGCAACAAGCACGGCGCCCACAACAAGCCCGAGCCCGACCGCTTTTCATCGGGTCCCTTCTTCAACGGCTGGCGCGAGTTGCCCGCAGTTGAGGCGCGCACCTTCGGACCACCGCCACTCGCCACCGCCCGCACCTGGCTCCAAACCACCGGCTGGCGTCGCCACGGCCTGATCTCCGTCTGCGCCGCCTGGACCGCGTGAATCAAAGGCCCCCGGCGCACCGCGCCTGCCCCCGCCCCAACCAAACACCGGCGGACATTGCCCCCGACCACCGATGGCCTCCTCTCACCCAGTTGGGTCCCTAGCCCCGCCTTGCCCCGTCACCGCCAGCGTCGGGTTATGGCCCATTGGGCCCCGACGCTGGCGGTGACG